>ENA-UOXV01001668-UOXV01001668.1-marine-metagenome-genome-assembly--contig:-NODE-1668-length-30419-cov-16.958932_pt1 | contig 30419 bp, 31 predicted proteins | sample MGYA00238165_ERZ766961 | MGnify/ENA primary metagenome ERZ766961 (study PRJEB28924, sample SAMN03173240) | marine metagenome | biome: Marine; feature: Water; material: Subsurface seawater | place: North... | reverse complement strand
AATTTTCCTGGATTTAATCTGCTTGGAACTAAAAAGTCCCTTGCACCTTCAGGGCTTGAAGAAGTTAAAATTGGAGTTTGATATTCTAGAAAACCTAATTTTAACATTTCAGATCTTATAAAAGAAATTACTTTTGATCTTAAAATGATATTTTTATGCATTTCTTCTCGTCTGAGATCTAGAAATCTATATTTTAATCTTATTTCTTCAGGATAATCTTGTTCACCAAAAACTGGTATTGGCAATTCATTTGCATAAGATAAAACTTCTGCAGATTTTATAGCGATTTCAATTTTGCCAGTTTTTAAATCTAAATTTTCAGTTCCAGAAGCTCTTTTAACTACTGTTCCACTAATTTTAATGACAGACTCTGGTTTTGATTTTTCTAATACAGGAAAGAAATCATTATTGTTTTCAATCACACACTGTGTCATTCCATAATGATCTCTTAAATCTATAAATAATAAATTTCCGTGATCTCTTTTTCTATGAAGCCATCCAGAAAGATAAACACTCTTATCAATTTCTTTTTCACTTAATTCTGAGCAATTATGTGTTCTATATTTATTCATTGATCTAGTAGTTTTTTTATTAGATTAATATTAATAGATTTTCCAGTAGATAAAGATAAATCATCGACATCTTTTAGAAATTTAAACATTTTTTCATAAGATCTTTCTATATTTTTGATAATAAATTCAGATATCTTGGGATTAATACTTATTTGTTTGTCAGAAAATGTCTTTGAAATAATTACTTTTAATAAATCATCAGTTGGTAGTTCAATTCCAATAAATAAAAAGCTATTTATTCTCGACTTTAAATCCTTCAATTTAAAATTAATATTATTGATGGAGGTAATAGAGTTTATTAGTACGTAATTATCTAATTGCTTTGATTGATTTAAAATTGAATATAGTAGTTTTTCGTCAATATTATTACTGAAATTATCAATAATCAAACAATCCAAAATATTTAAATCATTAACTATTTCATCATTTACATGTAATGCATCAATTAATTTTATTCTTTCAATTTTTTTTTGAAGTATTTTAGCTAAATGTGTTTTGCCAGATCCTGGGGCACCAAAAATATTTAACCATTTGCCAGGCCATGTTGGCCAACTTTCTACTAATTTATATGCAGAAAAATTATTACTAGAAACAAAAAAGTCTTGTTCATAATATTTTTTAGAAAAAGGAAATTTAAATATAAGTTGATCCATTTTTATAAAATTTTAATTACCCACTGATCATTAATTAATTGTAGGTCTATATTTTCTATTTTTAATTGATTAATTATCTTTTCCAATTTTCCTAAATATTTTATTCTTAAATTCATATAATTTTTATTGAATCGTTGTACATAAATATTTTCAATCGAATCAATTTTTTTAATTTTTAAATTTAATTCGACAAAATTATTTTTTTTATTAAGATCTAATTTGGCATTTAAAAAAGATGGTGTTCTAATGTCAATTAAGTTTTTTGATTTAACTAAATTTATTAATTCTTTTTTTGAATTTATAATAATTTTTTCATAAAACTTTTTTATATCTAAGTTATCTTTTTCTACTTTTAAACCTTTAGATATTTCCTTTCCTTGTATAATTGCTTTGATATATACATTTTGATTGCTGGTATTGTTATCATCAATAAGAATTAGAGCCACGTTTTTGTTTTTATATTCTTTAAATAAGTCAAATAACTTTAAGTTTATTAAATTATTTTTATAGTCATTTATGTTTCTTATAATTTCAATGTTTTCTATTGGTAGAATAAATTCAATTAAATCATTTTTATAAATATCATTCCAATATTTATAAAAGAAATTATTATTAAAAACATAAATTCCATCTTCTCTAATTAATACTGGTAAAATATATAATTCTTTATTGAAAAATTCTGAGTATAATATGCTTCTCTTGTAAAATAAATCATGTACTTTGTCTTTATCGAATGTGATGCTAAAATTAACTAATCCTGCTTTATTTTTTTCATCTGTAATATTTGAAATTTGGTAATAAGCTACCAATTGTTTAATGGAAGAAAAACTTAAATCCGAAAGCTTATTAACGTCCTCTTTTAACAATATTCTTGTAATTAGTTGGATAAACCCTTTTTGAATAGCTTTATCAGCAAGTTCATTATTTGTAATGTTTTCTTTTTTTTCTAACAAAATATTACTAACATTAAATGGTTTATTCTCAGAAAAAAGAGTTTCAGTTTTTAAAAAAAGAATTAAAATAAGTATTATTTTGTAAAATTTCATAAAAATTAATAATCAGTTTATAAATGAAAAAAAATGAAAATAGTTATAAAAAAAGCGGTGTTAACATTTCGTTAGCTAATAAATTGGTTAATCATATATCTAAGGTATCAAAAAAAAGTGTCAAAATAACGAGTGGTTCCAAAAAAAAAGATATTATAGGGGGATTTGGTTCTTTGTTTGACATTAGCAATCTTAAAATTAAAGATCCTGTAATAGTTTCATGCACTGATGGGGTTGGGACTAAAATTGACTTAGCTAATAAGTATAAAAAATTTGACACTATTGGAATAGATTTAGTAGCTATGTGTGTTAATGATTTAATTGTTCAAGGTGCAAAACCATTATTTTTTTTAGATTATATTGCGGTTGGCAAATTAGATTTAAATAAAACAAAAAAAATTTTGAATGGTGTTTTTAAAGGCTGTAAAATATCAGATTGTAAATTAATTGGCGGTGAAACAGCAGAAATGCCTGGCATTTACTCCAAAGATAAATTTGATCTAGCTGGTTTTAGTGTTGGCATTGTTTCAAAAAAAAAAATTCTTGATAAAAGTAATGTAAAAAAAAATGATATTGTTTTAGCTATTCCATCTAATGGAATTCATGCTAATGGCTATTCATTAGTAAGATCAATTTTAAAAAAAAATAAAATACCTTATAATTTAAAAAAAGAAATTTTAAAACCTACAAAAATTTATACTAAAGAAATTTTAAAATTAGCAAGTAAAAATCTTATTAATGCTGCGGCCCACATTACAGGTGGTGGTCTAATAGAGAATTTATTAAGATCAGTGCCAAATAATTTAACTTTAAATATAGACCTTTCAAAGATAAAAATAATTAAAATTTTTAAATGGTTAAAAAGTAAAAATATTTCAGATCAAGAAATGTTGAGAACTTTTAATTGCGGAATTGGTTTTTGCATTATCGTATCAAAAAAAAATATTGATAAAATAACAAGAATATTTCCTAAAAAATTTACACCGTATCAAATTGGTTATATTTCAAAAGATAGTAATAAAGTAAATTTGTCAAAATCTTTTAAATGGTAAAAAAAAAAACTTGTGTTTTTATATCTGGAAATGGTTCCAACCTTAAAAATCTTATTTACCATTCTAGAAATAACAATTTTCCAATTAAAATAAGTTTAGTTATATGCAACAATCAAAAAGCAAATGGTATCAAGTATGCAAAAAAATATAAAATACCGTACATTTTAATTAATACAAACCTTCATAATTATGAAAATAAAATTGTAACAAATTTAAGAAAATATAAAATATCTTTTATTTGTCTTGCTGGTTATATGAAAATTATTTCAAATAAATTAATTAAAAATTATCCAAAAAAAATTATAAATATTCATCCTTCACTACTCCCAAAATTTAAAGGATTAAATACTTTTTCTAGAATGTTAAAAAATAAAGAAAAAAAAGGCGGATGTACCGTGCATTATGTTAATGAAGAATTAGATAGCGGAAGTACAATAGTTAAAAAATCATTTTTTATTGGCAGTAAAGATAATGAAAGTATTTTAAAAAAAAAAACTCAGATACTAGAATACAGAGCCTTTCCAGAAGCAATTGTAAAAATTTTTAGAAATATCTAAGTTTTAAAAAAAAAATCTATTTCCTTTTTTGCGTTATCTGTTGAATCTGATCCATGAACAGAATTTTTATCAATTGAAATTCCATAAAGCTTTCTGATTGTGTTTTCCTCTGCGTCCTTAGGATTTGTTGCGCCCATTAGCTTCCTATTTGAAAGCACCGCATTTTCTCCCTCTAAAATCATTACTACTATTGGTCCTGAAGATAAGTATGCACATAGATCATTGTAAAAAGGTTTGGATTGATGAACTTTATAAAACTCTGAAGCTTCATCCTTTGTAATATGAATTTTTTTAGAATTTTTAATATTCAAGTTATTTTTAATAAAGATATTCTTAATTTCTTCAACTAAGTTTCTCTCAACAGCATCTGGTTTTATAATAGAAAGTGTTTGTTCCATTTATTCGTAATTATCCTCAACAAGTTGATTCAATAATCTTACACCAAACCCGGTTGCCCCTCCTGAATTTAAAGATCCTCCATATTTTGAAAAAGCCATACCGGCAATATCTAAGTGAGCCCAAGGAGTTTTATTAAGGATAAATCTTTGTAAAAATTGAGCTGCTGTTGTTGATCCCGCTCCTCCAACATAGTTTATATTTTGCATATCTGCATTTTTAGAATTTATAAGTTTATCATAATTTTTATGAAGAGGCATTCTCCAAAGTTTTTCTTCCACTGTTTCACCTGCTTTTAAAATTTGTTTGGATAATTTATCATCGTTCGAAAATAGTCCAGCATATTCCGATCCCAAAGAAACTATTATCGCACCTGTTAAAGTTGCTAAGTCAACAATGATTTTAGGCTTATATTTTTTTTCAGTATAAGTTAATGCGTCAGCTAAAACTAATCTACCTTCAGCGTCTGTATTTAATACTTCTATGGTTTTACCACTATAAGACTTAACAATGTCTCCTGGTCTTTGAGCATCTCCACTAACCATATTTTCTACAAGTCCTACAACACCTACAGCATTAACTTTTGCTTTTCTTAAAGCCAAGTTCTTCATTAAACCGACTACAGCGGCAGAGCCCGCCATATCGTAAGTCATATCTTCCATAAATCTTGCAGGTTTTAACGAGTAACCACCAGTGTCAAACGTAACTCCTTTTCCAACAAATGCCAAAGGCTTAGATTTATTTTTGGTTCCGTTCCATTCTATTGTTACTAGATATGACCCTCTTTTACTCCCCATTCCTACACCAAGTAGAGAATACATTCCTAATTTTTTTAATTTTTTTTCATCGTATATATTAACTTTTAGACGATCTTTTCTAAGAGAACTTAATCTTTTTGCGTATTCATCTGGGTGTAAAACATTACCAGGTTCTGAAACTAAATCTCTAGCGAAAAAAGTTCCTTCCTCTAAAGCTTTAAATTTTAGTTGATTTTGTGTTGAGGGTCTATTTTTATTTCCTAGAACGTTTATTGAAATAAGTCTTGTTTCTTTTTTTGTTTTATATTTTTTAAATTCGTAAGATTTTAACTTAAGTCCATGAAGAAAATGACCTAAAAAATTATCGTGTTCACCTATCACGGTATCGGAAATTATAAAATAATCACTATTCTTTCCATAGTTAACACGTCTATAAAACTCTGCTCCTAAATTTTCTATATCTGAAGTTTTTGAGTCATTTTTTATTGATATTAAAACTATTTTTTTTTTTGAATTAATTTCAAAAACAAGCATATTTTTTTTAATATCACTAGTTTTAAGCAGTTCATTTATATAATTAAATTCTTCACTAGAAATGAATCTTTTTAAATCGTTAATTTTGAATTTTTCATTCACAAATAAAACAATGTTAGATGAAATTTTTTTAATTTTATTGAAATATTTTATTTTAACAGTCATGAAATTTTAAGTACTTAATAATAAATTAACTGCTTTATATGTTTTAATACACCATATTTCAAAGGTAAATTTGTCATGTTTCACTCTAAAGTTGAATTTTTTTTAAGGATGCATTATCAATATATACTTTATTCATATTCCAATGCACCAAAACAAAATTTTCTATAATTATTTCGTTGAAATTATAAAGACGTTTTTACTAATTCTTTTTGGCTTATCTTTAATTGCTCTTACTGTTAGAGCTGTTAATTTTTTAGATTTAATAGTCGAGAATGGCTATCCAACAAGTATCTACTTTTTGTATTCTTTCTTAAACCTGTTTGGTCTTGCTCCTAAGTTTATTCCTCTATCATTTTTAATTGCGATATTTTTATTCATATATAAGCACTTAGAAAATAGTGAGTTTCTGATTTTATGGACCTCGGGAGTTAAAAAAATTAAGCTAGTTAATTTATTTCTTATTTCATCATTATTCGTCTTAATTTTTTATTTAATTTTTTCAATTTTCTTAACTCCAGCAATGATGAATAAATCAAGGCAACTATTAGCTAAAGATGAATTTAATTCTATATTACCAACTTTGAAAACAAATGAATTTAGTAATTCTTTTAAAAATTTAATTTTTTTTGTTGAAAAAAAAGTTGAAAATAAAATTGAAAATATTTTTGTACACGATAATGGAAATTATTTAAGAAAATTTACACCCGACGTATCGAATGATAAAATCACAAATATAATAGCAAGAAGTGGAATAGTTAATAATAAAGAACTATTTTTAGTTGATGGGCAAATTATATCATTTAATAAAACTAATAATAAAAATAATATTGTAAAATTTGATCAAATATCAATTAATCTTACAGACATAAATACCACTAAAATAAAACAACCCAAGATTCAGGAAACTTCAACTCATTTACTGCTTGGTTGTGTTATTAAAAGCAATTTTATTAATAAATTTTGTAATGATGACTCAAAAAAGGAAATAGTGCCGAATCTCAATAGACGTTTGTCACTCCCGTTATATATTCCTGTAATTGCTTTACTTTGCTCGTTGCTTATTTTAAAATCAAAAAAAAAATATTTTAATAAATCTTACATTTTTTTTTATTCTTTTTCTTTATTAGTAATGATCGAATTATCAATTAAATACACAGGTATAAATTATTTAACTCAAATAATATTTATATTTTTACCATTCATTTTAATTATTTTTTTATATTTATTTTTAAATCGTACATTTTTAAAAGAATTTAAAACAACATGAACAATATTTTATTAAACTATATTTTAAAAAATTTTTTAAAAAATTTTTTTATAGTTACAATTATATTTTACTCTTTTGGAATGATATTAAATTTATTCGAAGAAGTAGAATTTTTTAAAAATCTAAATGTCTCATTAGCTACGCCTTTTATAATGACAAGTATATTTATACCAAGCATGATTATAAATATTCTCCCTTTTATAATTTTTATTTCAAGTATTTGGTTTATTATTAAGATAAAAAATAATAAAGATTTTTTAACTCTAAAAGTTTTTGGATATTCAAATTTAAGATTATTTTTTGTACTTGCTGCAACCGCTTTTTTACTCGGGTGGTTTATTTTGTTTTTTATTAATCCTATTACATCATCTTTATCGAAATACTATGAAAAAACGAAATCTAGATATTCAAAAGATATTAATCATTTAATTACTTTTAATTCCTCAGGACTTTGGATTAAAGAAAATTTGAATAATAAACAAAGAATAATTTCAGGAGCTAAAATTGAAGGTAAAAATTTAATTAATGTCACAATTTTACACTTAGACTATAACTCGAATTTACTTGAAAAAATAATTGCAAAAAAAGCTAATATTGAAAATAATAATTGGGCACTTGCCGAAGTTCAGATCTTTAAGCTTGAAGATGGGATTTTTCAAACTATTACAAAAGAAAAATTAAATTTAACATCGAACTATAACCTATATAAAATTAACAATTTATTTAAAAATTTTGATACTTTGTCGTTTATAGATTTAATTTTTAATTTTCAGAAATTGATCGATAATGGCTATAGCGAAAAATTTTTGAATAAAAGTGTTCATACAATGTTAGTTCTTCCTTTTTTTTTAATGGTAATGACTGGAATAGCCTCTATATTTACAATGAGTAGTTTAAAAAAAGCAAATAACTTTAAGATTATTAGTTTTGGCTTAATTGTAACAGCTGCCACTTTTTATTTTAAAGACCTTTCCATTGCGCTGGGTCAAACTGAACGTATACCTTTAATTTTATCTGTTTGGTCACCAATAATTATTTTAAGCTCAATTATGATTGTGGGAATATTGCAAATTAATGAGAAATAAAATTTTTTATACAGTTTTTCTTCTTTTTTTATCTAACCATTTATTAGCTGAACAGTTAGAAATACAATCTAAAAATATTTCATTAGATAATAAAAATAAAATTTCAATTTTTGAAGGACAAGTATTAATAAAAACGCAAGATGGCAATTTAATTAATAGTGATTATGCAAAATATGATAAAGAAAAAGGTGTTATTGAACTTAAAAATAATGTTGTAGCTAAAGACAAAAAAAATAATATCATTAAAGCTAATTATGCTGATTATAACGAAAAAACAAAAATTCTTAAAACAAGAGGAATAACTACTATTACTACATCGGAAAATTACTTAATAAAAAGTAAAAATATTTTAGTTGATGATAATGTTAAATTAATTCAGTCAAATGAAGAGACAATTATTGAGGACATAGATAAAAATAAAATTTTTTTAGATAATTTTGAGTATTTGGTAAATGATAATATTTTCAAATCTGTGGGCTTTGTTAATGTACTAGATAATTTAGATAATTCTTATAAATTTTCACAAATTTATATCGATACTAACAAAAAAGAAATTCTAGGCACCGATATAAAGGCAAATTTAAATTCGCAAGGATTCAAGGTCAATAAGAACAACAAGCCAAGAGTTTTTGCCAACACAGTTAAAATTGATAAAGAAAAAAATGCTTTTGGCAAAAGTATTTTTACTCTGTGTGATTACAGATCAAAAGATAAATGTCCTCCCTGGACTATACAATCTACTAAAATGCTTCACGATAAAAAGAAAAAAACAATTTTCTATGATAATGCTTTAATAAAAGTTTACAATATACCTATTTTTTACATACCAAAATTGTCTCATCCAGATCCAAGTGTTGATAGAAGAAGCGGTTTTTTACTACCAAGTTTCTCTGACTCAAAAAATTTAGGCTCTGGACTAACAATTCCATATTATTTGGCAATAAATAAAGACAAAGATTTTACATTCAGAAATAAATTTTATTTAAATGAAAACCCGCTTTTCGGTGGAGAGTATCGCCAAGCATTTAAGAATTCAAATTTAAATTTAGATATGGGTTATACGCAGGGTTATAAAAAAACTGATGCATTAAAAAAAAGTGGAAATAAATCACATTTTTTTTCAAATTTCATTTCTAATTTTAGAGGAGAGAATAATTCTGAAAATATTTTTAAATTAAAAACTCAAAATGTTTCAAATGATAAGTATCTTAAGCTTTATAGAATTAAAACTGACTTAGTTGATTATAATCAAGATATCCTAGAAAATTATTTAGATTTTTCTCACAGTAATGAAGATTTATTTTTTAGTTCCAATTTTACAATTTATGAAAATTTAAAGGAGAATTACAATGATAAATATGAATATATTTTTCCTGATATTTCTGTAGACAAAAATTTATTTGATAATGATGTGTTTGGGAGTCTTGAGCTACAAAGTAATTTAAGAATTAATAACTATGATACAAATAAAACAGCAAAATTTTTCATTAATGACTTTAATTGGAGGTTAAAAGAACATTTTTTTGATAATGGATTAAAAGGAAAGTTAATCGGTAAATTTAAAAATTTTAATTATGAGACTAAGAACATAGAGTCATTTAAACAAGAACCGACGAGTGAAATATTTGGTGCAATAGGTTATCTTGCAGAAATTGATTTAATTAAAAAAAATCAAAAAAATAACTCTGAAAGTTTGTTAACACCCAAAATTCTATTCCGTCACTCTCCAGGCAACATGCGAAAACAAGAAGATGGGCCAATGCTAGATCCATTAAATGCTTTTTCTTTGGATAGACTGAGCAACTCAGAGGTATTAGAGAATGGGTTAAGCGCTACTATTGGAGTTGATTATGAGATGAAAAAAAATGATAAAAAGCACAGTTTGTCTATTGCACAGGTTTTTAACGAAAAAGAGAATAAAAAAATGGCGTCTGAAACAAGTTTAGATAAAAAAAATTCTGATTTAGTAGGCAGTTATAAATATGAATTTGATAAAAATATTAATTTTAATTATAATTTCAATATTGATCAAAATTATAAAGATATAAATTATAACAACTTAGAATCTTCATTAAATTTTAATCCAATAAAGTTGGATTTTAATTACATTCAAGAAAAAAAACATATTGGCCAAAAAGAATTTTTAAAATCGAAAATTAGTTACGATAAAGGAGATCAAACTAAATTATCTTTTGAAATAAAAAGAAATTTAATTACTAATTCATCTGAATTTTATGATCTTAGCTATGAATATTACAACGATTGTTTAAGAGCTGGACTAGTTTATAGAAGAGAATTTTATAATGATTCAGAATTAGAGTCTGAAAATGCACTTATGTTTAAAATTACGTTAATTCCTTTTGGAAACATAAGCGCGCCATCGATAAATAAATAAATGAGTCGTATTTTTTCTTTAATTTTTTTTGTAATAATATTTTTTAAATTAAATTACCTTACTGCTATTGAGAATAAAATAATCGTCAAAGTAAATAATGATATAATTACCTCTTATGATTTAAAACAAAGCATCTTAACAACTTTAATTTTAGCAAACCAAGAGGTTAATCAAAATATTGTTGATCAATCAAAATCGATAGCTCTCAAATCTTTAATAAATTCAATTTTAAAAAAAAATGAAATTAAAAAGTTTAATTTAAGTTTAAAAGAAACAGAGTTAAATAATCAATTACTAAAAATCTCTGAAGGAAATTTACTTGAATTTAAAAAAAAATTTAAAGATAATAATTTAGATTTTTCTTTATATGTAGATAAACTTAAAACCGAACTTTTGTGGCGTAAAGTCATTTTTAATATTTATAATAATAAAGTAAAAATTAATGAAAACGAAATTCAAAAAGAAATAATTAATTATAAAGATAAGAAAAAAAAAGAAGAATACAAAATTTCTGAAATTTTAGTAAGTTTCAATTCTGAAGATGAAAGAAGAAATATTATAGATAAAATTAAAAATGAAATATCAAAAAATGGCTTTGAAAATACAGCTTTAAAATTTAGTGAATCTACTTCTGCTATAGACAAGGGAGACTTAGGTTGGGTCAATATGGATGCTTTAACAAAAAAAATTAGCGGAGTTCTAATTAATATGAAAATTAATGAGGTGTCTAAACCAATACTAATTTCAAACAACGTACTTTTTATAAAACTTAACGATAAAAAAATGATAAAAGTTGAGAAGAATGAATTCGAAAATTTAAAAAAACAGATTATTAATTCCAAAAAAAATGAACTTTTTAATTTATATTCTACAAGCCATCTATCTAAAATTGCTAACAATGCAAATATACAATACCAATGAAAAAAAAAATATTAATTATAGGGGGTGATCCTAATAGTATAAATTCTGAAATAATTTTCAAAAGTTGGAAAAAAATTAATCTCTCAATCAAAAAGAAGATATACCTTATTACAAATTACAACCTAATTCGTGATCAATTAAAAAAGTTAAAATTTTCTATAAAATTACAAAAAGTAAAATCTTTAGATGAAGTTTTTAAAAATGAATATTTAAAAATAATTGATCTACCTGCGATATATAAAGATCCATTTAATGTCTCAAAAAGAGAGTCGTCAAAATTAGTAACAAATTCATTAGATTTAGCTCATAAATTATGTGTAAAACATAAAAATATTGCCGGTATTATAAATTGCCCTATCGATAAATCACTTTTTAAAAAAAGCAAGATTGGTGTTACTGAATATTTAGCTTTTAAATGTGGATTAAAAAACAACTCTGAAGTAATGCTTATCAAAAATAAAAAACTTTCTGTAGCTCCGATAACAACACATATTAACCTTAATCAAGTTTCAAAAAGAATAACAAAAAAAACTATAATTAAAAAAGTAAATACTATAAATAATTGGTTTATTGCTAAATTGAAGTATAAACCAAAAATATGTATATTAGGTTTAAATCCTCATAATGCCGAATTTAGAAGTAACTCTGAAGAAAAAAAAGAAATTTTACCAGCAATAAAAAAATTAAAAAAAAATAAAATATTAATATCAGGTCCCCTACCTGCTGACACGGTTTTTATCGAACAATATAAAAAGTTTGATGTTGTTGTAGGAATGTACCACGATCAAATATTGCCTTCTTTCAAGACATTATTTAAATTTGATGCGATCAATGTGACCTTAGGCTTGAAATATTTAAGAGTATCGCCAGATCACGGTGTTGCAAAACAATTAATAAAAAAAAATAAGGCTAATCCTTTAAGTTTAATTAATTGTATCAAATTTATTAATAAGTTTGGTTTATGAAATTTGCTAAAAAATCGTTAGGACAAAATTTTTTAGTAGATAAAAATATTATAAGAAAAATAATCAATACTGTAAAAATTGAAAATCGTAACATAATTGAAATTGGGCCTGGTCATGGCGCCCTAACTAAAGAAATTCTAAAACTAAAACCTAAATCTTTATCAGTTATTGAGAAAGATTTTGAATTATTTTCTGAATTACAATTAAAATATAAACATAATAAAAAAATAAATGTATTTAATAATGATATATTGAAATTTGACTTAAGAAAAGTTTTGAAAAATAAATTAATTATATTTGGTAATTTACCTTATAATATTTCTTCGCAAATTTTAATTAAGATTATAAAATTTAATAAATTTGACTCAATGATTGATGATATGATTTTTATGTTCCAAAAAGAATTGGGAGAAAAAATTATATGTCAATTTCCATCTAAACAATACGGTAGATTATCTATTATATCTAATTATAAATTAGCCATAAAAGAAATGTTTTTGGTCAGTCCAAATTGCTTTTTCCCAAAGCCAAAAGTTAATTCAATGGTAATACATTTTAAACCAAAAAGAAAATTTACTTTTATTAAAAATTTAAGCAGTCTTGAAAGAGTTACTAATATTTTATTTTCAAATAAAAGAAAAATGATTAATAAAAATTTAAAGAAATTACTTAGTCAAAATGATATTAAAAAATTAAAAGATATTAATTTAAAATCTAGACCCAGTGAAATAGAACCAAATACCTATTACAAAATCGTCAAAATTTATGAAGCTCAGAAATAGAATTTTTGTGTAATGCAATTATATCTTCGATTTGTTTAAAACATACTTCAAGATTTTTGTTTATAAGCACATAGTCATAATCATTCCAATGCTTAATATTTTCTTCAAAAGAGTTAAATCTTTTATCAACTTCTTTTTTGGTATTTTGATTTCTTTTAATTAATCTTTCATGAAGTTCAGCCTTTTCTATGATTAAAAAAATTTTTAAAAATTTTAAGTTCTTAAAATTTGACATTTGCTTTGTGCCCTGCCAATCAATATCAAAGATAATATCGTTTTTGGATAATAGTTTATCTACTTCACTTTTAGAAGTTCCATAGTAATTTTGAAATATTTTCGCATATTCATAAAAGTGGTCTTGTTTGATTAATTCTTTAAATTTTTGAGTTGAAATAAAATAATAATCAACTCCATTAATTTCATTTGATCTTGGTGCTCTAGTTGTATGTGAAACTGAAACCTTAAATGTATGATATTTTTGTTGAATCTTTTTTGTTAAAGTTGTTTTTCCAACACCAGATGGAGATGATAAAATAACCATGATATTTTTTTTATCATGAGTCATAATAGATTTAATATTTTAGGAAGATTTGCTTTCAATAAACTTTATTGCATCACCAACCGTTAAAATTTTTTCAGCTTCACTATCAGATATTTCTGAACCAAATTCTTCCTCAAAAGCCATTACTAATTCGACTGTATCTAAACTATCTGCGCCTAGATCATCGATAAAACTTGCCTCTTCTGTAACTTTTTCTTCTTCTATACCCAAGTGTTCTGCAACTATTTTTTTAATTTTACCTTTTACATCTTCTGACATGAAATCCTTTCGTAAGTTTATTTTCTTAATAGATTATTAGGAAGAATTGTCAAGACATATACATTCCACCATTAACATGTATAGTTTCTCCACTAATATATTTTGCCATATCTGAAGCTAAAAAAGCCACGCAATTAGACACATCTTCACCAGTACCAAGTTCTCCTGACGGAATTTTACTTAATAGAATCTTTTTAAACTCATCGTTAATTTTATCGGTCATTTCTGTTTTTATGAAGCCTGGTGATACGCAATTTATATTAATATTTTTTTTTGCATATTCTAACGCTAAACTTTTGGAAAAAGCAACAATACCAGCTTTTGACGCAGCATAGTTTGCTTGCCCCATGTTTCCTGTGTGACCTACTATTGAGGTAATATTAATAATTTTACCATATTTCTTTTTAAGCATTTTTTTTATAGAATATTTACACATTAAAAAAGTTGATGTTAGATTTATATCTATAACCTTTTTCCAATTTTCTTCAGCTAGTCGTATAGATAGATTGTCTAAAGTTATTCCAGCATTGTTTACTAAAATATCAAATCCACCTAATTTTTCATTGATAGTTTCAATAAATTTTTCAATTTTCTCATGTTCATCTAATTTAAATTTTTCAACAATTATCTTGGGGTATCTTATTTTAAGATTGTTTAACTTTTCTTCATTGGTTCCCGTTGCCGCAACAGAGGATCCTAAGTCATAAAATTTTTTTATTAAAGAATTTCCAATTCCGCCTGTAGCTCCAGTAATTAGGATTTTTTTATTTTTTAAATTCATTTAAGAAATTTTTAATATCAGCAATTGAGTTAATTGAAAAGCAATTTACATCTTTTACTGTTCTTTTTACCATCCCACTTAATGCTTTGCCAGGACCTATTTCGACGAAATTTCCAACACCTTTCTCATGCATATTGATTATACTTTCACGCCATCTGACAGTAGAAAAAATTTGTTCTATAAGTAGTTTTTTAAAATTGTTAGAATTTTTTTCTGATTTTGCTGTAACATTATTTATAATCTCAAATAAAGGATTGTTAAATTTTGTATTATTTATTTTGTCTGTCATATTAATAGAGGCTGTCTTCATTAACGAACAGTGAAAAGGCGCACTTACTTTGAGCGGAATAGATTTTATTTTTTTTTGTTTTAAAGTTGTTTGTAAAGACTCTACATCTTCTTTATTTCCACTAACTATTATTTGCCCATTTGCATTATCATTTGCAATTTCACAAACACCTTTATTTTCTTTTCTAAATTTAAATAAATCTATTAATTCATTAGTTTTTACTCCCAATACTGCAATCATGCTACCAACACCAACAGGAGCTGCTTCTTGCATTGCCTTTCCTCTTTCATGCAATAAATATAAAGCATCACTAAAATTTAATGACTCAGAACAAACTAAGGCGCTATATTCCCCTAATGAATGACCGGCAAAATATTTAAATGGGCTTAAATCAAAATTAAATTCATCTTTAAGAACTCTAAAAATCGAATAACTTACTGTTAGAATGGCTGGTTGAGTATTTTTAGTTAATTGTAATTCATTTTCCGGTCCTTCAAGGATTATTTTTGAAATTGAATAATTCAATTTCTCATCTGCTTCCTTGAATATTTTTTTTACTAGTTCAAAATTTGTAAAAAATTCTGATCCCATGCCTACGACTTGTGAACCTTGTCCTGGAAATAATAAAGCACTCATTTTTATTAGTTTATTTAACAATTATTAGTGTTGCTATAAATATTCATTATAGTATAAACCAATTTTTATAAATAATTAATAAAACTTAATTAACATAACAAATTATGGCTTTTTACGAAAATACTATTGTTACTAAACAGGATTTAGCTGAAAAAGATTTAAAAACTATCAAAGAAAAATACAGTGATATTATAAATAGTACCTCTGGTAAAGTAATTAAAATTGAAGAATGGGGCCTATTAAACTTAGCCAATAAAATTAAAAATTATAGAAAAGCTTTCTTTATTCATTACAAATTTGAAGGGAGCAATAAAACACTTAACGAAATTGAAAAAAAAGTTAAAATTGATAGTTCGATTATAAGACATTTAACTGTTAAATATAAAGAATTAGATACAAAAAACGAATTTTTTAGAAAAGATAAATAATAATGAAAAGAAAAAATAAAAAATTTCAAAAAAGAGGATCAAATTCATTAAGTAAGTTAAGCTTGTTTCAAAAAAATAATGGCAAATTTTCAAAAATGTGCCCCCTTTCTGTAAAAAATGCTCCTATAGTTGATTACAAAAATATAAGCTTATTGAAAAAATATGTTTCAGAAAATGGAAAAATTATTTCATCTAAAATTACATCTGTGTCATCTGGAAAACAAAAAAAACTTACTAAAGAAATTAAAAAAGCTAAAATTCTAGGTCTTCTATAAATGCAAATAATTTTGTTAGAAAATATTCTTAATTTAGGAAACATTGGTGATAAAGTAACAGTTAAAAACGGTTATGGTCGAAATTTTCTCTTAAAACAAGGTAAGGCGCTTAGATTTAATAAAGATAATGAAGCATTAGTTAATAAAAGAAAAGATGAATTAAACAAAAAAAATAATGAAATTAAAGGTAAGTTCAGAGAGATAGCAAAATTAATTAATAATAAAATTTTTATTTTTAATAAAGAAAGCAAAGAAAACGGTGAACTATATGGATCTATAAAGCCAAAAGAAATTGCAAGCTTAATTAAGGAAAAAAATAAAGCAGATGTAAGTCCATCTCAAATAATCTTAAAAGAAAATTTAAATAAAATTGGTTTATTCAAAGCTGAAATTAATTTTCACTCTGATGTTAAAGCTAATATTTCTATTAAGATAGATAAAATACAATCAAAATAACTTTTCCACAGACATAAAAAAAAGTGTGTAACTTTTTTCTTTATAGTACACATCTTTATCTTATTATATTTTTGTGAAGGAAATTAAAGCTATACAAAATAATCAAGAAAATAAGCAGCCATCAAACCTGGAAGCAGAACAAGCACTTTTAGGATCAATAATGATTAATAACGATATTATTGATGAAGTGTCTACCCTGGTAAGTTCAAATATATTTTATGATCCTGCGCATGTTAAAATCTACGAAGTTATTGAAGCCCTTAATAACAAAGGAATGATTGCTAATCCTATTACTCTAAAAAATTATTTTGAAAAAGATAATATGCTTAATGAAGTTGGGGGAACAGAGTATTTAGTAAAGCTTACGAGATTTTCAGGATCTTCTAAGCAAGCAATAGATTATGCTAAGATTATCCATGAAATGTATTTAAGAAGAGAACTGGTTCAAATTTCTGACAAATTAACAACTGACACTTTAAATGCAAACTCTCAGGAGCAAAATGCTGAAAACATTATCGAAAGTACCGAAAAGTCTCTTTTTGATTTAGCTGAAAGAGGTAGCTTTTCTCAGTCATTTTTAAAATTTAATCAAGCTTTAGATCAAACTATTGAAATGGCTACTTTAGCAATGCAAAGTGACCAAGGTATTGTTGGTGTACCGACTGGTCTAAAAGATTTAGACGAAAAGTTAGGGGGATTACACAAATCCGATTTAGTTATTTTAGCTGGTAGGCCTTCGATGGGTAAAACAGCTTTAGCAACTAATATTGCTTATAACGCTGCTCAAAATTTAATACAAAGACAGGAGAAATCTTCTGTTGCTTTTTTTTCACTAGAAATGTCATCAGAACAGTTATCAACTAGGATTTTATCTGAACAAGCGAGAATTAAATCTGATGACATAAGACGTGGTAAGGTAACTGAAGAAGAAATTAATAGATACATTGAAACTTCGAGAAATATTTATGATCTTCCATTGTATATTGACGAAACTCCAGCAATTACAATTGCGACTCTTAGCAATAGAGCTAGGAGAATAAAAAGATTATTTGGTTTAAATTTGATTGTTGTAGATTACATTCAGCTAATGAGATCAAGTTCAAACAAAAGTGATAATCGTGTTCAAGAAATTTCTGAGATAACCCAAGGTTTAAAAGCACTTGCAAAAGAATTGTCGGTTCCTGTTTTGGCGCTATCACAACTATCAAGAGCTGTAGAACAAAGAGATGATAAACAACCTCAATTAGCAGACCTAAGAGAATCTGGATCAATTGAGCAAGATGCTGACGTGGTAATGTTTGTATATAGAGAAGCTTATTATCTAGAGAGAAAACAGCCGAAATTAGGCTCTATCGAACATGCAGAATGGCAATCTAAAATGAATGACGTTAACGGTCTTGCAGATATTATTTTAGGTAAACAAAGGCACGGTCCCACAGGCACTGTAAAGGTGGAATTTGAGGGAATTTATACAAAATTCAAAGATTTGAGCACAAATTAAATTTAGTTTATTCTTTAGTTATAAAAAAATTAAGATATACCTCAAATATTCTAATGTTTAGTGCTATTTATAAAAAAATAATTATAGATTTTTCAAAAATAACTCTTACTTTTTTAGCTATTTTAATTATTTTTTCCTTATATCAATCAAAAAATTTTAATTTAGACGCTTCATCAGACGCACTGCTTCTAGAAGGAGATCCTGATCTGAAGTACTTAAGAGAAGTGAATGAAACTTATGGTTCTAAAGATTTTTTAGTTTTAACATACACTCCTGTTTCAAGTTTTACCGATAAAGAGACTATTCTCAATCTTCAACTTCTTAAATCAAAAATTGAAAAGCTAACATGGGTAGATAACGTAATAACAATTATTGATGTACCTCTTTTGAAAAGCACTGATGAAGGATTAATGGAAAGGCTCAAAAATTATAAAACTTTAGCTTATCCAGAAATTGACAGAAAAAGAGGCTTTGATGAAATTATCAACAGTCCTTTATACAAAAATTATGTAATTAGCGAGGATGGAAAAACTTCGGGAATTGTTGTTTATCTCAAAAATGATGAAAGATTAAATGAATATATAAAAATAAAAGATAGATACTTTAATCTATATAATGAAACGGGATTATCAAAAGATGAAAAAATAAATTATAAAAAATTCATTAAAGAATACGAAAGTTATAAAAATTTATATAATATAAGAAATAATCAAAACATAGCTGAAATAAGAGAAGTAATTAACAAATATGGAGAAAACGCTAAAATTCATTTAGGCGGCATTCCAATGATTGCTGACGATATGATGAGTTATATTAAAAACGATATAATCGTTTTCGGAATTGGGGTTTTTGTTTTTATAATATTTACACTTTGGTTTATTTTTAGAAATTTTAAGTGGGTAATAATGCCGTTAGTTGGATGCGCGACTTCAGTAGTTATAATGATTGGACTATTAGGTTTTCTAGGTTGGAAAGTAACAGTAATTTCATCAAACTTCATTGCTTTAATGCTAATTTTAAATATGGCAATGAATATCCATGTTACAGTTAGATTTCTTCAATTAAAAAAAGAGTTTCCTCAATTATCAAAAGGTGAAGCGATATTAGAGGCAAGTAAAAAAATGATGCTTCCAATTCTCTATACGGTTCTAACGACTATATGCGCATTTTTATCTTTGGTTTTTAGCGGAATAAAACCAATTATTGATTTTGGCTGGATGATGACTTTGGGTTTAATAATTTCATTGTTGATTACATTTTTATTATTACCATCTCTGATAAACTTACTTTCGTCAGATAATGACATAGATCTTAAAGACACAGAAAAATCTTTTATTACTTCTGCATTAGGCTCCTTTACTAAAAATAATAAATTTTTAATTTTTGGCTCCACTATATTGATAATAATATTTAGCTGTGTTGGAATATTGAAGCTCGAGGTTGAGAATAGTTTTATTAATTATTTTGATAAAGAAACTGAAATTTATAAAGGGATGAAGAAGATTGATGAGGATTTAGGCGGAACTACTCCATTAAATATAATTTTAAAATTTCCAAAAAAACAAAAAGAAGTTGAAAATGGGGAATTTGAAGAATGGGAAGAAGAGAATGAAGCTGATCAAAATAAAGCTAAATATTGGTTTACTAGAGATAAAATGGATAAAATTATCAAAATACATAATTATCTAGAATCATTACCGGAAATCGGAAAGGTTCTTTCATTTGGTTCAATTTTAAAAGTTGCAGAAGATTTAAACAAAAAAGAATTGCAGAGTTTAGAAATAGCAGTTTTATATAGTAAAATACCTGAAACAATAAAAACTGAAATAATTACTCCGTATATTTCGGTGAAAAAAGATGAAGCAAGAATAAGTGTAAGAATAAGGGACTCATTGAAAGATTTAAGAAGAAATGACCTTATAAAAAAAATTAATTCTGATCTAAATACTAAACTAGGCTTTGAAAAAAATGAATATAAATTATCAGGTGTTTTAATTTTATTTAATAATTTATTACAAAGCCTATTTAAATCACAGATACTTACATTGGGAATAGTGATGCTTGGTATTTTTTTGATGTTTTTTATTTTGTTTAAAAACTTAGTTATTTCTTTTATTGGTGTTGTGCCTAATTTTATTGCTGCGTTTTTTATTCTTGGTATTATTGGTTTAATTGGAATTCCTCTAGATATGATGACTATTACCATTGCCGCAATTACTATCGGCATAGCAGTAGACAACAGCATCCATTATATTTACAGATTTAAGGAAGAATTTAAAAAAATTAAAAATTATAATAAAACTTTGGATAGATGTCATAGCACTGTTGGTGTGGCAATTTTAAATACCTCTATTACTATAGTATTTGGTTTTTCTATTTTAGTTTTATCTAATTTTATCCCTACTATTTATTTTGGTGTATTTACAGGTATTGCAATGTTGTTAGCAATGATCTCTGTATTGACACTTTTACCAAAATTAATTCTTACTTTTAAACCATTCGGTAAAGAAATTGATGATTTTGTTTAATGAATAATTTATTAGAAGAGTTCCTGAATAACGTAAATATATTTGATGCTTTTTTCTTAATTATTTTAACCTACAATATAATTCAATGTTTTCTAAAAGGTTTTTCTTTAAGTTTAATATTATTCATGAAGTGGGTTTTATCCACTGTTGTTACGATAATTTTAGTTCCAAAAGTTCAACCTTTTGTGAGCAATTATATTCAATCTGAATTTATTAATAATATTGGTTTAGGTGTAACTATATTTATTTTTACACTTTTTATCACGGTACTTATTGGAAAAACTTTAAGCAGGACAATAACTTGGACCGGGGTTGGATCAATAGATAAAGGATTTGGTTTATTGTTTGGTCTTTTTAAAGGATATGTTGTAGCTGTTTGTTTATTTTCTATTTTAAATTGGTTTTATCCTTATCAAAATTGGGGTATATCTACTGAAAAAGCATTTTCGTTTAACTTGATAAATAAAGGAAGTGAAATTTTAATTGAAGAATTTCCTTCTAATGAGGATTTCATTGATACAAAAGAAAAAATTGAAAAGATTTAGTTTAGACAAATTAAGAGAGGAATGTGGTATTTTTGGTATATCTAGCCATCAAGATGCTGCTGCTTTAGTTGCCTTAGGTTTGCACGCTTTACAACACAGAGGTCAAGAGGGCTGCGGAATTGTTTCATTTGACGGCAAAAATTATCATTCCGAAAAAAGGCAAGGATTAGTTGGTGATCATTTTACAAATTTTGAAACTATAAAAAAACTACCCGGAAATTACGCAATAGGTCACAATCGATATTCAACAACCGGGGAAACATCCTTAAGAAATATTCAACCATTTTTTGCTGATCTACATACTGGAGGATTGAGTATAGCTCATAATGGAAACTTAACAAATGCATTAATACTTAGAGAAACATTGGTTAAAGATGGAGCAATTTTTAGAACCACAAGTGATACTGAAACAATTGTTCAGCTTATTGCAAAATCAAAAAGAGATAAATTTGTTGATAAATTAATAGATACTCTCTTTCAAATACAAGGAGGTTACTCACTCATACTAATGACTAATAAAAAATTAGTTGGTGTTAGAGATCCTTTTGGAATAAGGCCTTTAGTAATAGGAAAATTAAAAAATTCATATATTTTGGCATCAGAAACATGCGCACTCGATATAGTTGGAGCCACTTATGTAAGAGAAGTTGAGAATGGTGAGATAGTTGTAATAGAAAATAATGATTTAAAATCTATTAAACCTTTTCCAAAACAAAAATCGAGGCCTTGTGTTTTTGAGTATATATATTTTGCTAGACCAGATAGTTTAATAAAAAAAAAATGTGCTTATGAATATAGAAAAGATTTAGGCTCAGAATTAGCAAAAGAAACTGATATTAATGCTGATTTAGTTGTACCTGTTCCAGATTCTGGAGTTCCAGCTGCTTTAGGCTATGCTGAACAATCTAAAAAAAAATTTGAACTGGGTTTAATAAGAAATCACTATGTTGGAAGAACTTTCATAGAACCTACTCAAAATATAAGAAGTTTGGGAGTAAAATTAAAATTAAATTCTACAAAAACAATTGTAAAAAATAAATCAATAATACTTATAGATGACTCGTTAGTAAGAGGAACTACATGCTTAAAAATTGTTAAAATGTTATTTGAAGATGGAGCAAAAGAAGTGCATGTCAGAATAGCTTGCCCTGAAATTAAGCATCCCGATTTTTATGGTGTTGATATGCCGACAAAAAAAGAATTATTAGCCTATAATAAAAATATTGATGAAATGTGTGAATACATTAATGCAACAAGTTTAAAATTTTTAAGCTTAGATGGACTTTATAAAGCTTTGCTGAATGAAAAAAGAAACCCTAATTATCCTCAATTTAGTGATCATTATTTTACAGGAGATTATCCAATTGAACCTTTAGATAGAATAAAAGGTATAAAAATTAAACAACTTTCTCTATTAAGTGGAAAATCAAACAGTTAATTCATAATAATTAATTTATTTTTATTATTTAAAAAATAAAAAGAATTATCAATTATAATCGGAAAAGAAATTAATTTAAAAGGTAATTTTCTTACTGAGCGCAATGTTCCATTTATTTTAAAATTTAATATGTAAGAATTTTTCAAAAAAATAATTATTTCATTATTTACCAGCATGAATGATTTAATTTTTACTTCTTTCTTATTTAAATTTAAAAAATTAGCAATCTGATCATTAATATCGAGAGAATATAAAATTTTACTTGTATTTAAATCAATTGAAATTAATAAATTATTTTTTGTTATTAAAAAAACATAATTTTTATTAATTATTGGCTTAAACAAAGGAGAAAAATTAAATTTATCGATAATCAATCCTAGTTTACTATCGATGATGAAAGTTTTATTAATAGATGAAATTAAAACCTTGCTTTTGTTACTTACAATTTCAACACTATCAAATAGATTAGATGGATTTATATCGGTAGATTGATTTAAATTGATAAACCAATTAATTTTCAAAGTTTTAATATCAATTGAATATAAAGATCCATAAGTATTTAAAAAAAATATACTTTTCTCATTATCTATAGATAAATTATTTATAAATGAATTCTTAATAATTGTTTCTTCCGTTGGAATAAATTTTATAGACTCTCCGTTTTTTTTATTGAAAAAATATAAATAATTATTTTGATTAGCTGCTATAAGTTGATCATTAATAATTTTTAAGTTTGACCTAAAAGGAATCTTATAATTTTTAGCCCATATTATATTACCAGTTTTGTAATTAATGGCGTATAAATAACCAAGATTGTCAGAAATGTATACTATATCTTTTTCTACAATTAGATTTAAAATTTTTTTAATTTTTTTATACTTTTTTTTATAAAAATTAAATTTTGTAATTATTTTTCTTTTATTAATTGAATAAATAATAATATTTCCTTTTTCATCATTAATAATTAAATGGTTATTAGAAAACAAAAGATAATCATTTACTTTATTCTTACTAAGTTTTTTGCTTTTTAAAATAACTTGGTAAACATCATTATACTGGAAATTTTTTAAATTATTATTGAAGTCGTAATGAATGTCATTCCATTTTTCGCTGATGACAGGTTTGGATATTTGAATTATAGTTTTTTTACTAAAGGGTATTATCTCATTAAAACTTTCTTCAAAACTGGTAACTTTTTTAAAATCTTTAAATATATCTTTTTCTTCTTTAATACTACCATTTTCATTTTTCCATATTCCAGACTTGTCGTCAAAAGAGCAACTGTTTAAAAAGAATAAAATTAATAAGGCATTTAATAATTTCATTAATTATTTTGAAGCAGTTCTTTGATAATTGGTTTAAGAGTTGAATTTTGATCAACTAATTTATTTAATAAATTTTTACCATTTTGAACTTCCGATATTTTAATCAAATATAAAGCCTTTTTAAAAGTGATTAAGTCTTTCTGATCTTTTGCAGCAATATATTTTTCTAAGACATCAAAATACTTAATAACTTTCTTTTTATCTATAATTAAGTTTTTTTCTATGATGGTATTTAATGCTAGAATTGAATAAAATTTATTTTTGCTGAATATAATTTCCTCGTAAAGAGATTTTGCATTATTTTTTTTATTATTTTCTAAATAAATTCCTGCTTTTATATATTTTTCTGCAACTAGATTATTTTTTTTGTCATTATAACGTGTCATGAAAGTAAATGATATTAAAATTAATATTAAAAAAAATAAAAAAATATAGATTTTAATTTTATTATATTTATAAAAATATATTAATCTATTTTTTACTTCTATTTTATTTTCTGTGCTTTGTTCCATTTAAAAAATTATTTGTTGCTGGAAATTTTTTTAATTTAATGTCTCTAGTATATTTTTTTACAGCTTTTTCAATTATTCCTTTAAGATTTGCGTATTTTTTTACAAATTTAGGATAAAATCCACTAATACCTAGCATATCATCTGTTACTAATATTTGACCGTCGCAATGCGATGAGGATCCTATTCCAATTGTTGGTATATTTAGTTGATTAGTAATTAATTTTGCTGTTTGCGGGGTTAAACACTCAAGTACTATTGAAAATGCACCAGCTTTTTCTATCTCTTTTGCCTCTTTTAGGAGTTTTAAAGCCTCTGCTTTTGATTGACCTTTTACTTCAAATTTTTTGTTAAATTGTGGTGTAAATCCTATATGTCCCATTATCGGTATTTTCTTTTTTACAAGGCTTTTGATAATTCTAAAATTTTTGTTATTGCTCTCTAATTTTATTGCATCACACCCTGTTTCTTTAATTACTAATTTTACATTTTTTTCAGCTGATTTAATATTATTGTAAGTGCCTTTTGGCATATCAACAACGAATAAAGATTTACTTATGCCAAGTTTTACACTTGCTGAGTGCTGAATAATATTATCTAAAGTAATTTTATGAGTGTCTTTATGAGCATACAAAACATTAGCCATTGAATCACCCACTAGAATAATATCTACATATTTATCTAGAATTTTTGCAATACTTTTCGAATAAGCTGTTAAGCAAACAATCTTTGATTTTTTTTTTTTATATAAAATATTATTAATCTTTTTTTTATTCATTCTAATTCAATAGTACCTGGTGGCTTGGAAGTAATATCATATACGACTCTATTAATACCTTTAACATTATTAATAATTTTATTAGCAATATTATCTATAAAATATCTTGGAAAATTGAAATAATCAGCTGTCATTCCGTCTTCTGATGATACAGCTCTTAATAAACAAATATTTTCATATGTTCTTGAGTCTCCCATTACACCAACTGTCTTAATTGGAAGTAGTGCAGCATAAGCTTGCCATATCTTGTTATATAGACCACTTTTGATTAACTCGTTAATATAAATATCATCTGCTTCTTGAAGTATTTTTATTCTTTCATATGTAATATTTCCTAAAATCCTAATTGCTAAACCAGGGCCTGGAAATGGATGTTTAAAATTGATACTTTCAACTAAGCCAATAGACTTTCCTAAAATTCTTACTTCATCTTTAAAGAATTCTTTTAAAGGTTCAACTAATTTTAAATTCATTTTTTTTGGTAAGCCTCCAACATTATGATGAGATTTTATTTTGGAAGTTTTACTTCCAGTCGAAGATCTGCTTTCAATAATATCAGGGTATAGAGTACCTTGAGCTAAAAATTTTATATTTTTATACTTTTTAGATTCTTTTTCAAAAACTTTTATAAACAAACTTCCTATAATTTTTCTTTTTTTTTCTGGATCAGATACATTTTTTAATTTGCTTAAAAAGAGATTTGAAGCATTAATCAACTTAACATTAAGATTGTATTTATTTTTAAATATTTTATAAGAATGCTTAAATTCATCTTTTCTCATTAATCCTGTATCTACCATTACACAAATCAACCTTTTTTTTATTGCTTTATTAATCAATAATGCAACTACACTGCTATCTACACCACCAGATAATGCACATATAACTTTATCATTTTTTACAGTATTTTTTATCTCTTCTATTAATCTTTTTTTTTGAGATGACACACTCCATCTTTGTTTTATTTTACAAATTAAGAATAGAAAATTCTCAAAAAGTTTTTTTCCATTATTTGTATGTGTTACTTCTGGGTGAAACTGAACTCCATAAATATTTTTATTTATATTTTCAATAATAGTAAATCTTGACTCTTTAGTAGACGCTATTAGTTTGAAGTTTTTAGGTAATTTAATTACTGCATCTTCATGACTCATCCAGACAGATTTTTTTTTGTTATTAAAAAAATTTTTTGTTAAAAGCGAGACTTTTTTTTTAAACAAAAATGCTCTGCCGAATTCTCTCTTTTTTTTTGAGGTTTTAATTTTACCTCCAAACAACTTAGCAATAAGTTGTAAGCCATAGCATATTCCCAATATTGGTATTTTTTTTTGGAATATCGCTTTAGGTACACTCTGAAATTTTGAAGCTGTTACAGTTGAAGGGCCTCCAGAAAAAATAATTCCTTTAATATCTTGAAATTTTTTCAACTTTACAAGTTCTTTTGGAGTTATTATTTCTGAATAAACCCCTAATTCTCTAATTCTTCTAGCTATCAGTTTTGTTACCTGAGATCCAAAATCAATAATTAAAACTTTATGTTTGCTATTATGAAATTGCATTTATTTCTTAGATAAATTTTCAATTTCAACTTTTAATTTATCACTTTGTTTACAAAAATTTTTGCATATTAATTTTAATCTTTTATTTAATTCCCTGCTTTTTTGATAGTCTGAGGAAAAGAGTTTTAATTTTGCAAGATTATAAGTTGCTTCTTCATTTCTAGGATTTAATAAGATAACTGTATTTAAATTTTTTTCCTCTAAATCTTTTTTATCTTGTTTATTAAATATTTTTGATAAATACAAATATGATAATTCACTTTTTGGATTGAAAACTAAATCCTGTTCAAATTTAAACTTAGCATCTTCAAATTTATTTTTTTTATATAAATTAATTCCTTCATTAAAATATTTTGATTTAGCAAGTAAAACATTAGGTATTAAAAATAAAATAATAAGAATGTAGAATTTTTTTTTTATCATAATTTATAGTTTATTGATTTTTCAGTCATTTCAACGCTATGAACCATACTTTCATAAAATCCTGCTTTTGTAATTTTTACAAATTTACCTTTTTTATTTATTTCTTTTAAATTTTTAGCGCCAATATATCCCATTGATGATCTTAATCCACCTTGGAGTTGATATATTATTTTTGACACTTTCCCCTTGTACTCTACTCGACCTTCAACTCCCTCTGGAACAAATTTTGATTTATCTTTAAAATTTTTTTGAAAATATCTGTTAGCCGAACCAGCTGACATTGCCCCGATAGATCCCATGCCTCGATATTCTTTATAGATCTTCCCCTTGCTTTTAAATTTTTTTCCAGGACTTTCGTCAGTACCAGCAAAAATTGATCCCATCATAATAGCGTCTGCTCCTGCAGCTAAAGCTTTTGCAATATCTCCAGAAAATTTTATTCCACCATCAGAAATTATTTTAACATTTTTCTTATTAAGTGCTTTTTTAACTTCCATGATTGCAGATATTTGAGGAACACCAATTCCTGCTACCATTCTAGTAGTACAAATAGATCCCGGTCCTATTCCAACTTTAATTATATCTGCACCGGAATTATATAATTTTTTAGCAGCCTCTCCAGTTGCTATGTTCCCAACGCAAATCGGTACTTTTTTAATAATTCTTTTTATTTTTGATAATGTTCTTAAAACTTTTTCACTATGACCATGGGCTGTATCAATAACAACTAAATCAACTCCATTTAGTGTAAGTGACCTAGCTCTATCTAAATCCTCTTGATTAGTTCCTATTGCTGCTCCAACAAGTAGCTTTTTATCTTTTACTTTTTTAACCTCATTAGATTGATCTTTTATATTTAAATTTCGATGAATTATTCCCATTCCGCCTTCTTTGGCTATAGCTATAGCCATTTTTGACTCAGTTACTGTATCCATTGCAGATGACATAAATGGAACTTTAAGAGAAATATTTTTAGTTAATTGTAAAAAAATATTTGTGTTTAAGGGAATAACATCTGAGTATTTTGGAATTAACAAAACATCATCAAAGGTTAGTGCTTCTTTAATTGTTTCCATATAAACTTATATACAATTATTAAAATTTATAAAGACTTTAAAATTTCACAATGTAAATAAGTTTCCTTAGAATCTTTTCTACTAGAATCTGGTTTGAAAAAATTTACTTTTTTAAAGATAGATTTAGCAAGGTTTTTTACTTCTATAAAGTCTTCTCCCATGAAAAGTTTAGAAACTAATACACCCTTGGGTTTAAGCGTATGTTTAGAAAAATAAATTACTTCTGCACATAATTGATTTGTTCTAATTGAGTCTAAAGATTGATTCCCAGTAGTATTTGCAGCCATATCAGATATGATTACATCTAAATTAGAACTAAAATATTCAATAACTTCAGTTTTAGTTTGTTTTTCCATAAAATTAGCTTTCAAAAATTTCACATTTTTTACAGGCTCCATATTTTTGACGTCTATAGACATAATTCTTCCTGATGTAATTATTTGACTAGCTACTTGAGACCAGCTACCTGGGCAAGACCCTAAATCTAATAAACAGGTTCCTTTTTTTATAAATTTATATTTTTTATTTAGTTCAATTAATTTGAATGAAGCCCTTGAACGATAACCAAGTGTTTTAGATTTTTTAAAATATTGATCTCTGTGTTGTTTAATTTTCCAAGAATTACTTTTTTTAATTCTTTTAGATTTTTTCATTATAAAATATCTTCATGATTATCATCAGATATTTTCTCTTTATTTTTTTTAATTTGGCTCCTGTATGAAATTATACTTACTGGTATTGAGATTAAATAAACTATTCCAAAAATTAAGAGCGTTTCTAAAGTATAAAATAACAACGCAATAAAAACCACTCCGATACCTAATAATAAAAAAACCGTAGCTTTAGGTGAAATGGTTATTTTTTTTAGAGCTAGAGTTGGAATTTTGCTTACCAATAAAATTGCAATTAAAATAGTCAAATAAGGAGTTAAATTTTTTATATCTATAATTAAATTTAAGTCTGTTAATTCATAAATTAGTGGCATCAAAATCAAAAGCCCCCCAGCTGGAGATGGCACCCCTTCAAAAAAATTGTTTTTCCACTCTTGTGTTTCTTCTATTTTTGTTAAATTAAACCTAGCTAATCTTAAGACACAACAAACTGAATAAATAAGTGTAATTGCCCAACCGAATTTTCCATAATTTTTTAATTCCCAAAAATATAAAATAAAAACTGGTGCTATGCCAAAACTTACAAAATCTGTTAGAGAGTCCAATTCTTTGCCAAATTCAGAAGTTCCTTTGATTAATCTCGCTATTCTTCCATCTAAAGCATCCAAAATAGCTGCTAATAAAATTAAAGTCACAGCTAAACTAAAATTTCCATCAATTGAAAATTTAATGGAGCTAATTCCAAGACAAACTCCAGCGATTGTTAAAATATTTGGAAGTAAATATCTGGTTTTTTTAGATGAGACTAATTTAAATTTCTTATTTTCTTCCATTACTCAGAGGCTAGTATGCTTTCTCCTGCTACAACATTTTGACCAAGTTTAGCTAAAACTTTTTTATTTTTAAAATATATATCAACTCTACTTCCAAATCTGATCATACCTATTCTTTCACCTTGCTTTAATTCTTGCCCCTGTTCTACTTCGCAAACTATCCTTCTTGCTATTAGACCAGCTATTTGAACAATTATTATATCTTCGCCATTGCTTAATTTAATCTTAAAATAATTCCTTTCATTTTCCTCACTAGCTTTATCCAAAGAAGCATTTAAAAATTTTCCCGGTTTATAATAAATTTCTTCTACTTTGCCTGATGAAGGTATTCTGTTAACATGGCAATTAAAAACATTCATAAAAATACTAATTTTTGTAAATGAAGTATTTTCTAATCTTAGTTCTTCTGGACCCGATTTTTCAGAAATATCTGTGATCAAACCATCAGCAGGGCTTACTA
>ENA-UOXV01001666-UOXV01001666.1-marine-metagenome-genome-assembly--contig:-NODE-1666-length-30437-cov-6.409650_pt1 | contig 30437 bp, 30 predicted proteins | sample MGYA00238165_ERZ766961 | MGnify/ENA primary metagenome ERZ766961 (study PRJEB28924, sample SAMN03173240) | marine metagenome | biome: Marine; feature: Water; material: Subsurface seawater | place: North... | reverse complement strand
AATTAGCCGTGAAACGACGAATGCGTCAAGTTGCAATATACAGGGCCGAATGCTAGAAAATGCTCAAAACTAAAAGCAAAAAACTCCGGTATAATCCATACCTGCGAAACGAGTGGATAAGATATTCACTAAAACAGTAATACAGAGAGGCAAATATGATCGGTAAGAGTAAAATAGCGCTGTTAGGCGCGGCACTTGGCGCAGCGGCGATGTTCGCCGCCCCCGCCCAGGCACAGGATTTCAATTTCTCCGGCAAGCAAATCAAGCTGACAATCGGCTTTGGTTTTGGCGGCACGTACGGCCAGTATTCCCGGCTGTTCGCGGAGCATCTGAAAACGCAGATTCCCGGAAACCCGAACATCATCGTCGATTCGCGTCCCGGCGCTGGTGGCTTGCTGGCAACGAATTACGCTGCCAGAGCCATGCCGGCAGACGGCCTGAATTACCTCGTACCGCCGGATAGCGCGGTGGTCGTGCAGCTGATGCGTCCGAAAAAAGCCAAGTTCGACATGAGCAAGTTCACCTGGATCGGTTCCGCCAACCAGACAAACGTTATTCTGGTGGTCCGTAGCGATACCGGCGTCAAAAAATGGGAAGACCTGCGCAACATCTCGGTCCCCATGGGTTCCACCGGCCTCGCCTCCACGTCTTCGATCATGCCGGGACTTGTGAACAACATGCTCGGCACTAAGATGAAGATCGTGACCGGCTACAAGGGATCGTCCAAAACCGGCCTGTCGGTAGAACAGGGCGAAACCCGCGGTTCCGCGTTCAACTGGCTGTTCTGGAAATCCAAGTACGAAAACTGGTTCCAGGGCGACACGCCGTATGCACGCGCGATCCTTCAGCTCGGTCACGTCAAGGATCCCGAGCTGCCGAACGTTCCGATGATGAGCGACATTGTCGATCCGAAGTACAAGCCGGTGCTGAAATTCATCGGCTCACTGGGTCTGATCGGTCGTGGTCTTGCTGCCCCTCCCGGCACGCCGGAAGGTGCAATCAAGGTCATGCAGACCGCGTGGGAAAAGATGATGAAGGATCCGGCGTTCATCGCGGACGCAAATAAGCGTAAGCTCCGCGTGATTCCGACGGATGCAGCGACGATCCAGAAGGTCGTCAACGAGGCGATCACAAACAGCAGCCCCGAGGTGGTTAAACAAGCCTCCATGCTTGCTTACGAAGGTGCCGCGAAGCACTAAATTTCGCGTAACACCGAAAATACAGCACGGCCCCTCCTTCACGGGAGGGGCCGTTTTGCTATATAAATATCCAAATAAATATCCAAACGAGAAGAGAGTCCCTTGCCATGACCATGTACAAATACAATTCTGCAGATAATCATATCGATCAGCGCTGGGTGCCCGCCAACCTCTGGCAGGACCGCGTCGCAGAGAAATTCAAGCAGGCAGCACCGAAAGTCGTTGAAGACGACGGAATGTGGGTATGGGAATGGGAAGGCCGTATTTTCAGCGGCCGTGACGGCGGCGCGGCAGACAGCCCCGATAACCGCAAATCACTCGAAATGTATTATGGCGATTATGCCAAGGAGATCCCCGACGGTGCCCTGCCCCCGGCAGATCCGGAGCTTATCCTAAAACACATGGATATGGCCGGCATCTGGGCCTATGTCGGTTATGCATCCGTCCGCAAATGGGAAATCCATGACCTCGCGCTGCGCCACGAAGTGCACCGGGTCTATAACGACTGGATGACCGAGCTGAATACGGTTCAGCCTGATCGCCTCCTGATGCTGCCGATCATGCCCGTCTTCGACCCCGAAGCGGCACTGGTCGAACTGGAACGCGTCAAGAAACTCGGCTGCAAAGCCGTCGAATTCCCCATCGCCGACATGGCAAAGGAAATCTGGGAAGAATGCTGGGACCCGTTCTGGTCCGCCTGCGAAGACGGTGACGTTACCGTCTGCAGCCATATCGGCGACAAAGCCGGCGCGCCCTACCCGATTACCGAGCGCGGCGTGCGGATGGCGTATTTTTCCTGCGTACCGTTCAGCGCCGCCAAACCGATTTCGCAGCTCGCCTATTCCGGCACGCTGATGCGCCATCCGAAGCTCCGCTATAATTACGGCGAATGCCGGGCCGGCTGGGGCCCTATGCTGCTCCAGTGGATGGACCGTCAGGCCGTGGAACGTCCGGGCCTTTTCGCCGATACAGGCCTGAAGGAAATGCCGAGCGAATACGTCAAACGCCAGGTCACGATCACCTATGAAGAAGACTATGTCGCCGGCATGCTTCTACAGCATCCGGAATCCGGCATGGCCGATATCCTGATGTGGGGCGCCGATTACCCCCATGGTCAGGGCGTGTGGCCGAATGCGGATGAAGTGATGGATAAAACCTTTGTTGGGGTCGATCCGGAAATCCGCCGTCGTGTTGTATTTGATCGCTGCCTCGAAATGTTTCATCTTAAGGGGCCGGACCCGTCACAGATGGCGGTCTGAGCCACACCCACAGGAGAATTCAAATGGCCAAACTTCGTCATATCGCCCTTTCCGTCGACGATCCGGAAAAAGCTGCAGATTTCTACTGCGAAGCGTTCGACATGGAACGCTGTGGTAAAACGGATTCACCGCTTGCCCGTGGCTGCTATGTCACCGACGGCGTCATCACCGTCGCCCTGCTCGACTACAAGACCGACGAATGGGCAGGCTATGTCGAAGGTGAGGACGAACGCGGCAAGGACTGGGAAGGCATCCACCATATCGGCTTCTGGGTAGATGACCTCGAAGAGACCGAAAAGAAGATCGAAGCGGCGGGCGGCAAATATTTCCAGGGACGCCCCACCGAAAAGGCGCCCTCGACATTCTACGAAATGAAATTCCGCGATCCCCACGGCGTAATTGTCGACTGCACCCATCTTGGCTGGGGCGGCTCTGTAAAGGACGTCGTGCCCGCAGACGAAGCCGAACGTGAAAAGCTGGAACGCCGCGCGGAGAAAAAAGCATCGTCCCAGGCGGCTGAATAAACCCCCAGGGTCTGGCCTGCAAACGACAAACCGGATCCCGGCACGTGGCTGGTGATCCGGTTTGTCGTTAGGAAAAATGATAAAATGGTCGGGGCGAGAGGATTCGAACCTCCGACCCTCTGCTCCCAAAGCAGATGCGCTACCAGGCTGCGCTACGCCCCGACGGTATAAAGACCACGGTGTTTATATCGCCGGGGGAATTATGACAAGCAATCTAAAACAATAAAGATGTCACACAGACACCGTTGACCCGCCACCCCAAACATCCCTAACATCGCAGAAGATTCCCCGGGGCAAGAATGACCGATCAGAAACCAATAAATCCACCATTTCGCGCCGAGCATATCGGCAGCCTCTTACGACCGCAGGAACTGATCGACGCCCGCCTCGACTGGCAGGCCGGTGATATCGATGCGGAAGAACTGCACGAACTGGAAGACCTCGCAATCCGGGATGTCGTCAGGCTCCAGGAAGATGTGGGCCTTGAGGTCATCACCGACGGAGAATTCCGCCGGGGAACTTATTTTTCCCATTTTTTCGAAAAAATCGGCGGCCTCGAATTCGACCGGAATGCCGAACAAGGCTGGGACTATACCAATGCCAGCGGTGAGACCGTCGGTGCCGCCCGTGTCCGCATTGCATCGCGCGTGAACTGGACCCGGCCGATCAACGACGAAGACTTCACCTTTATTGACGAGCTGACCAGCCAGACCGTCAAAATGACCCTGCCCGGCCCTGCCGTGCTGCATTTCTTCGGTGGCGCCGGAAATATCAGCAAGGTCGTCTATGACAATCTCGACCTTTTCTGGGACGATATCGTCGAGGCCTATATCAACGAGCTTGCCGCGCTCGACGATGCCGGTTGCGAATATGTCCAGCTTGATGAAACGGCCCTGGCGAAATTCTCCGATCCTAAAATTCAGGCAGCTCTCGAAGCCCGCGGAGACGACTGGAAAAAACTGCTGAAACTCTATGCCGGCGTCCTTAACCGGGTAATCGCTGAAAAACCGGCCAATATGCGCATTGGCGTTCATCTATGCCGCGGTAACAAGCAAAGTTACTGGCAGGCAGAAGGCGGCTACGACCTTGTCGCAGATACGCTGTTCAACGAAGTGAATGCCGACTGCTATTTCCTCGAATACGACACGCCACGCGCCGGCGACTTCTCGCCGCTCAAATATCTTCCCAAAAACAAAACTGCTGTGCTCGGCCTCGTCTCGACCAAAACGCCGGAACTCGAAACCAAGGACGAGTTGAAGAAACGCATCGAGGAAGCATCTGCATTCACCGACATCGACAATCTCGGTCTGAGCCCGCAATGCGGTTTCGCCAGTGACCATCACGGGAACGAACTTACATTGGATGACCAGATCGCCAAGCTACAACTGGTCGTCGAGACAGCCGCCGAAATCTGGCCAAGTTCCTGAACCAGACCCGGCGGCGCTGCCTCTGATACTTACGGGCGTGCGTCGGCCGGCTGATTTGCAATCGGCTCCACGAACCGCAGTTCTGTATCCCACGGGAAAAAGATCCAGGTATCCTGGCTGACTTCCGTGATGAAGCTGTCGACCATCGGGCGGCCTTCCGGCTTGGCATAGACAGTCGCGAAATGCGCCTTCGGCAGCATCTCTCTGACGACCTTCGCGGTTTTACCCGTATCCACCAGGTCATCAACGATCAGTATCCCCTCGCCGTCATTTTCGTCGGAGACGGGTTTGAGGATTTCAAGACCGCCCTGGTCCTGATGTTCATAGGAAGATACGCAGACCGTATCGATCAGCCGGACTTCCAGCTCCCGCGCGACAATAGCCGCCGGTACCAGACCACCCCGCGTCACCGCGATCACAGACCGCCACGGACCGCCTTCGGCGAGACGCCAGGCGAGCGCCTTTGCATCGCGGTGAAGCTGGTCCCACGAGACGGGAAAGGCTTTCTGAAACTGATCTGACATCGATACCCCCTGTTGCTTGGTTTTATGACCTACCAATAAAACCTGCGCCCTGAATGCGCAACGCTCACAGCGTCAGAAAGACTCCTAAACGTCCAACAAATGAGTTCCTCGAAACGTCCGACGACCACCTTCGCGGGCTTTTACTTTCCGGCGACGACGCTAGACTGCGATCATGGCAAAAACACTCGATTTCCCGGATGATATCCGGCCCGATTTTCAGGGCTTCCCGCCCTCTGCGCTGACGTTCCTGGAAAACCTCGGCAAACATAACGAACGCGACTGGTTCAAACCCCGTAAAGACACCTATGACAACGATCTGAAGTTTCCGATGGAGTGCCTCCTCGGCGAGTTTACGTCAGACAGGCGCCCCGCCGGTTTCCCGGTTAAAGGCGATCCGAAACGCGGTATCTTCCGAATTTATCGCGACGTGCGGTTCGCCAAGGACAAGGCCCCTTACAAGACCCATGCAGGCGCTGTGATGACCCGCTCCGGTGGCAAGGGTGACCCGGGATTGATCTATACCCATATCGAACCCGGAGGGAGCTTCCTGTCCGCCGGGTTCTATTCTCTGGACAAGGAATTTCTCGCAGCCTGGCGATCACGGATTGCGGCGGAGCCCGAACGGTTCCTGGAAATCATAGCCCCCTTCACCGCCCCGCGCGGTAAATACAGCGTGCGCCACCGGGGTGCGTTGAAAACCCTTCCCAGGGGGTTCAAGGAATTTGCGGACAGCCCGATCGCTGAATTCCTGAAATGGAAACACTACCTTGTCAGCCGGCCACTGACCGACAAGCAGGTTCAGAGCCGCAAGCTGCTCGACCACATACGTGAACTGGCCGACGTCGCCGGCCCGTTCCTCGAATTCGGCTGGGATGTGCTGGAAACGGCCTATGAGGACGACCCGCGCCGTCATATGCGGGTCGTAAAAGACTAAGCCAATAAAAAACGGCGCCAATAAAAAACGGCGGCCCGGGTACGCTGGGCCGCCGCTATAAGAAAGTCCGTCCGGGGTTGGCTTCAGACGGTCTTTCTGCGTCTCGTATAGGCGAGGCCCATCAGGCCGAGGGCGAAGATCGCGGTTACGGCCGGGGTCGATACTTCGGTGGTCGTGATGCCACGTTCGAGGCGAATGCGGACATCCATGCCGAGCGTGCTTTCAGTCTGGTAATCATACTGGCCGGTTGCGAGGTTAAAGCTGTTGGCGCCCCAAAGGGTGATCCAGCGCTCGTCGGCGTCACCGCCCGGCTGCGTGAAGGAATTGGGGTTGCCGTTGTTGATCCCGCCGCTGCAGCAGACATCGCCCTGCATGAAGCCGATTTCCGAAACCGTACCCGCGAGAATTGACGGGACTGTATCAGGCATGTCGAGATCATCGGTAAAGGTGACATCCAGCGTGTTGTTGCTTGCCAGCCAGCCGGTACCATTGAACATGAAACCGCCTGCCGATGCGGCGTTCATCTGAAACGTGTTCGAGCCCTGCGTCACAGTCGCAGTAAGGTCGAGCGCGCCGGTCACATCGTTGTAGGTGCCGAATGCCGTGCCGTTGATGATGTTGCCGGTGATATCGCCGATCTTCGAACCGCTCATCACGTGGCCGCGGGCGTCGTGGAACGATGATGCGCCGAAACCGCCATCGTTACCGACCGTCAGTACTTCAGTAATCAGCCACGTCGTGGCGCTTGCCGGTGTGATTGCCGAAAAAGCGATGACGCCGGAAGCGGCGGCAACGATAAATTTATCAATGAGCTTCGACATACTTGACTACCTTTGAAGGACCGAACGAACGCGTGTTGGGTTAACTTGATGCAATAACCGTGCCAACATATTTTTCTTCATGCTTTCAGACACTTAATACCATCTCACGTTTACCCGAAGGTGGATGTGTAAAACCAGCCGACACTCAGGGGCTGTTTGGTTAACGATGTGTAAAATTTTCCGACACACAGAGTAAGCTCCCGCCATCCCCCTGAAATCACTCAGGGTTTTGCGCCCTCTTTACAGCTGTTCGCAGTTCTGGCCGAATTCCCTCCTACATTCATGGAGAATGGCGTCATGTCGGTCGGAAATGGAATAGTCGGGGGCGTCTGTATGGCCCACGCGCCCCAGTTTTTCACCCTGCCCGACAGCGAAGACAAAGATACCGTCGAACGGGTTCGCCGACTGGCGGCGGAAAACGGAGAAAAACTGCGCGCCCTGAACCCGGACGTAACCCTCGTTGTCGCCAATGACCACGCCAACCAGTTCCTGCTCCATTGCGTCCCCTCCTTCGCCATCCACCGCGGCAAGGAAGCAAGCGGCCATTTCGCCGGGCAGGACTTCCGCTTCGATGTCGACAGCGACACCGCAACCGATCTTGTCCGCTACCTGCAGGATGAAAAATTCGATCCCGCCTTCACCAGCACGGCGGAACTCGATTACGCGTTCGGCATTCCACTGACGTTCCTCGAAATGAGCGGCCCCATCATTCCGATCTATGTGAACGCCTATGTGCCTCCACAGCCCCGGATGGAACGCTGCTATCACCTCGGCCAGGCGATCGACCGGGCATTGCGCACGATGGATATTCGCGCGGTCGTGGTCGCCAGCGGCGGGCTCTCGCATTTTCCCGGCACTGACCGCTATGACAGTCCGGCAACTGAATTCGACCTGAAGCTGATGCGCGAGATGAGTGCCGGCAATTTACGCTGGCTTCTGTCGCTCGACGAAAAGCGCCTCGACGACACAGGCAATATAGAATTGCGCTGCTGGTCGGTTGTCGCCGGCATGCTGGGCGAACGCGTCCCCGATGTCGTGTCCTTCGATCCAAGCTGGCATCATAACTATGCAACGCTGGCCTGGTGGACCGAACAGGCAGCCGATACCGCCGTCCCCCACTACCCGACCGTTTCCGCCGACCGGGTCGCCCTGACAGAGGCCCTCCACCGGATTGCCAATAACGCGGCCGAGCGCAAACGTTTTGCCACCGACCGCGCCGCCTTCGCGGCGGAACTCGATATGTCCGGTGAAGAGAAGCAGGCACTGGTCGAGATGGACGTAAAGGCCTTCACGACCCTCGGCATCCACCCTTTCGTGCCGTTCATGGCACGGCTACAGCTGGAGCGGGAAGCGTAGATTATATCGACGGAGAACGATCCTTCCTCAGTTGACGCAACCCCCATATTCCGTTCCCGCATGGCTGGCAGCACCTGCGCTTGACCGCCTACCATGCCCGGCTAAAGTGAGCGTGAACACCAAGGGATGAAGGATCGATGGCATTAAAATCGGGAGAACGGGTTGTTGTCGTGGGCTGCGGCCCTGTCGGGATGGTGCTGACGCTGGCGCTGTATCGTAAAGGCATCCCGGTCACGCTGCTGGAACGCGCGGACGGGCCGATTGAAGACCAGCGCGCGGCGGCCATTCAGCCCTCGTCGCTTGAGATGCTCGCGGAACTCGGTGTCACGGATGAAATTCATGAACGCGGGCTGATATCCCCCACTTTCCACTACCGGGACCGCGTATCCGGCGAACTCGTCGCCGAGTTCGACTTCTCTATGCTCGCCGACATGACGGCGTTTCCCTACGTCATCCAGTATGAGCAGTTCAAACTGGTCGAGACGATCATCGCCGAAATCGGCGACACGCCGGATGTCGAGTACCGCTTTTCGTCGGAAGTCACCGGCATTGAACAGCACGCCGACGGCGCCACGGTTTCGTTTAAAAACCAGGATGGCGAGACGGAAACTCTCCGCACGCCCTGGGTCGTCGGGTGTGACGGCTTCAGTTCGGTTGTGCGCCAGGCGGCGGAAATCGACTTCGTCGGCTTCACCTATCCGGAAAAATTCGTGAAAATCGGCTCCGATTTTGATTTTCAGGAAGCCGGAATGGCGATGTGCATCCGCAATTTCTTCTCCGACCCCGGCGAGTGGTGCAACCTGTTCAAGGTCAACGGCTACGGACCGCCCGGTATCTGGCGCACCGTGTTCCCCGTTCCGGCGGATGAGCCCGACGAGGTCTGCCTGTCGCCGGAAGGTATTCAGGGCCGCTTACAGAAGTTCTTCCCGAAGGAAGGCGACTACAACATCATCTATACCGGCCTGTATCACGTGCATCAGCGGGTGGTCGAAACATTCCACAAAGGACGCATTCTGGTCGCCGGCGATGCGGCGCACGTCAACAACCCTATCGGCGGGCTCGGCATGAATGGCGGCATCCACGATGCGGTTGCCCTCGGCGACAAGCTGTCCCGGGTGATCGATGGCGCGCCGGAAGACCTGCTCGGACTATACAGCCGCCAGCGTCACAAGGCGCAGATGGACGGCGTGCAGGCGACTTCAATCGCGAACAAGAAACTGATGGATTCAAAAGACCCTGCCATGCGCCAGGAACAGCTCGACGCCGTGCGGGCGTCCTCGGAAGATCCGGTCAAAGCCCGCGCCTATTGCCTGAACGCGAGCTTGTTCAAAAGTCTCGACCAAGCGAACGCCGTCACGTGAGTACTCCCTTCGACGGCTCAAATCCAAACGGCGTCGGCGCCAGTCCGCTGCGCAAGGAAGATGCCCGCCATCTCGCCGGACGCGGCCTGTTCGTGTCCGACATTCCCCCGGGAGACGTGTGGGAAGCAGCCATCGTCCGAAGCCCCGTCGCCCACGGCTATCTTCGAGGCATCGATAAATCTGCCGTCCCCGCCGGGTGCCATCTGCTCAGCGCAGTGGATTTCCCCGATATCGGCGCGATCCGCGCTGTCCCGCGGGTACCGGGATTCAAGGCATCGGACTTTCCGGTATTCGCGACGGATAAAGTGCGCTATGTCGGCCAGCCGGTTGCCATCTGCCTTGCCGCGACCCGGGCAGAAGCAGAAGACATCGTGCAGATGGTGGCGCTCGATATCGAAGAATTGCCCGCCATTACCGATATGCGCGACGCGACGACGCGCAAGGATCCGCTGATCCACGAAAGCTGGGGCGACAACGTCTATATCGAACGTGAAGTCACCGGCGGCGATATCGAGGCCGCCCGCGCCGCAGCCGACATCACGGTAACCAACGAATTCCGCATGAACCGGCACGCCGCCATCCCGCTCGAAGGCCGTGCCGCGCTTGCGATGTGGGACAGCCGCCGCGACGAGCTGACGCTGAACATGGCGACGCAGGGTCCGCACCTGATGCGGGTGGGGATTGCCGAAATCCTGGGTATCAAGGAACGCCAGCTCCGGCTCGTCTCTCCCGATGTCGGCGGTGGCTTCGGCTCGAAGAACCGCCTGATGCCGGAAGAGATCATGGTCGCAGCAGCGGCGCTCAAGATCGGCCGCCCCGTGAGATGGCTCGAAGACCGGCGCGAAAACATCACGGCAAATAACCAGGCCCGCGAACACTGGTACCGCATCACCGCACATGCCGAAAACAGCGGCCGCATTCTGGGAATCGAGGCCGACCTGATCGTCGATGCCGGGTCCTATTCGATCTGGCCGTCCGGTCCGTTCATGGAAACCGGTATGGCGGCACGGAACCTTCCCGGCCCCTACCGGATACAGGCACTCGCGGCCAATACCTGGACAGTCGCGACCAATAAACCGCCGCTCGGCCCCTATCGCGGTGTTGCCCGCCCCGGCGCCTGTTTCGCGATTGAACGGACGCTTGATGAAGTGGCCCGCGCCGTCGGGCGCGACCCGTATGATGTGCGACGCGAGAACATGGTCCCTGCATCCGAGATGCCCTACACCGGCGCCGGTGGAATGCGCTTCGATAACGGCGACTACCCCGAAAGCGTCCAGAAAGCCGCCGACGCGGCCGGTATGGCCGCGGTCCGGGAACTCCAGTCAAACAATGCTGCAGACGGCCGCCTGGTCGGTATCGGATTTGCAAGCTATTCCGAGCAGACCGCACACGGTACGCAGGAATGGAAAATACGCGGCACGCCGGTCATCCCCGCCTTCGAGACCGCGACTGCACGCATGTGCGCCGACGGCTCGCTCGAACTGCTGGTCGGGATTCACAGCCACGGCCAGGGGATGGAAACCACGCTCGCCCAGATTGCCTGCCAGGAACTGGGCCTAACGCTGGATGATATCGTCGTCCGCTACGGCGATACCGCCGTTTCCCCGTATGGCAACGGTACCTTCGCTTCCCGCTCAATTGTGATGGCAGGCGGTGCATCGGCCAATGCCTGCCGGACATTGGCGGGCCGCATCAGGCATATCGGCGCCCACCTCCTCCAATGCGATGTCCAGGACGTCGAATTACGCGACAGCAGCGTGTTTGGCGGCGATGCCTCGGTCACCGTCGCGGAAATCGCGCGGACCGCTCATATCCGCCAGGACCTGCTGCCCGACGGCACTGACCCGACACTGGAAGAAACAGCGGTTTACGAGCCTGAAATCACCTCCGGCGTCTTCTCTTATTCAACGCATGCCGCGGTCGTCCTGGTCGACCCGGAGACCGGCGACGTCGAGATCGAGAACTACGCCATCGCCGAAGACTGTGGCACCGTCGTTAACCCGATGATTGTCGACGGGCAGATATGTGGTGGGGTCGCCCAGGGAATCGGCACCGCCCTGTTCGAGGAAATTCCCTATGACGAATATGGCCAGCCGCAGGCCACCACGTTTGCGGATTATCAGTGGCCCGGCCCGACCTCCCTGCCCACGTTCCGCATCGCCCATATGCTGACACCCGCAGAGGGCACAGAATACGGCATGAAAGGCATGGGTGAAGGCGGCGCTATCGCCCCGCCCGCCGCTGTCGCAAATGCGATCCGGGACGCCCTACTATCTGCCGGTATCGACGCGGAAATCAGCGAGACCCCGATGACGCCAAGACGGGTCTATGACGCTATAAGGGCCGCCAAAACCGACTGACCTCACGCCAAGGAGCCTTTGATGGCCGAGTACGAAACGATCGCTGTCTCACGGGACGGCCCTGTTGCCACCGTGTCCCTCAACCGGCCGGACGTGCGGAATGCGATGAATCCGGTAATGATCAGCGAGATCACGGCGGTGTTCACAGCGTTCAACACCGATGACGATGTCCGGGTGATCATTCTCCGCGGGGAAGGCAACGTTTTCTGCGCGGGCGGCGACCTCAACTGGATGAAAGACGTGCTCGGCCAGACAGAGGCGGAGGTTGTCGAGGATTCGCGTCTCCTGCTGAATATGTACAGATCGATAAATGATAGTCCTAAACTGGTAATCGCCTCCCTCCGCGGCGCGGCGGTGGCAGGCGGCCTCGGTATCATTTCCTGCGCCGATGTTGTCATTGCTGAAGCGCAGACGAAATTCTGTATCTCCGAGGTCAAAATCGGGCTGGTACCGGGAATCATTGCCGCCTTCATCCTGCCGCGCATGGGCCCCGGCTGGTTCCGATACCTGTCAAAAACCGCAATCCTGTTCGATACCGACACCGCCCGGACAGCAGGTCTGATCCACGAGATTGCCAATGACGACGCGGACCTGGATGCCCGTATTGCCGACCACACCAAACGCGCCCTGGAAGCGTCCCCCGATGCGATCGCGGATACCGGAGAGCTCATCGCCGCGCTCGGCTATGAAATCACTGAAGAAACATTCGATACTGGATTGTTATTCAACGCAAAAGCCCGACTTTCTGATGCCGCACAGGAAGGTATTTCAGCCTTTCTCGAGAAGCGGTCTCCAGCCTGGAGACCGGATAACTGACCCCGTAAGATCATGCTCAACCAGACGGCACATGGCGAGAGTTTTTCGCCCGGACAGACCCACAGCCCGCAAAAGTTATCTGCCGCTTTTACTGCGCGAACAAGCCCGAAAGCCTCCCCGGTGAAGGGAGCCTTTTTCAAATATTTACCTTAAAAGTAAGAGAACCTTAACGTGCATCAGCGGAAGATATTTCTGCCGCACTCCTTTTGAGTGCGTCCAACCGGAGAAAAACCATGTTGGGAAAAGCACTAGCAGTAACCGTATTTGTAGCAGCCTTCAGCTTGCCCGCAGCAGCTCAACAACAGGCTGCCTGCGCAAAACGCGGCGACGTCCTCAAACACCTGTCCGCCAAATACACCGAAGCCCCGGTCGCAATCGGCCTGGCCAATAATGGTGGTGTCGTTGAAGTCCTTTCAAGCAAAAAGGGCAACAGCTGGACCATCATCATCACGATGCCAAACGGTCCTACCTGTATGGTCGCTGCCGGCGAAAACTGGGAAAAAATCCCCACAATCGCCAGCAACGAAAAACAGGGCGTCTAGGAAACCTTCTTCCTGACCCGGCGCGCTGGAAAACCGGGTTAAGGGGCTGTTCCGAGGGACTTTGAGATCACCTTGTCGCCGGCTTTTATACCGAGCCGCGATACAGTGCCGGCATTCAGTTCGAGCACGGCAACGACCGGCCCTTCCGAGGGGATAACCTCCTCCGACATCGGCACGGTTCTCTCGGCTATGCGCCTGACAGTCCCATCGCGCGCAATAAACAGCATATCCAATGGAATAAAGGTGTTCTTCATCCACATCGCCATGGATTCTTCGCGGCGATATACAAAAAGCATTCCGGCATCCGGTGCCATCTGCCGCCTGAACATCAGGCCCTGACTGTGCTGACGCCTGTTCAAAGCAAGCTCGACTGAAAACTTATGGGTCTTATCGCCGGACCGGACTGTCAGTCCTTCGCGACTGAACGACACAAGATTACCCATTCCCTGAGCAGAAACATTGCCACCATGGCCGATGACGCCAACATGCCCCGTGGGCAAAGTGGCGAGCGCCAGAATAATGGCGAGCAGGCTGATCAATCGTTTCATAGGGCCGATATAACCCTTCCGGTTCGGACGTTCCAGTATTGTCGAAGTCAAAAGTCTGAAAGGAATCATCCGGCGGTCAGCCAACACAGCACGGGACATCCGCCCTAGATCGGGTCTGTCGCCTTTACTTCCGTTGCCTGAAGGCCTTTCGGGCCGTCCGCAAGGCGCACTTCAACGGATTGCCCGGTGATAAGACCGTTAAGGCCGGCCCGCCGCAGCGTCACCATGTGAACAAACACATCACCGTCGGTGCCGTCCGGGCACACAAAACCAAAGCCTTTATGCGGATTGAACCACTTCACGGTCGCCTTGACGAACTCGCCACCCTCTTCACTTGGGTAATCGGTTCCAGCTTCCATTGCTCCGGCGGCAAGAATCGCAGCCTCTTCGGTTGCCGTTGACGTATCGACAGAATCGATTGCCAGGCATTGCATGCCTTTTGCGCCCTTTACAGCGACACACTCAATCGTCGAGCCAGGCGGAATCTGCTCATAGCCAGCCTGCCGCAAAACGGTCATATGCAAAAACACGTCCGGCGATTCATCGTCGGGTGATACAAATCCGTAGCCTCTGACTACATTGAACCACTTAACGGTGCCGCGGATACGCGTTGATTCTACCGAGTCTGGAATCGCTACGGTTTCGGTCAACGCCGACTCTCCCCACCAACAAAAAAGCACAGGTAACGACCGGTTATAGCATCGCATTTTGAGAATTCGTATACATTTTTAGCGCCGATTATTAATCTTCTTATTTTGAAATAAGATGAAACACTTGCGGCCACCGTGACTTTCCGAATCATCGGGACCCCGCCAACGACCGCAATCTTGTTCCGGGCAAACAGTCCCGCAAAACCGCCAAACAGATAAATCGGGGTTTTGATTGATAAACGTGCCACCCCCTTATAATTTACCCGCAATTGCTTAGAATAGCTTTTTCGGAAAACAAATCCGTTCGCATCAGCAGAGCGGTAACGATAAAACTGGCATTGGGGCTTCGCGTTGGTTCACGCGGTATCACTTGGTTTAATTCTATTCGCGTCATGGCTACTGATGTCAGGGGTTTACGAGCCGCTCATTCTGATTCTGGGGGTTATTTCGTGCAGCTTTGTCGTGTTCATCGCCATGCGGATGGACGTGATAGATCACGAGGCAGTACCGGTTCATCTGACCTTCAAGGCCCTGATTTACTGGCCGTGGCTGTTATCTGAAATCGTCAAAGCCAATATCGACGTGACAAAGCGCGTGCTCGGCTTCGCCCCGATCAGCCCAACGATGATCCGCATCAAGGCTACCCAGAAAACCGACCTTGGCATTGTGATCTTTGCGAACTCGATCACCCTAACCCCCGGCACGATTTCCATCGACGTGGATGAAGACGGCTATATTCTGGTTCACGCCCTGTCGCATGATGGCACCGTGGGCCTTGAGGGCGGAGAGATGGATCGCCGTGTCAGCGAGATGGAGAGACGGAACTAATGTTTGCCGCCGCCGCCATCGCCATTCTAGCAACAATGGCTCTCGCCCTGCTCCGCGCTTTTATCGGGCCAACGCTTTACGACCGGATACTGGCCGTGAATATGTTCGGGACCAAGACCGTTCTGATAATCGCGGTCCTCGGCTTCCTGATGGGACGACCCGACTTCCTCGATATTGCGCTGGTCTATGCCCTGATCAATTTCATCGGCGTGATCGCGCTCCTCAAATATTTCAAATACGGCAATCTTGCTATCGGCCCGGGCGAACCGGCGGGCGGCAAGACTTCCGATCCAGGGTCTGAAAACAACGCCGGCAACATGCCGCCAAGCGCCCGAAGCGGGCAGGACAAATGATGGAATCCGTGATCGACGTCCTGTCCTGGGCACTGGTAATCGGGGGATCGTTCTTCCTGCTGGTGGGTGCGATCGGCGTCTTGCGCCTTCCCGATGTCTATACCCGCGGCCATGCAGCCGGTATCACCGATACTCTGGGCGCGATGATGATACTCGGCGCCCTGATGCTTCAGGGCGGGTTTTCCCTGATAACCGCCAAGCTGTTTTTGATCCTGCTATTCCTGCTTTTCACGAGCCCGGCTGCCTCCCACGCGCTCGGAAATGCTGCATGGTCCTCCGGCGTCCGACCGAAAATGAATAACGCGGCTCCGGTCGAACAAAATACCGAAACCGACGGAAGAGATTGATGGCAGAAGCAGTTGATATCATTATCCTTGCCCTCATGACGGTAACTGTCATCGGCATTGTCGTAATACGTAACCTGCTTGCAGTCGTGATGCTGAGCGGCATCTACAGCCTGCTTGCCGCGTCTATATTCGTTGCCATGGACGCGGTCGACGTCGCATTTACCGAAGCCGCTGTCGGCGCCGGCATATCGACCGTCCTGTTTATTGCGACGCTCGCTTTGACAACGCGGATCGAAAAAAAACCGGCACATAAGCCTCTTTTGCCTCTCTTCGTCTGCATTGTGACGGGAGCGGTCCTTATATACAGCAGCCTCGACATGGCCCGGTATGGTGACCCGAATTCGCCGGCAAACCGGCATGTCGCCACCTACTATCTGGAAAATACGAAGAAGGACACCGGCATCCCCAACGTCGTCACCGCGGTACTCGCAAGCTATCGCGGTTACGATACGCTCGGCGAAGTAACGGTCATCTTCACCGCCGGTATAGGCGTAATCCTTCTTCTTGGCAGCTGGCGGCGGGGTCTGAAGACCCCGAACCCTCACCCCGAGGACGAAGCATGAGGGAATATCTGATCCTGCGCGTTATCACGAAGCTGCTTTTCCCGTTCATCCTTCTGTTCGGTCTATATGTTCAGTTCCACGGAGATTTCGGACCCGGTGGCGGCTTTCAGGCCGGCGTTATTTTCGCCGCCTCATTTATTCTTTATTCGATGGTCTTCGGTGTTCAGGCCGCGCAACGCGTTCTGCCCGACGGGATTCTCCGCGGGGCTATTGCCGGCGGCCTGCTGCTCTATGCCCTCGTGGGCGTCGTCGACCTCATGCTAGGGGTCAACTATCTCGACTACAGCCCCATGTTGACCAATCCGAAAGACGGACAGCATCTCGGTATCTTTCTGGTGGAACTCGGCGTCGGCATCACCGTTGCGTCGGTAATGATGACAATGTTTTTCACGTTCGCGACGTGGCGTGAAGAATAGGAAACCGGGACCGTGGTAGATATTTTCGGACTATACAACTACTGGATCGTCATTTTCCTGGCGATGGCCGGGATGTACATCGTCATCGCGCGCGGCAATCTGATCAAAAAACTGGTCGGCCTGAATATTTTTCAGGCGTCGGTCTTCGTTCTTTACATATCGTTCGGCAAAGTGACCGGCGGCACCGCGCCGATCCTCGTCAAAGGGGTGGATACCTATTCAAACCCCCTTCCCCACGTGCTGATCCTGACGGCGATTGTGGTCGGTGTCGCGACGACAGCCCTCGGCCTGGCCCTCGTCGTCCGAATCCGGCAGGAATACGGGACGATCGAGGAAGACGACATCCACTCCCAGGATGAGAGTATGTAAATGTTGAGCTCGCATCTTCCTGTTCTCGTCATCATCATTCCTCTGATCGCAGCGCCGCTCTGCATCCTGTTTCGCGGCAAGGATCAGGCATTCGCCATTACCCTGCTTGCCACCTGGGGATCTTTTGCCTGCGCGTGCGTGATCGCCGCGCAGGTCATGAGCCAGGGCGAAATTTCCTACGAACTCGGGGGGTGGCCCCCGCCTATCGGTATCGAGCTTCGGATCGATGCACTGAACGCACTCATCCTGCTGATCGTCTCGGGCATCGGCTCGGTCGTCGCCCCGTATTCCCGGAACTCGCTGCTGCTCGAATACGTCGAAGACCGGTCCTACATGTACTATTCATCTTATCTGCTCTGCCTTTGCGGACTGATGGGTGTTTCGGTCACGGGTGACGCTTTCAATCTGTTCGTGTTCCTCGAAATCTCCTCGCTGTCCTCCTATGTGCTGATCGCACTCGGCTTCGACCGGCGGGCGCTGACGGCGTCCTATCAGTACCTGATCATGGGAACCATCGGCGCGACCTTTATCGTGATTTCAATCGGCCTGCTCTATCAGGCGACAGGCACGCTTAACATGGCGGATATCGCCGAGCGCCTGCCCCAACACGGCTATGACCGCACCGTGATTGCCGCTTTCGCGTTTCTCGTCATCGGAGTCGGGCTGAAGATGGCTCTTTTCCCGCTGCATCAGTGGCTTCCCAACGCGTATACCTATGCCCCGAGCACGGTTAGTGCCTTCCTCGCTGCGACAGCGACCAAGGTATCGATCTATATCCTGCTGAGATTCCTTTTCACGGTCTTTGGCGTCCAGTTCTCGTTCGATGTTCTGCCGACCGCCGTCCCGCTCATGATCCTCGCGATCCTCGCGATGTTCATTCCGACGATCGTTGCCTGTTTCCAGAAGAACGTCAAAAAAATACTGGCTTATTCGTCGGTCGCGCAGATCGGCTACATGGTGCTGGGCATCAGCTTCGTGACCGTTACCGGGCTGACAGCGGGCATTCTGCACCTGTTTAATCACGCCCTGATGAAAGGGGCGCTATTCCTGGTGCTCGGCGCCGTATTCTACCGGATCGGGTCGTGCAATATCGACCGTATGGCGGGACTTGCGCGAACAATGCCCTGGACAATGGCGGCCTTTGTCGGCGGCGGTCTGAGTCTGATCGGCATTCCGATGACTGCCGGGTTCATCAGCAAGTGGTACCTGATACAGGCCTCTATCGAAAAAGGATGGTGGTACATCGCCGTGCTGATCGTGGTCAGTTCGCTGATTGCCGTGATCTATATCTGGCGGGTCATCGAATCCGCCTATTTCCGCGAGCCCCCCGAAGACCTGATAAACGTCAAGGAAGCCCCGCTGAGCCTGCTGATTCCGGCCTGGGTACTCGTACTTGGCAACGTTTATTTCGGCGTTGAGACCTCCCTACCGCTCAGCATGGCGGAACTCGCCGCGAAAACTCTGATGGGCGGCAGCTGATGCAGGATCAAGTGTATATCGGGCTGGCCATTATCCTGCCCCTGATCGGCACTATCATGATCTGGATGTCGGGTAACCGTCCGAACCAGCGTGAAGTGGTCACCATTATCACCGCCGGACTGACCTTCCTGTGCGTCCTGCAGCTGTTGCCGCCGGTCCTGGCGGGTGAGCAGCCCGAACTCCGGGTAAGCGAACTCCTGCCCGGCCTTGAACTGGCATTCAAGATAGAACCGCTCGGAATGATGTTCGCGCTGATCGCGTCCTTCCTGTGGATCATCACGTCATTCTACGCCATCGGCTACATGCGCGGACATCACGAACCGAACCAGACACGGTTCTACATGTGCTTCGCCGTCGCGATCTCGAGCGCGCTTGCCATCGCTTTTTCAGGCAACATGTTCACCCTGTTTATTGCCTACGAAGTGCTGACGTTATCGACCTACCCGCTGGTCACCCACAGCCAGACGGATGAAGCCCGTCGTGCCGGCAGGGTTTATCTCGGTATCCTGATGAGTACTTCCATCGGTCTGCTCATGATCGGTATTATCTGGACCTGGGCCGCCGCCGGGACGCTGGACTTCACTCAGGGCGGGATACTGAAGGGCAAAATCGACGACGGCCTCGTGATCGTTCTTTTGTTCCTCTACATGTACGGCATCGGCAAGGCGGCGCTGATGCCGATCCATCGATGGCTACCAGCCGCGATGGTCGCGCCAACCCCCGTCAGTGCCCTGCTCCACGCCGTTGCGGTTGTGAAAGCCGGCGTGTTCACGGTCCTGAAGGTCATCATCTACATTTTCGGTATCGATTTTCTCACCGATACAGGCGCAAGCGTGTGGTTGATGTATGTCGCCGCCGTGACCATCATCCTCGCGTCGCTGGTTGCCCTCACAAAGGACAACCTGAAAGCCAGACTGGCCTATTCGACGGTCAGTCAACTGGCCTATATCGTACTCGCAGGCGCACTCGCGACTTCACACAGCTTGATCGGCGGCGCGATGCATATCGCGATGCATGCCTTCGGCAAGATAACGCTGTTCTTCTGTGCAGGCGCGATCATGGTCGCATCTCATAAAACCGAGATAAGCCAGATGCGCGGGCTGGGCTGGCGGATGCCGTTTACCTTCGCCGCGTTCCTGATTGGCGCGCTGAGCGTGATCGGCCTGCCACCCCTCGGCGGCTCGTGGAGTAAATGGTACATCGCGCTGGGGGCGGCAGATGCCGACCAGCTTATCTTCATCGCCGTGCTGATGATCTCGTCACTTCTGAATATCGCCTACCTGATACCGGTCTTTGCGCGCGGGTTCTTTGGCCCGCGTGAGGAAGAAGAAGCACAGATGGCCGGCGGACATGACGGAGATCACGATGGCGATCACCATCCGGCAGGTCAGGACAACCATGGTGTGGCATCTACGGTCCCCCGCAAACGCATCGCGGAGGCGCCTCTTTTCTGTGTCGTTCCGTTATGGATTACCGCCCTCGGCTGTGTTGCACTTTTCGTCTATGCAGACAGGCTCTACGACATGCTTTCGCCGATCGTGAACTGAGGAAACAGCCATGACCGAGCAAACACCTCACACACCTGATAGCAGCGGCCCGAATTCTCTTGCCCCCCCCGGGAACATCGGCAAGATTTTCTGGGGCCTGATTGTGCTGAGCGCGCTCGTGTTCCTGGCGGACGCTCTCTATCACAAGCATCCCTCGTTCGGCATAGAGAAACTATTCGGCTTCTACGGCATTATCGGCTTTGTCGCCTGTATCGGTCTTATTCTGGCAGCGAAGGGCCTGCGCGTCATTCTGATGCGCAGCGAAGATTATTATGATGATAAGACGGAGGGTGATTCCTGATGGTACTTGGGATCCCGCCCGGCCTGTTTCTTATTCTCGGCGCCCTGCTTGTCCCGCTGTTTCCCGGGCGCTGGCGCAAGCCTTACATGCTGTTCCTGCCGCTTGCCGGGCTTTGGTATCTTATCGGTGCTGAAAGCGGGACGTTCCTGACCTTCTCGTTTCTCGACTACGAGATTGTTCCCCTCAGGATCGACCGTTTGAGTCTGATATTCGGTTATGTGTTCCACATCGCCGCGGCTTTGAGCATCGTTTACGCATGGCATAACGACGATATCATCGAACAGATTGCCGGTCTCGCCTATGCAGGTTCGGGTATCGGGGCGGTTTTTGCCGGCGACCTGATCACGCTGTTTATCTACTGGGAAGCAATGGCGGTCACGTCGGTATTCCTGATCTGGGCGCGCCGCAGCAACGCGGCCTACGCGGCGGGCATGCGATATCTCATCATCCAGGTCACCTCCGGCGTGCTCCTGCTGTCGGGCGCCATCCTGATGGCCCATGACACCGGCTCGGTCGCGTTTGACAAGATGACCCTTGGCAGCCTCGCAACCTGGCTGATCCTGATCGCCTTCGGTATCAAGTGCGCGTTCCCGCTCCTTCATAACTGGCTGAGCGATGCCTATCCGGAGGCAACGGTTACCGGCACGGTGTTTCTCTCGGCCTTCACCACCAAATGCGCCGTCTATGTGCTCGCCCGCGGGTTCCCCGGCACCGACCTGCTGATTTATATCGGCGCGGCAATGGCGCTCTTCCCGGTCTTCTATGCCATCATTGAAAACGACTTCCGCCGGCTACTCGCCTATGCGCTGAACCAGCAACTCGGGTTCATGGTAATCGGTATCGGCATCGGCACGACGCTGGCGATCAACGGCGCGGTCGCCCATGCCTTTGTGTCCACCCTTTATAAAGCTCTACTCTTCATGTCGATGGGCGCTGTTTTGTACAGGGTCGGTACGGTAAAAGGCTCGGAGCTGGGCGGGCTCTATAGATCGATGCCGCTCACAACCGTGTTCTGTATCATCGGCGCCGCCTCGATTTCAGCATTTCCCCTATTTTCGGGCTTTATCGCCAAATCGCTGATCCTGTCGGCCGTGGCCTATGAAGGCTATCTGGCGATCTGGATGATCCTGCTTGTCGCTTCGGTCGGGGCATTCTTTCATTCCGGGATAAAAGTGCCCTATTACACCTTCTTTGCCCAAGATTCCGGCAAGCGATGCAAGGAAGCACCGCTGAACATGCTGATCGCTATGGGAATTACCGCCATCCTGTGTATCGCCATCGGTGCGTATTCCCCCTGGCTATACAGCCTGTTGCCCTATCCCGTGAAATATATCCCCTACACGACGAGCCATGTGATCGGCCAATACCAGTTGCTGATTTTCGCGGCGCTCGCGTTCGCTGTACTGATACGCTTCAAGATTTATCCGCCAAACCTGAAATCGGTGAATCTCGATTTTGACATTACGTACCGCAAGTGGCTCCCGGCAATCTACCGATGGGTTATCACACTGACGCGTGATGGCTGGCAGAGCATCCTGCAGGACCTGCGTAACGGCGTACAAAAGGTCGTCCAATACATGTTCCGGCATCACGGTCCGGAAGGCATTCTTGCGCGCACCTGGCCGACAGGATCGATGGCGCTCTGGGTCGCAGTCCTTCTCGGCGGCATCCTGCTGATCTACTACGTTTAATGAACGAACGGGCACCGTACTGCCCCGACAGCGCGGTGCTTTAAAATGACAGACAATCTAAAAGGCACGCTCTGGATGCTCGCCGCGGTCGGCGCGCTGACGGTCATGGCCGTCACCCTCAAACACGTCGTAACGGACATGTCCCCCTGGCAGGCGGCCTGGCTCAGGATGTGTATCGGTCTCGGGTTTCTTGCCCCCTGGGTCCTTCGCACAGGCGCCAGAAAGGCGATCCTGTCCCCCCGCCTGCCGATGCTCTGGGCGCGCGGCTTGTTCGGCAGTGCCTCATTCGCGCTCACCGTTTATGCGCTGGGGCACCTGATTCTCGCCGACGCGATGGTTCTTTCGTTCACGACACCCTTCTGGGTCATACCGTTAGCGGCACTTTTCCTCGGCGAATACGCGGGCTGGCGGCGTGCGCTCGCGACGGCTCTCGGTTTTATCGGCGTCCTTCTGGTGTTGAAGCCCCAGTTCGGGATCCAGGACGCGATGCTGATAGCCCTTCTTTCCGCGCTGCTCCGTGGATTTGTCGTCGTGTTCATCAAGAACCTGTCCAGCACAGAGCCGCCCCGCCGGATCGTCTTCTGGTTTTTTGCCGTCGGAGTCATCGTGCTTGCCGGGCCAGCCCTGCTTCACTGGACCACGCCGACACACGCCCAATGGGGATGGCTTGCACTCGCTGCACTCGGTGGCTGGCTCGGACAGGAATGGCTCAGCCGGGCCTATCGCGAGGGCGAAGCAACCATCATCGCCCCGCTCGAATTCACCCGCATCCCGATTGCCGCTATCATCGGGCTGACCGTGTTTGCCGAAATACCGGATTCATGGACCCTGGCCGGCACCGCAGTGATCATTGGCGCCGCCTATATCATCAGCAGAACCAGCGCCGCGAAGCTCCACAATCCCAAAGCGATGTAGCCTGATACCTCTCTGAATTCCTGACCGCTTGCAGAATGTTATTATTAACCATCCGAACCGTCGGGATACTTTACGCTTTGTGATTTCAGACGGTATTTTTTTACCCCAACCGATTGAAATCATTGGATTATACGAAACTGGTATGATATTTGCATACACAATATGACAGTGCGTTCAGGACGAACGCGCCATGCTGCCCAAGACAGGACAACGACCTAATGCCCCGGTTACGTAATATCGCCACCACCACAGCCGCTGCAGGCTTGATGCTTGTCGTAGTGTTCGCCACCGAGACGGCGTCAGCGGTACAGCTATATGGTTCCGTCGCCGTCGGCCCGCCAGCGACCCGGGGCACAATTGTCTCCGTCAATCAGACAAACAGCAATATCTCTTACACCATCGGCGATCCGACGACCCGTGGGGGCCTTACAGGACTAGCGTTTGATAATTCAGCCCCCGGTCCCTCCGGCTCGCTCTGGGGCTCACAGGCTTTTGGCTTCGGCTCCACATCCAGGCTGATCGAGATCGACCCCGATGACGGATCGCTGATCTCCAGTGTCGGAGCCTTTCATACAGACCCCAATGACGTCGAAGGTTCCGATATGTCGATCGGCGACCTCGCCTTCAATCCGGTCGACGGCAAGCTTTATGCCATCACATCCGATCAGGCCGACCCGAATCAGCCCGGTCCCGTGGATGGAATTTATACGGTCGATACGGGCACCGGACTTGCGACGCTTGTCGGCAAGACGATCTGGGATACGGTTGCCGGTATTGCGTTCGATTCAAACGGCACGCTTTACGCGCTCGGTTTCGACCCTGACGTGAACCCCGGCATCGGTGGCACAAACATGCTGTTCACCTTCGATCTCGACAATCTGATATACGACGATACAGACCCGCTGCTTCTTGAAGACAACACGCGCGTGACGGTGGACGTCAATAACGAACTGTTCAACGGACTCGGTATCAACCCGCTGACGAACGAGATTTATGCAACCGAGGCCTATTCCGGCGACGTCTACAAGGTCGATCCAAACACCGGTGCGATGACCTATACCGGCACACCCGGCCCCGGCCTGGTCTCCGACCTGACCTTCCGTGTGGCGGAGCCCGGCACACTTGCAGTCATGGGCCTCGGTCTTTTAGGATTAGCCTTTATGAGACGGCGACGCGCTATCTGACGTAACACATCCCCACCGTTGTTACGGCGGAATCGCGACCAAACGACGGCGACCCCGAGTATCCGGGTCGCCGTTTTTATGCGCTGTTTCCGTTTCCCTGCCTAAAGGCGCCCCACCACGTTTTCCATCATCCGGTGCCCGGCACCGTCCCCGAAGGACATAATGGATTCGGGGTGAAATTGTACCGCGGCAATCGGCAGGGTTTTATGTTCAATCGCCATTACAATTCCCTTGTCTGTACGCGCCGTCACGCGAAGACAGTCAGGCAACGTATCCGGCACCGCAAACAGGGAATGATACCGGCCGACGGTCAAACGCCTGGGCAACCCCTCAAACACAAATGAATCCGACACCGTAATTTCCGACGGTTTGCCATGCACGGGAACATCAAGCACATCGAGCGTTCCGCCGAAGTGTTCGACAATCCCCTGTAGCCCGAGACAAACACCGAATACCGGGACATTGCGGGCAAGTAATGCGTCCAGTGTCGCAGACATTTCAAAATCCGCCGGGCGGCCCGGACCCGGCGACAGAATGGCCAGGTCAGGTGCAATATCGTCGATCCGCTCCGGGCCGAATCCTGCGCGCAGCGTCGTCACGGCAGCACCGGTTGCGCGTACATACCCCCCGAGGGTGTGAACGAACGAATCCCGGTGGTCGACAAACAGAACCCGCCTTCCCTCTGCGGTCCGTAAAGGTACCGCCTGAGCCGCAGCCGAGGCAGTCGGATTCCGGATCGCATCGATCAGAGCCGACGCCTTCAGCGTCGTTTCCGCCTCTTCCGCCTCCGGGTCGGAATCATAGAGCAATGTCGCGCCGGCACGTATTTCTGCCACGCCCTTCTCGATACGGATGGTCCGCAGGGTCAGCCCGGTATTCATCGAACCGTCGAAACCCGCAAAGCCGATCGCACCGCCATACCACCTTCGCGGTGATTTCTCGTGATCTTCGATAAACTGCATCGCGGCCTGCTTGGGCGCGCCGGTCACCGTCACGGCCCACGTATGGGCAAGAAAGGCATCGAAAGCATCGAACTCTTCGCGCAGTATGCCTTCGACGTGATCAACGGTATGGATCAGGCGGGAATACATCTCTATCTGGCGACGTCCGATCACCCTGACACTGCCCGGCACACATACCCGGGATTTATCATTGCGATCCACATCAGTGCACATTGTCAGTTCGGATTCGTCCTTGGTCGAATTCATCAGTTCCTGGATATTGGCCGCGTCTTCGATAGCGTCCCGACCGCGGGCAATCGTTCCTGAAATCGGACATGTCTCAACGCGCCGCCCCTCGACGCGGACGAACATTTCCGGAGACGCGGCGACAAGGTATTCCCCGCCACCGAGATTCATCAGCGCCCCATAGGGTGCCGGGTTGCGCTGCCGCAGGCGGTCGAAAAGGACAGATGGCGGCGCGTTGCAGGGTTCATGAAACATCCGGCCGGGTACGGCTTCGAACATATCCCCGCGCGCGAAGGCCTGCTGCGCAACACGAACGGTGTCAGCGTATTCGCCCGGGTCGTGGTCACAATCATGCTCCGGCACGCCCCCCGGCGAAAACGTCTCGGCAACACCCGTACGCGCCATGCCGTCAGTCGTAACCCCGCCGCGCGAGAACTCATAAACGTAACGGAGCGCCTGTTCACGGCGATGATCCACGATCAGGATTTCGTCCGGAATGAACAACACCAGATCGCGCTGTTCAGCATCGCGGACCAGCTTTCTGTCCACCGGCTCGAACTGGAATGTCAGATCGTAGCCAAACGCGCCATAGAGACCGAGATGGCCATCCCGGTCCGACTGAAAACAACCGACGATCGCCCGGAGCACCGTAAACACGCTCGGCTGACGGCTTCTCTCTTCCTCGGTAAAACTCCCGACAGGCTCTGATATCCGAAAAGTCAGATCGTCTTCTGTCTCCGAAAAGTCTTCGACCACCGCTATGCCGCGCACCAGCGGTGCAACAAAGCTCACCAGCACCCTGCCCCTGTCGTTCAGCGCACGGATGCGCATTGAGCGATCTTTTGCAGTGATCTCCACCGGCGGATCGACAAAGCCGATATCCCACCTTGTGTAACGGCCCGGATATTCGAACGACGATGCGAGCAGGACCCCGCGACGGGAATCAAGCGCTGAAATCAGTGGCGAGACGCCATCGGCATAATTTGCCGTCAAAGCTTCACGGCGAATGCCGATCCCGCCGGGGGTGGTGTAGGTGATGGAATCCATGTTGCGTTCCCTTGGTATAAGCCGGTGAAGGGAAGCGATGGCCGAAATAACAAAAGCCGCCAGTTCCCTGGCGGCCCGTTTCAGCGTCTGTCTGTTAAATTAAACGAACAATGCGCGTGGCCACCGGTTAGACCGGCCACCACCAATTTTTTTGCGCTATGTACATGTTCTTGAACATTCCGCGAGCCTCTGCCAGTTCACTTGATCTGTCAAGCAGCCCCGCCCGCAGACGGATGAAAAAATACAAAATTAACGTCGATCAAACGCTGCAGATGCACTATCTGGTATGTATGGTGTCACCGTCGTTATAGTGACGACCGAATGATTGCGACTGTCGATTTCGTGGAGGCGTATATGACCGATTACTGGACGAACAAGTTGGTGTTTGATCTGCAGGGGCCGCATGGCAAGGACCAGTGGACCAATCACCGCGCCGAGGTTATCGCCCGCTATCCGGTTCCGCCAAAAATCGAACAGGCCTTACTGAACGACGATATCGGCGTTCTTATCCCCGTCATCAACCCTTACCTGATGCGTTTCTTTTTGCTGATGCTGGGCTATGACGATGCCAAATCAATTGAAGTACTGGAATCTTTCCAGACCGACGAAGAGAGGAAACGGGTCAATGGCTAAACTAGTCGGCAGCTTCGCTGCTTCACACGCGCCCAACATTGCCCGGTCCTGGGACACGTTGCAGGATGACACCCGCGACTGGCTGACCACCCGATATGATGAGCTGGGAAAACGCGTGAAAGCGCTTGAGCCGGATGTCCTGGTAATCCATTCGAACGATCACTGGATAAATTTCTTTCTCGAGAACATGCCTGCCTTCCTGATCGGCGTCGGCGAAGAACACGATGGCCCACCGGAACCGTTCATGCAGCCCATTTTCAACGGCTGCACGTTTCCTGGTCACGCCGGCCTCGGAAGCCATCTGCTTGAATTCGCGATGGATGCAGATTTCGATCCCGCCTATTCTCACCGCATCAAGATCGACCACGGCATTGGCATTCCGCTATGGCGTATGGGGTTCGAGACGCTGCCGCCAGTGGTTCCGGTGTTCCTGAACCTGATGGAAGAGCCCTTCCCAACGCCCAAACGCTGCCTCGCCTGGGGACATATGATCCGGGACGCCATCGAGGCTTACCCTGAGGACCTGCGCGTGGTTGTCCTTGGCACCGGTGGTCTCAGCCATTCTATCGGCGAAACAACCATGGGCTGGATCGACGAGCCGTTCGACAAGGCCTGCATGGATTTATTCGCAAACGCGCCTGACGCAAAGATCGCGTCCGAGCTATCACGGATGCTGAAGGAAACCGGCAATGGCGGCGCCGAAGTGCGCTCGTGGTCTATCGCTCACGGCGCAGCCGGTGGCAAAGGCTTCGAGATGATCGATTATATCCCGATGCCGGAAACACTGATCGGGTGCGGCCTTGCAGAATGGAAATTCGCGGCCTGACCTCTGGCCCCGCATATTTGTTCAATAAAACAACGACCTGACTGAATTATTCCTGCTGCTGATGAGGCATTTTTAAGAACTTCTTAACCTATCGGGATACAGGCTGCCCTGTCACTTTTATGACTGGGTGCTTATGTCCTGCTTCACCTGCCGTGCTGTCCGCCTCTTGTTCCTTTTGGCTGTAGTCTTAACCCCCTCGTTATCAGGGGCGCGGGGGTCGGACGAGCGGCAAAGAGTACTCTTTATCAGCTCGTATCATCCGGCATTCCCGTCATTCGGCGAACAGGTTCGCGGTCTTCGCACGGCCCTGGAAGAAGGCGGATTCGATTCCCAAAGGGTGTTACTGGATATCGAATTCATGGACACCAAACGGTTCCCTAAAACCACGCGGTTACCGGCGTTCAGACTCGATCTCGCAAACAAAATGCGGGACCTTCCCCGCTACGACACCGTGATTGTCGGCGATGACAATGCCTTTTCATTCGCGCTTGCCGAACAGAACGACCTGTTCAAGGGGATTCCGATCGTTTTCCTTGCCGTCAACAATATCTCCAAGGCGGTTAGTCAGAACAACAACCCCCAGGTCACCTGGCGTTGTCGAGGAAGCATCCGGCGAAAGCACCCTGAAGCTGATGAAACGCCTTTATCCTGCAGCAGATAAGATCTTTATTGTTCATGAAGAGATCACTTCGACCGGAAAGGCGAATACACGCCGTACCCGTCAGGGCGTTCGTAAACTCGGCCTGATGAATGCAGAGTTCATTTCAACGTCGCAACTCAGCTACGAAGAACTATGGGCGAAGCTTGCCAGTCTGCCTGCAGGTGCACCCGTCATGATGAGCGGAGGATATCGCGACCGGCTTGGCAACAGGCTCGACTACCTCGCACTACTGACACAGATGAAAAAAGCTTTTCCGGGACCGATATTTGCAGCACAGCAGCATGGTATCGGCCACGGGGTTCTCGGCGGCGAAGTCGTCTCGCATTTTGAACAGGGACGATCCGCGGGCATGACGGCCGCCGCCATTTTAAGTGGCGTTCCGGTTGCACAGATCAAGGTCGCGGACAAAAGTCCGAATGTCTTTATGTTCGACGATATAGAGCTGGCCCGACTCCGTATCGCAGATCATCGCCTGCCGCCGGGATCTATCATCATCAACCGGCCGCAAGAGACGCTGAAGACTTATGCCGAATGGCTGATTGCCGGTGCTATCGCAATCGGCCTGCAAATGACGCTGATTATCGTTCTGTTCAGAACGATACGGCACCGTCGTTCGGCGGAAACGGCCCTGCGCGAAAGCGAAAGCCGCCTTCGGGCGTTTCTCGATCACTCCCCTTCAGCGATGTATGTCAAAGACCTCAACCACCGGCTTGTGATGGTGAACGCCCAATACCTGAGACTTCACAACGTCACCGAAGAGGAGGTCATCGGAAAACGCGGAGGATCCCGCCTGTCCGACGAAGAACGTGCCAGAATGGAAGAAACCGATCAGCGCGTGATGGACGCTGCCGCTCCGACAACATCCACGCTACGGCTGGCCGGAAAGCATGATAACGGCACAGACGCATACTATAACGTTTCCAAGTTTCCCGTGTTTGACGCAGACGGCCTCGTCGTCGGTGTTGGCGGAATCAACACAGATGTCAGCAAACTGTTCGAACGTGAAGAGATGCTTGAGCAGGCCAAGGCCGAGGCAGAATCCGTCGCCAAGGCTGCACAGGTAGCAAACCTGGCTAAATCGGAATTTCTGACAAGTATGAGCCACGAGATTCGGACTCCCCTGAACGGCGTTCTGGGTATGGCCGGGCTGCTTCTCGACAGCCCGCTGGACGAAGAACAGCGGAGCCATGTCAGAACCATCCGCTCTTCCGGCGGCCTCCTGCTGACACTTCTGAACGATATCCTGGACCTCTCGAAGATCGAAGCCGGCAAGTTGGGCCTTGAAGAACTCGATTTCGACCTGAACGACATTCTTCATTCCGTCGACGACCTTTGGTCGTCAAAAGCCTTCGCAGCCGGGATCGGGTTCAGTCATAACAGCAATAGCGTGATCGCACCTGTCTTGCGGTCCGACCCGACCAGAATTCGCCAGATCCTGTTCAACTTTATGTCCAACGCCCTTAAATTTACTGAGGCTGGCAGCATCAGGATCAACGTTTCGCAGGAAAAACTGTCGGAGGGCCTGATCCGGACAAGGTTCGAAGTCAAAGATTCCGGTGTGGGAATTCCCTCAGATACAATCTCCAAGCTGTTCCAGAAGTTTACGCAGGCCGATTCATCGATCACCCGAAAACACGGTGGTACCGGCCTTGGTCTCGCCATCAGCAAGCAACTCGCCGAAGCAATGGGCGGCGAGATCGGCGTCGATAGCACTCCTGGCGAAGGGTCCACATTCTGGTTCACAATCGTCAGCCCGGAGGGCATCGCGC
>ENA-UOXV01001665-UOXV01001665.1-marine-metagenome-genome-assembly--contig:-NODE-1665-length-30477-cov-9.380317_pt1 | contig 30477 bp, 13 predicted proteins | sample MGYA00238165_ERZ766961 | MGnify/ENA primary metagenome ERZ766961 (study PRJEB28924, sample SAMN03173240) | marine metagenome | biome: Marine; feature: Water; material: Subsurface seawater | place: North... | reverse complement strand
GACAGCGAATTGACCGCCCTGCACACCGCAGGACTGGACTCCACAGAAGCCTCGACCTACGCCTATTCCATGCCGGTCCTGACGACGCAGCTTATCCCTGGCGATTACCGGATTCGCGTGCTCGACAAGTCCACCGGATCCGAGGCGGATGCCAGTGATTTCAGCGGCAACTTCTCCGTGCGCAACGACCACGGCCAGGAATACGTGAACTGCATCCAATACCTCCCGAGCGAGGTGGTCAATGGTGAATACGACTTCAGCGTGCTGTCTGCCGGATGTGCGGTGAATACCGCCGACGATGCCTTCACGGTCCTGACCGATTGTGCGGAGTGCTACTCCATCGGCATCGCCCCAGGCAGCACCTATGAACTGGCCTTGGGCACGGGCGGAGCGGACCACCTCGCCACCTCCGGATTCAGCCTGGCCTTCTGGTTCAAGGCCGCGGCGGGAACCTCCAACCTCCTGACCATCGAGGACCGCAACGACCCCACCAAGACGCTCGTCCTCTCCGCCATTCCGGAAGCCTATCCCGATGCAGGCCCCCTGCGCCTTGGCTACACCGGCACGCGGCTCGCGATGACCGGAACCGGCTCGACCACCGGTACCCTGGCGCGGCACGACAGCCTGCCCAGCACCGTCTACAACATGTTCGGACTGCAGCCCGGCCAATGGTACCACGCCGTACTCGAGATGACGGCCACCACGGGCGGCATTCTGACCTTGCGCTCGACGGACCTCAACAACGGCGATGCCGAACCGTGGAACAACACCCGCACCTTCGACTTCACCGCGGAAGGCCAATACTCGGCGCCCATCGACCACATCGATCCGGCCTCCATCCGTTTCGGTAGCGCCGCTTCCACCGCGCAGGTCACGGTACACGGTGCTTCACTGTGGACCTCATCCCTGTTGCCCGCACAGCAAACTGCGCTGTTCGAAGGCATCTCCACCGACGGCCTCTATGCCGATGGTGCCCTCCTCAACCAGCAGGGTGCCTGGCAGGGGACGGCCAACCTGCCCCTCGACGCCCTCGCCGCTGTCCTCGTGCCCAACAACACGGGCCAATTCGTGGACCACATGGCCGGCAAGCACCTGAAGGGCCTCGGTGGCCTCAACGGCACGACCGGTCTGTCCGAACCACTCTTTGCCTACGGCACCCTGAACACCGCGGCCGACAGCGCCGGGGTCATTGCGGGATTGACCGCCATTGGCTCGGGTTCAAGCGGACAATTCTCCGTGCGCAGTGCCCCATGGGGAACGTGCATCCCGGGGTGCAGTCGACTTGAGACCGCCTGCAACTTCAACCCATTCGCCTCGCTGTACACACCCTGTGACATCTCCTGCACGGGTGCGCAGTTTGTCGTGGAGCAATTGTCCACGGGCCACTGGCACCTCGACGAGATCCGCGGCTTCAAGGGGGCCTCTCCCCTCGCCTACGGCGAAGACCGCCTCGACCCCTACACGACGCGCGAAGCTGCGGACTTCTGGATGCACCAGTACCCCGACCCCCTGACCGAGGGCCTGTTCTGGATGCTCGACCTGGACGAGAACGTCGGCAATGCACTCTACGACCGCTCCAAATATGGACTGGACCAGGACAGCTGGACCAAGAACCACGCCCACATCCTGCACCAGCACATCGATGAGGCGGGTGTGACCACCATGAATGCGGCATGGGATGGACACGACCACTACCGCGACGCCACCCCGCTTTCCCTCAACAACTTCGACAACACCGCCCAGACCGACGGCAAGTACAGCATCGGCAACGTCAAGTACGTCGGCGCCAGCTCCATTTTCGACGTCATCCCCGCCAAGTCCTCCGGCGGCTTCGCCCACGACTTCATGCCTCCACAATCGGTGGCACTGGTGGGAGATTTGGTTCTCAATTCCACAGACATCGACTTCACGGACGTTTCGGCCTTCGAGGTGGATCTGAATGTCCACTACCAGGAAATCCAGACCGGACACCCGGACTACTCCGGCACCGACGACCCCATGGCCTCCAATTGCCCGGTCAAAGGCGTGCGGTTCAATGTCGACGGCGTCCTCCTGCGCGACGATCAGCAGGAACCTTTCGAAACGGACGAATTGGGCCGCCTGACCATATCGGTGAGCCGGGGCGAGCACACCATCGAGCCCATCTTTACCCACCTTGATGAGGAAGGAACGGATGATGACCACACCTTCAATTCCACCCCCACCAGCGGAAAGGTGGTCTACGTCACAGGACCCTCCCCCCGCAATTTCGATGGGAGTGTGGACCCCCAATTCCAATTCATCGATGTCACCACCCGCAGGATTGTGGGCCGCGTGATCGGAGGTGAAGTTCAAGCGGCCAAGGAGTGGGACGCCTCCCAAAACAACCTTGGTATCGCCTCCTTCCAGTTGGTCAAGGAAAACCCGGTCGAAAACAGCGAAAGCTTCTCTCTCGCCCAAGCCTGCCCTGCCGTCCAGGTGACCACGGACATCAAGGGACAATACGACGTCCTGGTCACACCGGGCCACTACCGGATGGCGACACCCCACGATGCCGCGGGCTTCCCCGCCATCTTCTCCAAAAACGACTACAGCGACCTTGATGTCATGGGCTGGGAAGGTGAACCCGTCGACAGCTGGGTGCATGCCTTCCGCGACGCCACCAAAGACGACGGCGAGGGCAACTACAACATCAACGACCCCGCCTACGCCCAATGGAACTCCATTCAAAAGATCGCTTGGAACCAAGAAGAGCACTATCCCGACAAAAGCATAGATGGAGAAGCCATGCCTTCGAACGCCTACCACCGCGTCGACTTGGTCCACCGCCCAACTCCTCAAATCAGCGTTGAACAACGCCAAGTAGGAGATGACGCGACATGCACCACAGATCGCCACCCAAATCTAAACACCGGGCTTGGCAGAGCCTTTTTGGGCGAAACCAATCTTGTGATCAAAGATGGCGATGCCACATTCAGTTCACCTTTAGCTGGATTCCTCGAGATCTGGCGTCTGAGCAATATTGAAGGGGAGGATACCTATTCAAAATCAGTCCCATTTCCCTTCGGGTTGCCAGTTGTACAGCATCGGACTGCCTATTGCATGCACATTCAGCCAGAAAGGCGCTTCAAAACCAAGATTGACACTTTAAGCATCAATCATGAATTGGTGGACACCGAAGTGGTGTTTGGAGAGGACTACTATATCTCCGTGCTCAACACCATCGGCTCCGGAGTCTTCGGAACCGAGGACACCATTCCCCGTGATAACATCACCCAGCAAATCGAAAATGTCATTGTCGATACTGAGGATGGTCTGACATACGGATTCAGGGCCATGCCACCTTCCTTCAATCCAAATGACATCGTACCGCGGGGCCTCATTTCGTTACAACTTATGCGAGGAAGTGAAAGTGTTGCGCAGTGGAGTCCATTCGAAACACTAATTCCAGAATCTATGCCCCTGGACAGCGTTCCATTTCTATTGCGGTCGCAAATCGCTGAAAGCAGTGGCATCAGGCCTCTAGTTTATCAACGTGGCACATTCAACGCCATAATGCTTGGAGAATATATGGCAACCGCCGATGTCCCCGTCTCTGCCGAACCTGTACTTGAATTTGTACTGCGCGACCCACCAGGAGATGCCAGTTCTTGCAGCATTGTGCAGGGTTCAAGCGTCAGCTTTGAAAAGAAAGCCTCCTTCTCAACTACTGATACGAGGTCACGAAATCAAGATTACCAATTGATCCCAACAGCGTCCTTTGGAGGCACTACTAGTATTGGTATTGGTGCAGAAATCGCAACTGGATTCCAATTGAACATAGAAGGAAATGTCGGAATCGTACACAAGCAAGAGTATTCAAATAATACAGCAAGCGAGACCCAGGTAACGGAGACATTTGAATTCGACCAATCTGTTTCAACTTCTGGCATTGATCAGATTATGGATTACGGCATCAATCAGGATGTCTTCTTTGGAACAGTTACCAATACATCCATGGGGGTCATGAACGCCTTCAAACTGACTCCCGCACCGGAAGCAGTCATGGCGGCCACGACTCAATCCATGGCAGAGGGATTAGGGCTTGAAACATCCACCAGTTCATACATGTACTTCGAAGACGCCAACAATGATGGCGTAGTTGATTTCATTCCGCTGGTCAAGCTCACATCCTCCGGAGAGCTGGCTCTCGACAATAATCAAATCCAAATCAGGAATTATTGTTTGGGTTGGATGGAGCGGGTGGTTACCGGTCAACTTCCAGCCAGCCACTTCATGAAGACGCAGTACACAATTCAACAGGTGGACATTCCGCTACTTGAACTCGCCCGAAACAGTTACTTCCATGCTCACCCAGAACTGTATGAATGGCCAGACGGCACATCCAGTGAGGTGGCCTATTCGAGTTTGCCATGGCAATACCCTTCACGGACGGTTTGGCCCCAACCTGATGATGCAGCCGAAGATCCTGAGACAATATGGACAGATATGGTACTCGCCAATAATGATGACCACAGGTGGGAACTATTTTATCAAGACTGGCTCAATACAGTGGGAAACAATATTCCCAATCAGGCAAGCACACTGACAAAAGGCTATGACCTTCCAAACGAAGAGGTTCAGGCATGGGGATTTGATGTTTATGATACTACCCTATTGGGAATAGCCGCCGAAACAGCAGACCAACTCGGTGTAGATCAGTCCCTTTGGAGCCGCATTCAAAGTGACCCTGTAACTGGTGACGACCGCATCGGACCGGGTTACCGATTCCTTGGCGAGGATATCCAATTAGATTCTGTCCGGTACTACAATAACCAAATCCGGCAATGGAAGATGATGCTGGCCGAAAATGAACTCGAAAAAATCAATGCTCGGGTGAAGCTATTTGAGAACATCGAACAGTTTTCTGATGCTGACAATCTATCTGATTGGGCAATCAATCTTGAAAGCAGCGCTGCTGATCACAACTCCTTCTCTTTAAACGATTTCTCTGCGGTAGCAAACGAAGATGGCACTCCCCTTGATTCAAACCTCATTGCAGACGAGAGCCTCTGGAACGACGCTCAATTCGAGCCCTATTTCATCTCTTTCAGCGGTGGTGGTGCCGAATTCACGCAAACACTGACCAGAAGCAATGTTGAAGCTTCCACCAAAACACGAGAATTGACGGGCACTTGGGACGACAAGTACACTGCTGGCATTAAAATCAATGGTGCCGGCTTCATTTCTGACATTCAAGATTTGAATACAGTCACCGAAACGCGAACCAATAGCGAAACGATAGAATCATCCTTGAGCTATAGCTTCACTCTGAGTGATGATGACGAACAAGACTTTTATCTCGTAGCAGTGATTCCCGGACGGGGACTCAATGGACCCATTTTCTTGAATCTCGGCAGCGCTGCCTCATGTCCTTTTGTTCATGAAGAGCCCAGCTCGTTCCACGAGTGGTACCCAGCTCTGATACCAACGAAGTACAATGTTGCCGCAGGAAGTGCCTCTTCCTGTAGTACGCTGAAGGACTATTCATGGTCAAGATCAGTGGACCCAACCGAATTCACATTGAGTCCGATAAGCAATCAAGCTTGGCCAATTCTTGATAGCACAAGCGCTACAGACCCAAATGGCAATGATCTCGCAACCACACTCAATACACCCGGAACGCTTAGTGGAGTGACCGCCATGCTATCACCTCCATTGATAGCGTGGGCAGCGACAGGTGCTGCAAATGGCAATTTCGCTGGCGCAATTGGCGCTGGAATTGCTGTTGCAGTATTGGTAATGGGAGCAAACTTGGACCAAGTCCTCATGGACACTTGGAGAGATGAGATCGCAGAAAGTGATGCTTTCCAATTCTCTGAAGGGGGGGCGGCCGAGTGGGGGCCTGAGGATGCTCCGAACGTCGAGTATCCCGATATCCATTTGAGTGAGGCTTTGTGCAGCACCATTCTCGAGCCGACGAGTGAGGAAAAGGTGAAGGCGCTGGTGGTGCAGCCTCAGCCGGTAAAACTGGAAGTGCCCAACATCAAATTGACCTACACGGCGCCCGATGGCACGGTGTATACAGGAATGGACACCATCAATCCGCCCATCACGTCCTTTATGGATGAACCGATTGGGTTGACGGCGGAGATCCGGCACGATGCGCCCTATCCCTTTGGTGGGGTCACCAACTACGTCTTCTACAACGACATCTTCTACAACACCCTCGGAGCCCAGGTCTTCATCGGGGGCCAGACCTCCACGACGGTGGAGTATCAGCTGAGTCCCTCCTGGGAAGCTGGCCCGAGCTATGCGCCGGTGACGATTCACCACAGCGGGGTGGAGAGTCCGGAGTTCATGAGTGGTTCGGTGGACGTGATCATGTTGTCGGTGTGCGACTGGAACATCCAGGACGAGGCGAGGGTGTATGTCAATTTCGAGCCGGCGTGCTCGGATGTGGCGCTGACCGCTCCGCTGGAGAATTGGTCGGCCAACCTCGATTTGGTGGCTTCGGGCGCCTACTTCTCCACCGAAGGGGAAGTGCCTTTGACCGTGGACATCGCGCGCAACGACTACACCAACTGGCAGCACCCGGACGACGGAGATCCGGTCATTGTGCAGTACCGCCCCACCGGTACCACGCAATGGACCACCATCACGGGAACCAACACCGCCAATACTGCAGTGGTCGATGAAGATGGCCGGGTGCAGGATTTCAACTTCACTTGGAATCCGCTCGACGCACCGGACATCTGCAACGGGTTCGCGGGCCAATGCCAAGGCTACGAAGGCGGGATTGAGCTGCGGGCCATCACCCAATGCGCCAGCGAGTTTGCCGTAGACGAAATCTCGGATGTCATCGCAGGCACCGTTGATTTCGTGCGGCCGGAGCTCTACGGCAACCCGCTGCCTGCCGATGGTTTCTACCGTCCGGGCGATGAGCTGACGTTGCGTTGGTCAGAGGCCATGGAGACCTTCTCTCCCACCGCTTCGCTGAATCCCGATTCGGTGAGGATGATGACCACGATGAACGCCAACTACATCGAGAATTCAGGTGGCCTTCAGTTCACAGCCGGAGAATACCTGGGCATACCCCAAGGGCCTGCACTCGATGCGGCAGGATGGTCCATGTCCTGGAAACTCTGGGCAGGTGGCGAAAGTGTGCCGACGGGCTTGCCCTCCGGTGTCGTCTTTACGCAGGGCGACCAAGCCTTGGCGAGCCTCAGTGCCGAGCTGGTCGATGCCGGTCACCTCGCGGTCGTGCACCGCGCCAATGGTGCCGTCGTGGATGCCGACACCTTGGTCATTCCGCTGCAGGCAGGCACCAATTGGAACCCCTTCTGGAACACCTTCGAACTGACCTTCGAGCCCGCAGCTGACGCCGGTGCGGTGGACGTCTCCCTGGACCTCAACGGAACAGGGCTGCCTGCCCTGGGATCGCTTTCTTTTGCCGGCTTGTCCTCCAAGCGGGTCACCTGGGGCAATGGATGGAGCAACGGTGAAGCCACCGGGACCCCCCTCCCGCTCCCAATTCAGGACATCCGCATGTGGAGTTCGCAGCGGGAGACCCAGCTCTCCATGACGCCCAACCTACAGTTGACAGGCAAGGAGCTTGGATTGCAGGTGTGGCTCCCGCTCGATGAGCTCAGTGGGGTGCCCGTAGAGGAAGCCCGAGGTCGCGACGTACAGATGGAAGCCAACTGGTTCAATACCACAGGCGCCCAGGCCCTCGACTTTGCCGGCAATACAGGCGACATGGTCCCGTCGCTGGCAGGCATCAACTTCACGCCTGTCGGATCTCGGAGCACAACACTCGAATTCTGGATGAAGCCAGGAGGACCGAACGAAGCCATCCTTGGCGTCAACGGAAGTGCGGACCCAAGCTTTGACACAGCATGGAACGCTTGGTCTTTCGAGACCGATGCAGCCGGACACCTGATCGTGGCCAATGGCAACGACACCTTGCGGACTCCGTCGGCCCTCACGGACCGGTGGCACCACATTGCCCTGGTACGGCACCACAACGGCGCTGTCAACCTCTATCTCAATGGAGACGGCGTGGACTCCGATGCAGCCTACAGCCACGGCTCGATGATCCCCCTCAACTTGTTTGTCGGAGCGCGCAAATTCAATGCGGGACCCACGAGCTATGACATGCCTTTCACCGGCAAGTTTGACGAGTTGCGGGTGTGGAGTACGGCCGTCCCGGTGCAGACCCTCCGAGAGCGCGAACGCGACGGGGTGTATGGCTACGATAACCTCGTGGTCCACGCCCCCTTCGAAGCGCGCAGCGCGGGAGACGATGCAGTAGAGGCCGACCAGGCTTACACCTACACCGCGTGGGACGGGTACTTCTACTACAACGACCCCTCCTCGCTGGCCATGCCCCAGTCCTTCTTCGCCAAGGATTGGCTGAATGCCATGGGCAGCACGGAGGTCTCTTCCATCGTCCAAAGCGCCGATGCCCCGCTCATGCAAGCAGAACCGCAATCGACCCTCGGCGCCAGCGGCGACGTGGCTTCAGTGAGCTGGAACTCCCTGCACGACGAGTGCATCCTGGAGCTCAACGAGGACGCCTTGTACAAGTACGAGGATCAGCTCGTCACCTTCACGCTGCCCAAGTCGGGACTGCGCGATGCCGCCGGCAACACCACGGCGTCCGACCTGACCTTCGAGATGCGCATTGACCGCAACCCGCTCAAGTGGGGCGACGCCTTCCTCACTTGGGAAGGACAGCCCGAAGATGGGCTCATGGTCACCACCACAATCGCCAACGTGGGCAATGAAACGCGCTATTTCGAGATCGCGGGACTCCCCTCCTGGATTGAGGTGTCTCCACTCAGCGGAACGTTGCCTGCAGACAGCGAAATGGAGGTCACCTTTACCGCCGAAGGGCCGCTCGATGTGGGCACCTTCCTGGTAGACGCGCTGCTCAAAGGCGGCATCCCGTGTGGCACCAACGCCACGGGCGGATTCTGCTACGGAGAGCGCACCACGATGGAAATCGATGTGTACCTCGAAGCCCCCGAATTCACAGTCGAGGCCATGAACTTCACCAATGTGATGCCCGTTGTGGCCCGCGCATACAAGAACAGCATCGCCAGCGACAACCCCCGCGACATCGTCCTGGCCTACATCGGCGACGAATTGCGCGGCTTCTCACCGCTCGACCTCAACGTGGCCGACCAGCAACTCGCGTTTGTCTCCGTCTTCTACAACGACGACGAAGCCGCCGAAGCCATCGAGTTCCGCATCTGGGATGCCCGGACCGGAGCCATCCGCGCCGAGGTCGACGCACACTGGCCGCACCTGTCCAGCGACCCGCTGACCGTCCATCCCGATGAGGATGGATACAGCAGCCTGTTCCAGCCCCTCCTGCTCAACGCCTCCGAAAAAGTGGAGTCCGTGACGCAGCTGTTGCCCGGTTGGAATTGGGTCAGCTTCAATGTGTCCGAGGATGACGGCAGCATGATCGAGGTCGAGAAGGCCTTTGCCAGCCTGTCCGAAGCCGACCTGCTCAACGTCAAAGGCCACGGTGTCGGATCCTTCCGCACTGCCGGAGTCTGGACACCGACCGGCCTGCCCGCTGCCGCCTCGAGCGGCGTCGACTTCGGCATGCGCTATCAAGTGGAGATGCGCTCGGACATCGAGGCGACGTGGACACTGCGCAACATCGGCCCGGCTGCCCACCCACTGGACCACCCCCAGAACCTCGTGGTCGGATGGAACGAGCTCGGTTACCTCCCGCAGGTGGCCCTTTCTGTCGAACAAGCCATGCAGGGACTTGCCGACGCCGATACGGTATTGCAGTTCGACGACCTCGTCAAGAGCCGCTATGAAGGCTTTGCCCTCTATGCCGGCGACGGCGAGTGGATTGGTTCGCTGGGAACGATGCGCCCTGGCGACGGTTACCGCATACGCCTGGGTGACCCCTCCAGTGCAGAAGCCCTCGCCGCCGCCCCCGCAGGTACTTTGGAATGGCCCGTCGTCGGCGCCTTCTACGATGCCGGCTGGCGCGCGGACAACCCCTTCGACGGCACGGCGGCACCCGATGCCGCTTGGCCAGAACAGGATGTGCGCAAGCTGGAAGGCACCATGAACATGGTCGTCCGCCTCGAGTTGCCCCCGACGCAGCCCCAGGGCCTCGGCGATGCGCTCGGTGCCTTCGTGGAAGACGAGCAAGGCTTTGTCCGCTGTGTCGGACAGGCCATCCCGCTCGACAGCGATGCAGGCCTGCTGTACTTCCTCACCGTCTACGGTGAGGTGGGCGCTTCGGACCTCCTGCACTTCCGTTGGAAGTCCGGCCTCACCGACCTCGAATACGTCGCCGACGAAGGCACCACCTTCGAGACTTCAGGTCTGCGCGGCGATCTGCAGACGCCCTTCCTCTTGCGCTTCTCCGAGGCGGGCCTCAGCGCACCGGATTTGGATGGCGACCTCATCGCTTACCCGAATCCGTTCCGCGATGAACTGACCATCCATTGGCACGGCACCCTGCCCGTACAATCCCTGCGGATCGAAGACGCCAACGGCCGTCTCGTGGAAGTGCTCGACTGCGACCAGATGCTCAACGGCCCCTGCCGTTGGGTGGCCGCCGGCATTGAAAGTGGGGTCTACTTCGTTCGGGCCATGACTTCAAAAGGACAGCGCACCGTTCGTGTCATCAAATGACCGTGATCCCCTCCCCACTGCGGGAGGGGACAACACCCTCACCATGCACCACTTGAACCCCATCCTTCACCGCTTCACCGCCCTCCTCTGGGCGGTCGGCTTGACCTTGTCCACATCTGGGCAATGTCCGGGTGAGGTCTTCATGGACTACAGCGGCGCCCCCTGCGGCTACGGCCTGATGAAGGGTCAGACCTTTACCGTGCCATCCGACGGGAACCTCACGTCCATCCAACTGACCGTTTGCTCCGGCACGGTCAGCGAACTCGCGATCCGCCAGTACAACGGCGATGGCAGCGACTGGGCAGAGGGGAGCATCATCGGCACCGCCGACGCCATCTTGCCGGCCTCAGGTTCCGTCGCCGATTGCTACGTGAGCGTCAACGGGTTCCTGCATTACACCGAACACACCTTCACCTTTGCCAACGTCGGGCTGCAGGCAGGCTCAACCTATGTGATGCACCTCATCCAAGGCGCGGCAGCAACGGGTTGTGCGGTCGGGTATTCCGGGGGACAAGCCTTCCATGGAAGCGGTCCACAAGTGGGTACGGACCTGGTCTTCACATTGACCCATTGTCCTGACCCTGCCCTTGTTTTTGGATGTACCTCGCCGTCGGCGTGCAATTATGACGCTGCGGCCACGTCCGAGGACGGTTCCTGCTTGTCACTGGACTGTTTGGGACAATGCGGAGGCACAGCCTACCTCGATCCCGATTGCGGCTGTCTCGCTTCCGAAGCCGAGGCGGGCTCCTGCCTGGGCTGCACCGACAGCAGCGCCTGCAACTACGACGCCACCGCGACCGTCGAAGACGGCTCCTGCCTTCCCACCGATTGCCACGGCGAATGCGGCGGATCGGCCGTGGTGACCGACTGCGGCTGCATCGGCGGCAATACAGGCATACCTGCCAATGCGTGTGTGGACGGCTGCACCACCGACGTGATCGCCACCGACAGCACGGGATGCAGTCCAGGCTTGATGGAAGGCCAAAGTTTCACAGCCACCACCACGGGATACGTCAAGCAAATCTGGCTCAAGGTCTGCTGCGCTACAGACGCGCAGGTCACCCTCCGCGCCTCCCCTGCGCCCGATGCCTGCTCCCCGCCCTCCTGGAATTCCAGCGAGATCCTCGGTGTGAGCAACCTGGTTTCCGCCACCTGTTCCGGACTGGCCAACTGCTTGACAGGAGGCGGACTGGACGGGTATGCCTGGACCACTTTCGAAGTGAATGACCTGCCTGTCCAAGCAGGCCAGCAATACGTCATCGAACTCAACGAAGGCGTGGCCCTTTCCTCATGCGCTGCGAATTATGCCGGCGGAACGGCATTTGATGCGGCCGGCGCCGAACCCGCCCGCGACCTCGTGATGGAAGTGCACACCTGCGCAGCGGGCCTGGTCTTTGGCTGCACCGATGCAGCGGCTTGCAGCGGATATGATGCTTCGGCCACCCATGACGATGGCAGCTGCGTCTACGCCGATTGCCACGGCACATGCGGTGGGTCCGCCATCCTCGATCCCCAATGTGGCTGTATCGGTGGCGCCACTGGAATCCGCCTCGAACAGTGCGTAGATGGGGCACTGCAAGAAGCCTTGGCACACGATGGCGAAGCACCCTGCTCCGCCACGCTGGCCGGACAGACGTTCACCATGCCTGCCGACGGATTCTTGACCTTGGCCGCGTTCAACGTTCTGCTTTCCGCCGGGCAAACCGTGGAACTCTATCGCGAGGACGGCCCCTTGGCCGGCGCACTCATGGGCACCGCGAGTCGGTCCGCCGACGGCACCGCCTGCCTGGCCGGCACCCATGACTGGCAATCGCTGGATTTCGGGGGCATTGCCATGGAGGGCGGCCGCCAGTACCGCTTCACCTTTACCTCTGGCAACGCCCGGCGCATCTGCTCTTCCGACTACCCAGGCGGCAACGGCATCACCTCGGCCGGAACCGCTTCACCAGAAGACCTCGCCTTCCGCATCATTCACCGGACCCCCTCCGCAGGAGAACTTTCCTGGGGCTGTTCCGACCCTTCCTTCTGCAACTACGACCCGTCGGTCACCCATGAGAATGGCAGTTGCGCACCCATCGATTGCCATGGCGATTGTGCGGGCAGCGCAACTGTTGTTCCGGGTTGCGGATGCGTGGGAGGCAATACCGGGATTGACCCGGCATCGTGCTTTGGATGTATGGATCCTACAGCCTGCAACTATGCCCCCGACGCCATGATCGATGACGGGTCATGCGGGGTATATGATTGCCACGGAACCTGTGGCGGCACCGCGGTAAACGACCCCATATGCGGCTGCATCGGCGGCGAAACCGGGATCGACTCCACGCTCTGCCATGTCCCGCATTGTCAGGGCGCCACCACACTCAGCACCTACTCCGAAACGTTTGACATGAACTACATCGGGTTTGCCAACAGCGGCCAAACCTTTACCGCTGAAGCGACCACCTTCCTTTCCGCGGTGCGCCTGCGCCAACTCGATGACCCTGCCGCTGCGCTCACCGTGGAGCTGCGTGCCAACGACGGCGTTGATGTGCATGCCGGCACCCTCCTGGCTACCGGGTCTGAAACGCTCTGGACGGACACTCCGGGAGAGGGCGGCGACATCCTTGTCAACTTCGACACTCCGGCCGCATTGCAATCCGGCACGACCTACATCCTACAACTGGTCGGTGGAGACTGGAAAGCCATAGGCCCCTACCTCAACCTGCTCGCTGGCGGCGGGGCCTTTTCAGGTCTGGATGCCGCGGCCAATGAACACGACCTCTATTTCGAACTGGTGACCTGCTCGGACTTGCTGGGTTGCACCGTCAGCTCGGCTTGCAACTACGACGCCAGCGCCACCGTGGACGACGGAACGTGCGCCTATCCTGTAGCCGGCCAAGACTGCAGCGGCAACCCCTGCGCGGCGGATGCCGACGGCGATGGCATTTGCGAAGCCGTTGACCTCGATGACAGCGACCCCTTCGTTTGTGTGGACAGCGACAATGATGGCTGCGACGACTGCATCAGCGGCACCTTCAACCCTGCCGATGACGGCGATGACATCGATGGGGACGGGCGATGCGACAGCGGTGACCTCTGCACCGACCTCTCGGCCGACAACTACGATGACCCCGCCAATGGCGTATGCCAAGGGACGTGCGACAACGCCCCCGTTTTTGAAGGAATCGAAACCACTGACCCCGCCTCCGGTCCAGAAGTTCCCGACGGGCGCGTGGCCTTGACCCTGTCATCTGGAAGCTTGCCTTTCACCCCCGCTTCCTCATTTGAAGCCACCACCCTGGTCCTCACGGGGATCAACGGATCCGCCGATTACACGCTGGCCCTCGATGCCGAAACCGTTTCAGTATTGCCTGGATTCTACTCAGCCGTCGTCTTCAATGACGGGGGCTGTCCCGGTGTAGCCTCGGCTCCTGGCGGAACGGCATTCGGTCAACCTGCCGTGGAACGGCTGGTCATCGTAGGGTATGCACAGTGCTGTGGCGGCGTATGCGGCATTTATGACCGGGATACCGATGGCATTTGCGACAACGAAGACAACTGCACGGACCGCACCGCTCCAAACTTCGACGATCCCGCCAACGGCCCTTGCGATTGAATTCCGGCAAGTCAGTGAGATTCAAGCGCGCCTCCAATGGCAACCGCTACATCGATACCAAGGGCGATGGCGTTTGTGACGAAGACGAAAGCTGAGGAGTCAATGACGCAAAAATGGAGGACTGGTGTTTTCCTTAAGGTCGTCGGCCGTTGATTCAAGTTCGGGTATAGTTTACCTTGTGGAGGTGGGCATCAGATGCATCATAATCGCACTTGCCTTTCTGCTGTTGGACACTCAAAAGTGTGCGGCACAGTTCGACACCGTGCAGCAGGGGCTCACGGTGAGCCACCGGACGTACAATGCCCTTGATGGCCTGTCCGGAAATTGCGTCTTCGCCATTGAAAAAGACGCCTCCGGATTCATGTGGTTTGCGACATCCAAAGGCCTGGACCGTTTCGATGGCAATCGGTTCAAGCCGCACTTGTATGCCGATATGGTGCAAGCGGAGCAACGTCTGTCACAGGTGTTCATCAAATTGACCGCCTCCATTGACGACCAATTCATACTGCGCCTTTCTCAAGCAGTAGAAAACCAAAAAGCAGACACCATTTTCACATTCAATCCCTTGGACCCCTCGTCCAAGAATGCCCCACTCCCCCAAACGCCGAATCGATCTGACACTTTTTTAGAGCAAAGGCGAAAGACCGAATGGAAGTGGAGTCATCCTGATTCCGTCCGGCTCCACGTCGAAGGACTGCAGCCAACACGGTCCTTTGAAGCTAAACGGCGCTTCGCTGCGTGGAACGGTGGACATGAAGATTGGCCCTTGCTGTACCGCTCATGGCATCAAAGCACCCATCTGTTGTTTTTAACGGAAGACAGCATTGGACACATGGTGAGCCAGAGGTTTACCAACTCCTTGCCCACCCAGGGCGACGAGCATTCCTGCATTGTAAGTGCAGATGAGAATGGGTTGGTGTTTTTTCAGCTCAACAAATACCCCGGGCACCCCAAAGGAGCGCTCATTCATCAGCACTGGGATGGAACCACAACCCGCTTGGGAAATTGGGACGATTGGTTCCCCATTCCACGTCCTGATTTCAATGACCAAATTTTTTTTCGCAAAAACCCATGGAATGGTGACATCTGGTGTTTCATCCGAGACCAGCTGGCCATCGTCAGTCAAAAGGGCGCACAAAAATGGTCCGGGAAAATCAGTGAGCACCTGCAATTTGCTTCGCTCATCAATACCATGGAATTCACCAACCCCAACGAAGTGTGGATTGGAAGCTGCAAAGGACTGTCTTTGATCCATACCGAATTGGATGGTTTCGAGAAACGGTTCACGGCAGAAGCCACCCTAGAAGACTCCATTAAGGGCTACCTCGATGGAATGAACAGCTGTCGCAGCATTGTGGAATGGAGTGCAGACTCCCTGGTGTTTAGCACCAACAGCCACGGCATCCGCCTCGATCATCCCGAAGGCAACACCATGCTGATTGAAGAAAACGGCTCAGGAGCAGCACTTTTTGCCACAAAAGACACGCTGTTCACCGCTACCCCCTTTGGCATAGGGATCATGACCCGAGAACTTCCACACCGCATACTATCCCCAATACAGATAGCCGGCCCCATCTGGGACATGCACAGAATTGGGGCCCATGAATGGCTCATTGGAGGCAATGGCATCCATCGAGTCAACTCGCAATCCAATACCATTGAACTCGACAGCAATACGCCGTTGTCTGAGATGGGCAACATCTACCAGTTCTCAAGACATCAAGACACGCTTTGGGCCATTGGCGCATCGGGAATCTTTGCCTTCGATGGGTCCTCTGAAGCTTGGGAGCATTGGCACCAAGCCACCAAAACGGCGCCCTTCATCCAAGAGGCCCATCATCGCTTGATTGATTCACGAGGCACCCACTGGATTTCAACCGCTACAAGAGGATTGCTGAAGTGGACCCCTGAAACCCAAGAGCTCAAAGAAATGGGGAGCGACTTCGGTCTGCCCTCGACCACGGTCTACGGCGGCATAGAAACCGAGGAGGGACAATTGTGGTTCAGCACTGACAATGGGCTGTTTGTGATGCAGCCATCCCATGAAGAAGAGGTCATCATTTTCGATGAGCGCCACGGCCTTCATGAAACGGAATTCAACCGAACAGGCGTGCATCTCGGGGGCACTGGCACAGCCTATTTCAGCACCATCAACGGCATTGTATCGTTTGACCCTCAGGCCATCCATGTGACCCCTGTCACCCCCCCTGCATTCACCGTCACTTCAATACTCCAGCACCGGTCCAAGCGCGACACGATCATGGACATGGCGTCAGTATTTCAAGAGGAAGGCGTGCTGAATCTCGACCCCTCAGATGATTTTGTATCCATCCGCTTTGCGCTCCTGGACTTTACACAAGTCCCACAATTCTATCAATACCGGCTGATTCAAGCGTCCAACAGTCCGTCCAATTGGTTTCCGTTGAGCGACCCTGAAATCAACCTCAGTGGACTTTCTCCCGGATTGACGACGGTGGAAATCCAAGGACGACTGAGGGGCACAACGTGGCTTGACTCCACCCTTCAAATCCCCATTCAACTGGCGTCTCCATGGCACAAGGACCCGATAAACTTGACCTTCCTTGGTCTGCTGGTTTCGTTGTCAGCGGGAGGCGTAATTCTGCTGCGTCTCAAAAGGCTTCAATCAAGAAATGCACTGCTGGCCAGCATGGTCAATGAGCGAACAAGCAACCTCAAACAAGCATTAGAACTCAAAGATGTTTACTTAAAAGAGGTGCATCACCGGGTCAAAAACAACCTCCAAATCATTGGCAGCTTGCTGGATTTACAGGCCGAAAAAGAGCACCACCCTTCGACCCAACAAGCGCTCAATGCAGGACGCTCCCGAATAGAATCTATATCGCTCGTTCACAAACACTTGCGCGTTGACGCCAACGCACGACATGTGAATTTAACCGACTTCATCCACGAATATGTCACCCGTGTGGAAGATGCACTTCTGGAAGGTGAGGCCCATGTGGAATGGACGCTGCAAGGCGACAACATCACCTTGGACATTGAACCCGCACAAGCCGTTGGATTGATGCTCAACGAACTGCTGACCAACAGCCTGCAACATGTACATACCCGGCCTCTCAAAATTGACATCCGGTGGATTGAAGCCGAAGAAAAAGAACTGCACATCGAATACAAAGACAATGGCCCCGGCTTGCCGGAAAATGCAGGGCCTGGTAAGTCCTCGGAATCATTGGGACTCAAACTCATAGCGAGCCTCACCAAACAACTCAACGGCAAGGCTTCTTTGTCCCCCAGCAACAGGGCCCATTGGCATTTTCAATTGAAGTGCCCCTTTGAACATGAAAAAGGCCGAGACCTTCCGCTCAATTGATCGGGACTCCCCCGCCATGTCAATGCTAACCTGACCCCCAACCCACCATGAATTCCGGGCTCAACATTTTAATCTTGGAGGATGACGCCATCATCGGTGAGAGCATCCACATGCACCTCCGAAGTTTGGGACATACACCATATCCGCCCATTGACAATGTAGAGGCTGCCCTTTCATTCATTGAACGCAACCCCATCGACATGGCCATTTTGGACATTCAGGTTGACGGCCCTCAATCGGGCATTGATCTCGCCAAAAAAATTGACCTCAAGCACAAATTCCCTTACTTGTTTCTGACCGCCTTTACCGATGATAAAACAATTGGGCTGGTCAACATGACCCAACCCTCAGGGTATTTGGTCAAGCCCTTCAGGCGCAGCGAATTAAAAGCTGCCATTTCTCTGGCAGTCATGAGAGGATCGCTGTTGGAAGACCCTCACGACCAAAGCAGCGAAAACAAAGCGAAGGATCAAAACCACATTTTCGTGAATGTCGGCGGCGAATGGAATCGGATTGACACAGCAGACATCCTCTATTTGGAGAGTGCACATGTGTACACAGAAATCCACACCACCACCTCAAAAACGATCACGCGAAAGTCCATGACCGAATTGGTCAATGAACTCAACCAACAAGGCATCATCCGAATCCATAGAAGTCGCGCGGTCAACCTTGCCCATGTGACCCGTTTCAGCAAACAAACCGTGTATATTCAAGACTTGGAATTCAAAGTCAGCGCTTCATTCCGCCAAGCTTTGAAAGAAAGGCTTAAAGACTCAAAACAAGAATAAGCCCTTGTACATCGAGAAATAGAGGACAAAAGGCTTTGGAATTCATATCTGAATGGCCTTTTATGTGTTCTCAATCACTTGACCTCCGGAATTTTCGCGACCGCGCCACTTTGAGTATTCGCTTGAATATGATATTCACCAAATCAAAGTTTACATAAGTCAGACAAGGGTTTTTATAATCTTCCTACCACCTTGATTCCACAAAAAATAACCTGAACTTTACACCGAGACAGGAGTAAAAGCCAGCATGCGTTGCTTTCTCTCCATTCCTTGCCTAACAACAAAAAACGAGCCCTATACCAAGGGCTCGTTTTTGTTTTTACGCCCCTAGATCGTGGCGCAGCCAGCCTCAAAGCCAGCCCTGCTCGCGCATCCAGTCGTCGTTGTAGACTTTGCCTACATAGCGCGAGCCGTGGTCGTGGAAGAGGACGACGGCCAAGTCCGTGGGCTTGAGCTCGTCCTTGAGCTGGCGCAAACCCTGAAAGGCTGAACCGCAACTGTAGCCGAGGAAAAGGCCCTCTTGCTTCGCAAGCTCACGGGTGGTGAGGGCACCATCCTTGTCGGTGACCTTTTCAAATTTATCGATGATGTCGAAGTCCACGTTGGCCGGCAGGATGTCCTCACCAATGCCCTCGGTGATGTAGGGGTAAATCTCCTTTTCATCGAACTCGCCCGTCTCGTGGTACTTCTTGAATACGGAGCCATAGGAATCGACACCCCAAATCTGGATGTCGGGGTTCTTTTCCTTGAGGTACTTGGCCGTGCCGCTGATGGTACCTCCGGTGCCTACCCCTGTGCAGAAGTGGGTGATCATGCCGCCGGTCTGCTTCCAAATCTCCGGACCGGTGGTCTCATAGTGGGCCTGACGGTTGGCGAGATTGTCGTACTGGTTGCACCACACGCTGTTTGGGATCTCCTTGTTGAGCCGCTCCGCCACGCTGTAGTAGCTGTCCGGATGATCGGGCGCCACCTCCGTAGGGCACACATACACTTCCGCGCCCACTGCGCGGAGGATGTCGATCTTCTCCTGCGACTGCTTGTCACTCATGGTGCAAATCAGCTTGTACCCTTTGACCGCACAGGCCAAGGCGAGCCCCATGCCGGTGTTTCCGCTGGTGCACTCAATGATGGTGCCTCCGGGCTTCAGGTGGCCATTGCGCTCCGCCGCCTCCACCATGCTCAAGGCCATGCGGTCCTTCACGCTGTGGCCCGGATTGAAGTACTCGACCTTGGCCAGCACGGGGCAGGGGAAATCCGCTGCGACCTTATTCATGCGGATCATCGGGGTGTTGCCGATGGCGCCGAGGATGTTTTCGTGGATGATCATGGCAGGAGTTGGGTGGTGCAAAGATACCGGCTGCTTCTAGTCGAAGCGAAGCGATTCCACCGGATCCAGCCGCGAGATATACCGCGCGGGCAGGAACATCGCGGCAGCGCACACCAACAAAATGCCCGCCTCCACAGTGGCGATGCGCGCAAAATCCAGCTCAATGGGCACCGTAGACAGGTAGTAACTGCGTGCCTCGAGGGTGATGAACCCCGTCTGCTGCTGGAAATAGGCCAACCCGAGCCCCAGGGCATTTCCCCAAGCCAACCCCATCAACAAAATGCGCAATGACAGCCGGACAAATACCCCCATCAGCGGGCCATCGGCCATGCCCAGCGCCTTGAGCAGCCCAATGGAACGCGTGCGCTCCAGCATCAGCAGCAGCATGGCCGAGGCCATGTTGAGGATGGCGATCAGGACCATCAACCCAATGATGAGCTCCACGTTGAGGTCGAGCATCGCCAGCCACTGAAACATCTCCGGGTGATCGTCCACCACACTGCGCACATCAAGGTCGTAGGGCACGGCAAAAAAGAGGCTGTCAGACACCGTCCACAAGGCCGCGTAGTCCTCCACCCTCAGCTCGATGCCGCCGATGTAGTGGCGGCTGCTGCCTCCGGCTGTGCGGACGCTAGGCGAAACGCCTCGGGCAACGTCCCAGGTGACCCACGCCGTATCGGGAAGCGTGGCCCCACCGTCGGACACCACCGCACGGGCCGCGCCGCTGCCCTCCAATGGATGCGGTCCTGCACCCCTCCAATCCACTCCGCTCCAGTCATAGCGCAGCGGCCCTTGGCCTCCCGTCGCTGCGACTTGGACTTGGCGCGCACCCAGAGTGTCATCCACCACCGTGTCGTCCACCACCGCATCGGACACGCGCATGCGCGCCACAATGCCCCAACCGCTCAAGTCCTGCAAATGGTGGAGGGCGCAGTACACAAACTCCGCATCGAATTCCTGCAACCCCGTGCCGTAGATCCCGCTGACGGTAAAGACGCGCGGCCGAATTTCCCCGCGCGCATCGGCCAGAAGCAGCCGCACCCGTTGGCCCACTTCCAAAAACAACTCTCGGGCGTGGACCTCGGACACCAACAATTCCATGCCCTCGGCCTCCGGATGGAAATCAGGCAAGCGCCCCGCCCGCAAGTAGCGCTGCAAAAATTCCGGATCGGCATCGGCGCCCAACCCCTTGACGAGCACCCCTTCGACCTCCTCCCCTGTCTCCAAAATGGCCGGCCGCTGGGCATAAGCTTGTACGTGGCGCACGCCCGGAACCGCGGCCATCGCCGCTGTATCCACATCCGTCCAGGCCACGCGGTCACTTCCCTGGGACCGGCCTTGGTCCCCCGCGACCACTGTCAGGTGGGCACCAAAACCGACCACGAGGTCCCGCACATCGCGCTGAAAGCCCTGGACAATGGCCAAGGAAAGGATGATCAGCGCCACCCCAATCGCCACCCCACCTTGCGCCATGCGCACCACGGGGCGGGCGATGCCCTGACCTGTGGGGTCGACCGTCATCCGGCGCGCAAGGAACCGGATGGCCATTCGGGGGCGAGAGGACATGCGATGCAAGGTAAAGGGCGCGTTACTTTGCCATCATGCGCACCCCAGCATTCCTCCCCGTCCTCTTGTGGGTATTCGCGGCTTCGCTCGGAGCACAAGTGGTCCCCGGCGACGCCCGGATGGAAGCCTACCTGCCCCAACTCGAAGGCCAGCGCGTGGGGGTGGTCTGCAACCACACCGCCCGCATCGCTTCAGCCGGGGGCGGTACGGTTCATCTCATCGACACTTTGATGGGTGCCGGTGTCAACGTGGCCGCTGCATTTGGACCGGAACACGGTTTTCGGGGCGACCTGCCCGACGGTGCCCACGCCGACGACGGCACGGATCCCAAAACGGGCATCCCGGTCCACTCCCTCTATGGCACGCACAAAAAACCCACGGCGGCCCAACTCGCCGGCCTCGATGTGGTCCTCTTTGACATCCAAGACGTCGGGGTGCGCTGCTACACCTACCTGTCCACCTTGATCCTGGTGATGGAGGCCTGCGCCGAACAAGGCCTGCCCCTCATCGTCCTCGACCGCCCCAACCCCAACGGCCACCTTGTCGCCGGTCCCATCCTCGACACCGCCGTGGTCCGGTCCTTTGTGGGGTTTCTGCCCATTCCGCTTTCCCACGGCATGACCCTGGGCGAGCTCGCCGAGATGGCCAATGGCGAAGGGTGGCTCGGTGGCGGCTATTCCGATCCGCCGGACCCCGCGCTGCGCTGCGCACTGACCGTCATTCCTTGCACGGGTTGGACGCGCAACGCCCAGTGGCCTGCCCCCATCGCCCCGAGTCCCAACTTGCCGACCCCGGAAGCGGTTCTCCTCTACCCGCACCTTGTGCTGCTTGAGGCCACCATCGCCAGCGTGGGACGCGGCACGGATGCCCCGTTTACCCGCGTGGGTTTTCCGGGATTTACCCGCGGTCCCATCGCCTTCACCCCACAGCCCAATGCGGCCTCGCGCTACCCCAAACACGCCGGACAATCCTGCCAAGGCTTCAGCTTGCTGCGCCGGCTGGGCTCGTGGCAGCATGGCAAAGCGGTGCCCCGACTCCACCTTGAAGTCCTCAGCGAAGTGCACCAAGCCTGGCTGAACACCCCGGCTGGAGACCAGAGCCCCTTCATTGACCGGCCCCAGTTCTTTGACCAACTCGCGGGGGACCCTGCGCTCAGGGTGGCGATCGAAGCCGGAACACCGCTCGAAGAGCTCCGCAACCTTTGGGCCATGGAGCGTTCCCGCTTCTTGGAAATGCGAAGTCGTTACCTTCGCTATCCTGCCGGTCTTTGACCCGCAGTTTCACAACACCTGTCCCGTAGACCATGAACCGCGTTTCCGCCCTGTTCCTTCCGGCCACCGTGGCCCTTCTGCTCGCCGCTTGCAGCACTTCGGAAGACTACATGCCACCTGTATACACTTGCGATTGCGGCGCCCTTATCCTCGATGGAGATTCCATGGAGGTGCTGGGGGCCGAGTACGTGTACCTCCAACAGGAGGACAGCCTCTTCTCTCGCCGGTACTTTGTGACGGCAAATGCCCGCACCGAAGACGAAAACGCCGAACACGGCGTCAGCCTGATTTTGGATGTCCCCAACGTGCAGCAAGGCGCCATCTTCTATCCCATGGAAGGCCTGTTCACCCAAATGGATGAATCCAATTTCAATGTCGCTTTTGACACCACGCAGACCTATCGCGTGACCAATGGCGTGGCCAGTGTAGTGGCCGCCCCCCTCTCCGGTGGCGAAGAATCCGTTACGGTCGACTTTCTCATCCGCCGCGAGCAAAATGGTGAACTGGTGGGATTCGAGCGCACCCTGAAAGGCAATTTCAAGCTGGAAATCAACTGATTTCAAGGCCCAAAGCGGTTTTGGTCGTAAATTGTAAGTGATGACCAATCGCTTGTTTTACTCCCTTTGGGCGGTGATTTGCTGCTTCGTGTTGATGGGACCATCCAACAACGCCCAGGCGCAACCCGATGATTGGACAGTCACGCCGAGCGCATACGAGTTCAGCATGACCCTGACTTTTACCATCGCAGTCGATGGATTGGTGGGCGCAGGCAGTGAAAACGCGGCGGCCATCTTCGACGCCAGCGGCAACTGCCGGGGCTGGGGCACCACGGATTTCTTGGGGGGGTCGGGCTACTATACCGGCCTGATTTTGGTGTATGCCAACAGTGCATCCGAACCCGGGCTCGAGGTGCGCGTATGGGACGCCGCATTGGACAGCCTTCCGCAATGCCTCGACCAGGTCGATTTCGTGGCCAATGGCATCCAGGGAAGCCTCTCCGACCCCGTGGTCTTCTACGGCGTATACGACCCCTTGGTGGGCTGCACCGACCCCGAAGCCTGCAATTTCCTCAGCACCGCCACCACAGACAACGGAAGTTGCATCTACCCCGGCTGCAGTGACCCTGAGGCCTGCAACTTCGTGGTTTCCTCACCGTGCTACGACAACAGCACCTGCACATTCCCAGTGCTCTACCTCAATTGCAGCGGAAACTGCATCAACGACTTCGATGGGGACGGGATTTGCGACGAGCTGGAAATCGGAGGATGCACAGACGACCGCGCGTGCAACTACAGTGCCGACGCCACGGATGACGACTGCAGCTGCACCTTTCCCTTCTATCCGCTCGACTGCGATGGCAACTGCTACATCGATACCGACGGCGATGGCATTTGCGAAGCAGACGAAATCCCCGGGTGCAACGACGACTTGGCCTGCAACTTTGATCCGGTCAGCACAGACAATGACGGCACTTGCTTCTTTTGTTGCTACAGCGTCTACGACACCACCAGCGGCTTCAGTATCGAAGTCGAGCGCTACGCGGGCATCGGAGCTGAAAATCCCGGCCTGCCCAACCTGACCACCTTCAGGTTGTACGTCACCTGTTCGGACCCTGAAGACCGTGTTACCGCCGTCACCGGGTCCAATGGCAACTCCACTTTTGTGGGCGCTGAAACGAATTTTTATCAGGCCGCAGGAGGTGCATTGGTGCTCACTGACATAGACTCAGCGGCGTTTGCCGATACTCCGGAAATTGCCCTGGATTCGTGGCTGACCATCGGCCTGGAATCCCCTTCGCCCGGGTCTGGTGCATCTGCCATCACCGCAACATCTGGCTTATGGGGCACCCTGTTCGAGCTCGGAGAACCCCTCTTCACCGGTGGCGTTTCCGGTGATGGGTGGAGCGTCCCGGCAGACAGCCAAAACGCCTTGGCCGGAGCCGATTTGCGCGTGCTCATCGGCCAGTTCACAGCGACCACTGCCATTGAAGGCAGCTTGAACGTCACGGTCATCCCTGCCGGCAGTGCCGACCCGGTCCAAATCACCCCATTGTTTGTTGCACCGCCCTGCGGCTGCACCGATGATGCGGCATGCAATTACGATGCTGCCACCACCTATGACGATGGCACCTGCCAGTACCCTGAGCCAGGACTGGATTGCACCGGAAGTTGCACCGATGATGCCGATGAAGACGGCATTTGTGATGAAGATGAGGTCAGCGGGTGCACCGATTTCAATGCGGACAACTACAATGCCCTGGCCACGGATGACGGCAACTGCCAATATTTGGGGTGCACTTACCTGGGTGCCGAAAATTTCGATGCGGGTGCCAATGATGACGATGGCAGCTGCACCTTTTTACTGACCAGCTCCTGCCCCACCGACATCAATGGCGATGGGCTGACAGCAGCTTCGGATATTTTGGAGATCCTATCGGCCTACGGACTGCCCTGCGAATAGGCCCTTGGGCGGCCTCAGCGCAAGCCCATTATACTTCCACCACCGCCTCACCTGTCATCGCAAACACGCGGTCGGCCTTGGCCGGTTTGATGGCGTGCAGCCCCGTAAACGCCCCATAGGCCGGCATCACCGCTTGTGCGTCCGAAAAATGGAAGCACCGAAGCCGCAGCGCTTGGCGGCCTCCGCCCCGCAACCTGATGCCCGGGTGGATGTGGCCACACACATGAAACCCAAAATCCGGCTGCAAATCCGCGGGGTCGTGGGTGAAGGTAAAAGGAGGCTGGTCCAACCGGTCAACTTGGTCAATGCCGGATTCTCGAAGCAAGGCCGCGGGAATCAAATCGTGGTTGCCCTTGACCAGGGTCCACGCGACATGGTCAAACTCAGCGCACAAACCGGCAAACGGTTCCCATTCCCGATTCACATCGCTGTGGAACAGGTCCCCAAGGAGCCACACGCGCTCCGGCTTCAGGGCCTTCAGCTGCTCGCGCAGGCGGTGCAGGGTCTCCAATGTCGGCTCAGAGCCGATGGGCACACCGTGCTTTCTGAAGTGGGCCGCCTTTCCAAGGTGAAGGTCACTGAGCCACAGGGCAGCCGCATCGCGCCAGAAAACAGCACCATCGGGCAGCAAGACCAGCTTTTGATCCGCACAGGAAACCTCAAGTGCACCTACCGGGAGCGTCCGGCTCAAAGGCGCCATCCCATCAAGAAACCGAAGCGGATTCCGGGCAACCAGGTGCCCTCACCATAGGCAAAGTGATCGCCATAAACGGTGGTGACTGACTTGACTTGAGGCCCGATAAACAGGTCTCCAGTCATGCGCTCAGTGATGTTGAATTGCCCCCCCAATACCGCACCTCCACCTATGGCTGTGCGGCGCTGTATGCCCGTAAAATTGGTCACCATGATGCGTCGAATGATCCGCGCACGCGCAAAAGCCCCCACATACATGCCCTTGCCCGCCTGGGCAGAAATGTACTGGCGCCATTCCGGCTGCACCACAACCCCCTGCCAATCCACAGAATTCAAGGACGTGCTCACCCCGAGCAAACTCTCGAGATCAGAAGTATTCAATTCGAGGCGCGACCGGACGAATCCCGCAGTCAACTGCACGCCCGCGCGTTCGGAATACAAGCGCTCCACCCCTCCCTGAAATTGTCCAGCAACCAACCCAAAGGGATTTGCCTTGACCACCAAGCTGCGCTGGGCAAGCATACCGGTACCCCAGAGCCCCCCAAGCAGGGCCCACAACATCAGGCAAGAAACCCGTCTGCTCAACTTGTAAAATTCACAATGCGCGCCCATATCAAATTCAAATACCAAAGCCTATCGTGATGCCGAAACGAATGGAAGAGCCTTGAACATCGTCAAATACATCTTCATCATATTGCTCATAAGCACCTGTAGGTGTGGTGTTCACAGACTTGAGCTGGGGGCCGAGAAACACCTCCCCAGTCAGGCCATTGGCCAATTGGTATTGGTATCCGAGCACGAAGCCACCCCCCATGGCGTTCCTTTTCTCAGAGCTTTGGTCGTCTTCATCCACCTTGGTGGTCACCGACCGATAACGCGCGAAAGGAGCGATATACAGGCCATCAGGTGCCACGTCGCCCAAGTAATAGCGGAACTCCGGTATCACAATGAACCCGGTTCGGGTCGCACTGTACGTTTCAAAAAAGCCCACAATCGAGTCGTTGATGCTCACCGAACCCGCGTGGAAAATGCCTCCTGGAATCAACTGCACCGATACATTTTCTGAGAGAAAATGCTCGTATCCGAATTGAAATTGCCCCACAAACCAACCGAGCGGATTGGTCTTGATCACCCCTGTCTCCTCATGGGCCTGCGCATGAAACGCGGCCATGCACAGCATGATGACGACGAGGCGCTTCATCCGTTCTGTCGCTTGATGAGGTTCAATGCCGATCCGGCCCGGAACCAATCAATCTGCTGGGCATTGTAGGTGTGGTTACAGACGATGCTGTCGGCACTTCCATCCGCGTGCCGGGCCACCAAGGTCAAGGGCTTGCCGGGGGCGAAATCCTTCAAATCGGTCAGGTCGAAACTGTCGTCTTCGCGGATCAGGTCATAGTCGGCCTCGTTGTCAAAGGTCAATCCGAGCATGCCCTGCTTCTTGAGGTTGGTCTCGTGGATGCGGGCAAACGACTTCACCAACACCACGCGCACGCCGAGGTGGCGCGGCTGCATGGCCGCATGCTCTCGCGAACTGCCTTCGCCGTAGTTGGAGTCGCCTACAACCAAAGTCGGCACGCCGCCGGCCTTGTAAGAGCGCGCCACAGCGGGCACCTCTCCCGTGGAGCCATCCGTTTGGTTGACCACCGCATTGGTGGCCCCGCCAAAGGCATTGACAGCTCCCGTAAGGGTATTGTTGGCGATGTTGTCGAGGTGGCCCCGGAAACGCAGCCACGGCCCGGCCATGGAGATGTGATCGGTCGTGCACTTGCCCGCCGCCTTGATCAACAACCGCATACCGGTCAAATTCTCTCCATCCCATGGCTCAAAGGGCGTGAGCAACTGCAGCCGCTCGCTGTCCTCGTTGACCACCACCTGCACGCCACTGCCGTCAGCGGCGGGCGCCAAGTAGCCGGCATCTTCTACCTCGAAGCCCTTTTCCGGAAGCTCGTAGCCCGTGGGTTCGGGAAGCCTCACCGGCCCATCCACCCCTTCCAGGGTATCGGTCATCGGATTGAAGGTCAGGTCGCCGGCCAGGGCGATCGCGGTGACGACTTCTGGGGATCCCACAAAGGCGTGGGTGTTGGGGTTGCCGTCCGCACGCTTGGCGAAGTTTCGGTTGAAACTGTGCACGATGCTGTTCTTTTCCTTTTTCTCGGCACCGCTGCGGGCCCACTGCCCAATGCACGGTCCGCAGGCGTTGGCAAACACGTCGGCCCCCATCTTGTCGAAGGTGTCCAGCACGCCATCGCGCTCGAGGGTATAGCGCACGAGCTCCGAGCCCGGCGTGATCGTGAGCTTTCCTTTGGACTGCACACCGGCCGCGTTGGCCGCCGCCGCGAGCGAGGCGCTGCGCGTGATGTCCTCGTAACTTGAATTCGTGCAAGAGCCGATCAGGCCGTATTCGATTTTTGTGGGGTAGCCCTTTTCTGCGCAAAGCGCGGCCATCTCACTGACCGGCGTGGCCAGGTCGGGACTGAATGGTCCGTTGAGGTGGGGCTCCAAGGTGCTCAAGTCAATCTCAATGACCTGGTCGAAGTACTGCTCAGGGTTGGCGTACACCTCGGGATCGCCCGTCAGATGTTCGGCGATGCCGTCGGCCAGTTCAGCCACATCGGCGCGGCCCGTGGCCCGCAAATAACGCCCCATCGTTTCGTCGTATCCAAAGGTCGAAGTCGTGGCGCCAATCTCGGCGCCCATGTTGCAAATCGTGCCCTTTCCGGTGCAGCTCATCGCATCGGCACCCTCGCCGAAATACTCGACGATGCAGCCTGTGCCGCCTTTCACGGTCAGGATGCCGGCCACCTTCAGAATCACGTCTTTGGGGCTGGTCCATCCGCTCATTTGGCCCTTCAACTTGACGCCGATCAGCTTGGGAAACTTGAGCTCCCATGGCATACCCGCCATCACATCTACAGCGTCCGCTCCACCGACACCGATGGCGACCATGCCCAAGCCACCCGCGTTGACGGTGTGGCTGTCCGTTCCAATCATCATGCCCCCGGGAAACGCATAGTTCTCGAGCACCACTTGGTGGATGATGCCTGCACCGGGCTTCCAGAATCCGATACCGTACTTGTCCGAAACCGACTCCAAGAAGTTGTAGACCTCGTTGTTGCGGTTGATGGCCTCTTGCAAATCGGTGTCCGCGCCCACCTTGGCCTGGATCAGGTGATCACAGTGCACGGTAGAGGGCACAGCGGTGTGGGGTTTTCCGGCTTGCATGAACTGCAGCAAGGCCATCTGTGCCGTGGCATCCTGCATCGCCACGCGGTCCGGTGCAAAGTCTACGTAGTCAGCTCCGCGGGTAAAGGGCGCTGAAGCCGCTCCATCCCAGAGGTGGGTATAGAGGATCTTCTCTGCCAAGGTCAAGGGTTGACCAGTGGCATTCCGGGCTGCAGCCACACGGCTGGGGAATCGGTCATAAACGGCGCGGATCATATCGAGATCGAACATGTCTCTTTGTTTTGTGGCGGTTGGGGCGGCGAAGATACAAGCGCGCGTAGCTTTGGGCCATGACCTTTGCGGTGCTCAGAGAACAGACCACGGTGGCATTGCGGTCCATCCGGGCCCAATGGCTCCGCACCCTGCTGACCATTACCATCATCGGGACCGGAATTATGGCGCTAATGTCCATGATAACGGCCACTGAAGCACTGAGGACAAGCCTATTGGACCAGTTCATTGGCCTGGGTGCAGGTACACTGCAGGTAAGCCAAAGAACCGACCGGGGCACCTTTGGGGGGCGCCGACTCGGCGATTCCGACCCCTTGGAATTCAGTCAAGCCATGGCCCTCAAAAAGGCCATGGTGGGCCAAGCCGAAACCGCCGTTTCCGCGCGCGGCACCATGATGGGGCGCCTCTCGACCGGTGAGAAGGAAACCGACCCCAACGTCTTTGTGGTGGGCGGGGACGAGGGGTTCATCCCGATGAGCGCTTACACCCTGCGGGCAGGCCGCAATTTCACCGCCGAAGAAGTCCGGCGCAACGCCCCCCTGGTCATCCTGGGCCAAGACGTGGTGGACAAGCTCTTTGCCCCTTCCGACGACCCCATTGACAAGGACGTGCGCATCCGCAACCGCCGCTACCGCATCCTGGGCATCCTCGAACCCCAGGGCGCGTCCTTTGGCATGTCGCAGGACAACCAGGCCATTTTGCCGGTGGGTGAAATCCGGGCGCGGTTCAGCGGTCGGCGCACCAGCTACTCGGTGCAGGTCCGGGCGCCGGAACCGGACGCCATCGCCGCCGTCGCCCAAACCGTCACGGGTGAGATGCGGGCCATCCGCGGGGACCTCCCGGGTGTGCCTGACAGTTTCAAGATCAGCCGTTCCGACGCATTGATCGCCCAGTTCAACGAAGGCCTGAGCAGCGTCACCCTTGCGGCTTTGTTCCTCGGTCTCATCACCTTGCTCGGCTCCTCCATCGGCCTCACCAACATCATGCTGGTCACCGTCACCGAGCGTACCCGCGAAATCGGCTTGCGCAAGGCCCTCGGCGCTTCTGCCAAGACCATCCGGGCGCAGTTCCTCGTCGAAGTGGTCATCATCGGCATGTTTGGCGGCATCTTCGGCGTCCTGCTCGGCGTGGGTGTGGGCAACGTGGTCGCCGGCTACCTCGAGGCCCCCTTCGCCCTGCCTTGGGGATGGATCACCATCTCCTTGGCCCTCAGCGGTGCGGTCAGCCTCGGCAGCGGCTACTACCCCGCCCGCAAGGCCTCCCGGCTCGACCCCATCGACGCCCTCCGCCACGCATAACGGACGCCCCCTTGTTGGCACGCGCACAAAGCGCGC
>ENA-UOXV01001664-UOXV01001664.1-marine-metagenome-genome-assembly--contig:-NODE-1664-length-30486-cov-7.371332_pt1 | contig 30486 bp, 46 predicted proteins | sample MGYA00238165_ERZ766961 | MGnify/ENA primary metagenome ERZ766961 (study PRJEB28924, sample SAMN03173240) | marine metagenome | biome: Marine; feature: Water; material: Subsurface seawater | place: North... | reverse complement strand
ATTTTAATAGCTCCCAATTCCGGTTCGTTTTGGTTTTCTATATCCGATTTCTTTAGCGAATCGCCCAAAATGCTTAAATGGTTGAATAATTACTACCGACCCCGATCCGCCGTCGCCGCCCTGTTGCAGATTCTTTACCCCTTGCTCTCCTCCGATCCTTCTTACTGTCGACCTGTCAAGTACGGCCTCACCCTTTAGGACCCTAGCAGATGTTTCATCGTTTGCAAGTCCACCCATGTGCATTGATGGCGGTGTTTGGCTCATGACCGTTGCCGCCTGAATTGCGGCGGTTGATACCAAAAAGGCGGTTACCCCCATGCCAACCGGCCCCGGATATTTTGCATTAGCCGCTACAATACCCTCGGCGGTGGACATGCCAATTTGGGCTAATGATTCCGCCTGTCGCAATTTAAACATTTTTTGAGCGGCGTCGACCTGTGCGCTCGAATTGGCTTCTATGTTGTCTATAATTGCACTTGAAAAGCCAAGGGCGGCACCAGCTAGAGCAAACTGTTCTTCGAGACGTTTTTGGGCGTTTTTTTCAGCCTCTTTGTTTTCGATCTCCATTCGCTCTAAAGTTAAATTATGTAAATCCTCTTTTAATTGATCAGTCATGGATAATGCAATTAAATTAGCCTGATTCATGTCGCCGGTAATTGTTGCAATTTCGAACAATCGATCCATTTCTTTATTGTATTTATCTTGAATTTGTGCTTCTTCTGTCGCCACGTGCTCAATAAATAAATCATGTAATTTTTCTCTAGCGTCTAATTCTGCTTTCGCCGCATCTGCGGCCGCTTTTGCCGCATCTGCGGCCGCTTTTGCCGCTTGCTTTTTTGCCGCTTTTTCTCGTTTTAATCTTGCCTCTTTTTCTTTTGCTGTTTCTCTTTGTCGTTCGTCTTCTTCTTCTGTTTCTTCGTTAACTGTTTTAGATAATTCTGCATATTTTTCTAATTTTTCACTCGCTCGATCATACATGTTGACCAAATTTAAACCGGCCGTGATTGTTTCATCGGCTAATTCAGAAATTATAATTTGAGCGCTCCCAAAATCTCTGCTTAAAACAAGGCCTAACGCCGTCATTGTACCGATCATGTTTTCAGCAAATTGACCAATTGCAGATAATTGGTCAACGCTAATTGATGAAAAAACGATCATTGCTTTTGTGGCTAGATCTATACTATGAGTAATTGAGTTTTTGCCCGCTATTGACTCAATTAAATCTTGCAAAACGCCCTTAGAAATTACGTCAAATTGCGCCATGATTCTTTGAAAATTAGCCATTGATTTAATTGCTGATTCGTCTAAATTAACGCCGAATTCTTTCGCCATTGCTGACATTTCGTCTAAATTTTGTAATGCTCCGGATTGAATTAAACCAGGGCCCGCCTTTTTTCCAAACAATTCCATCATGACGGCGTTTCTTTCTGTTCCGGCCTGCATTTTGCTTAATGATTTAATTGTTTCATTAAAAACTGAATCAGAATCTTTTAATTTTCCGTTTGAATCGGCAACTTTAATTCCTAAATCTGCGAATGTTGCCGCTAAATTTTTGTTTCCTCTCGTTGCCTCTCGCATGTTAGTTTGAAATTTTATTAATCCGCCCTCAAGATTTGAAAATTCAATTCCCGATCCTTTTGCGGCTAATCTCAGACCTGCTAACGTTTCAATTGCGATTCCACTTTTTGCGCTTGCATCAGTTAATTCATTCGTGAGATCTGCGATCTCTTGTGTCAGTGCAATCGCTCCGGCCCCTATGGCGACGAATGACGCCCCCACGATACTGGCGGCGGCGCCTAACTGCTTAAAGTCTTTTGCTCCTCTTTTTGCGGCGGCTGATGACGCTTTCATGGCTTTTTTAGAGGCGGCGGCGGATCTTTTGGCGGCGCTTTCTGCCTGTTTTAATTGCCGATCCAAAGCACCGACCATTTTTTTGGCTTCTTTAGCTGTGACGTTTGGCATTTGAGCTAGTTTTTTTGTCAGATCTGACATGTTCGCTTTGTAGCTAATTTCGATCGATTCTTTCTTTTCTGCCATAATAATTACCTTTTGAATAGATCTTTAGCTAGCGATTTAACTATGATTTTACTGCTTTTTCTCATCGGTTTGATTAATAATTCTCGCGCCGGTTTTTTGCCTTGTGGCTCAATTATTCGATCGCCGGTTTTAGTTTTTGGATCTTCCCCGTATTTGATTGCCCAAGAATATGACGCGGTATTTTTTAGAAATACTACAATATTACCATTAGAGTCGACTCGAATCCCACGCTTAAATTTGTTCCATGAATTTTGGGATTCGTCCTTAAAAGTATAAATCCCTGTTCGTCTATCGTATTTTTTTGTTAGTTGCCGTTTGGGCCAATTTTCTCGTGCCTCTTTTTCGATCTTTTCTATTTCTTCCATGGCTGTTTTCTCAAAATTTGGGGCTAGTTTTTTGATTGTATCCAAAAAGAATTTATCCATGTCTTTATTCATTGAGATAGAGGCGCGCCCTGTTGTTATCGTTTTCTTTGCCATTTGACCCCCACTAATGCCCGGTTTTTTCTGTACAAACCATTTGATTTTTTAGTTATCTTTTTGTGTTTTTCATGCTCCTCTTTTGTCTGATTTTCAATTCTATACATGGCAATTAAATTACTTTGTGAATCTGAATCTAAAGAAGAAAACCAATTTGGACCCCTCCCCCATTCTTTTGAAATTGTCAGTCCTAAATAATCTAATCTGCCACGCTCTGATCGATAAAATTTTCTTTTTCCTCGACCTCGTTTAGAAAATCAATTCCTTGCACCATTAACGCCATACATTGAGCGCCCGCCGTGATAATATCAACGAACGTTAACCCCGCCTCCAAAAGACGATCAAGAATTTTGTGGCCAAATTCTACCGGGTCACCTGTTCTAATATTGTACGCCGGTAACGCCCTGGAACCGTCTAAACAAACAGCGATCGCCGCCGCTGATAGCCTCAAATTCTGCGCCTGATTGATTCCACCTGACCCCCATATCATGACGAAATCGGAACACGTAGCCATAGATTTGGGTTGAACTGGAGTATGAACCCCAAGTTTTTTTAAGTTAATTTTCATTTTTTTATCCTTTTTTTGAAAATATAAATCCCTAGTCGAAAACTAGGGATTCATTTAATTATTATACTGCTGTAATTGTTGAACCACCAAAAACCGTAAATGAGATAGAAACCGAATCCGGATCGCCCTCGGTAAAATCATAGCTATCAATGATACATTTGCTTAGCACAACATGAGAGTCCACAGGATCGCCAACCACTGAACCCAGGGCGATATATTTTATATCAATACAATATTGCTCGACATACGGAACGCCGGTTAATCCTGTTGAAATATTACCAGAATAGCCGCCCGCCTTTGTAAGAAAATCGATAATAGTACCGGCACCTACTGAGGCTTCAGTAAATTGTCGAAGATGAAAAGAAAACGTTCCGGATAATTGCTGATCGTCGCCCTTTCTTACTGTTGTTGTAGTTCCACGATCACGAATTACTGTACTTGTGAACGTGTTCGGTGTGTTAATTGTCATGTTACCATCTTCGTAAGCTACCACTAAAGTAACGGGTACACCGGTTCCGTCGATTAACGTGATACTACCGTCACGACGTGTTTTAGGAATTGTAGAGTAGGCCATGAGTGGCTCCTATTGTAGGGGGATATAATGCGAGATTGCAAATTGAATTGTAAAAATTAAATACTCGCCCGATTCCGTAAGATTGTTTTGTGATCTGGCGAATCGAATATGTGTATTAGTATATAACGGGGCGGCTCTATTAGTGATCGCTCTAATAGCAAGATCGGTCTGATCGAATCCTTCATCATAGGATAACAATTGATCATGTGGATTAATGCGATATGAGATCTTGATACTACAATTAGTTTCTGACTGAATCCCCTCGGACTGGCGTTGACGATCCTCGATAATTCCTGTTGAATCTAACATGCCAATTGCGAATAATTGATTAGCTATTATGTTAGGCGCCGCCTCAAATCGATCGTAGGGGTTACGCGCCTCTCTTAAGCCTATCCCAATTAATACGTCCCTCATTCTCTGACGGATTAATGATATGTGTACAGCGCTCATCTACGGCGCCATGTTGTTGAAGCCCGGCGACCTGGTGACGGGGTGCGATTCGTAAAAATCACAGGATAACCAGCTCTTTTTTTTCCATCATCGTCAATTAAACCATCTTGGTCAACGTCATATTTGAATTGAATTGTCTTAAAATCTGTTTCAAATTCGGCTTTATATTCTCTTGCTAGGTCGATATATCGACCATCTCCAAGACCGGTTGAATCTGCGTCCCTATAGATAAAATAGAGGGTTAAACTCTGATGAACGGCTCTAAGCGATTCCGGTGACATGATTAAATACTCTAGATTACCCATGTCGCGTAATTTCTGGATAATCTGACACCATGCCTCATCTAATTTAATCTGATATGAAGATTGTCCACTAGGTCTAATATTAGATAGATCAGCATGCAACGCCTCCAAATCTAGATCGGATACGACCGGATACAATGAAGATTTAGCAAGCGCGCACGGTGATCGAAATATGTGAATCTCTCCATCTAGCGTCAACGTCCATATTTGCATATAATTATCAGAATATGACAGGGTACTAGGGAGACTACCGGCAAGTATCGCATAATTGGCGATCCCTCCGGATATGGTGGCGGCTGTTGTTGGTATTATATCGGTTCCATTACCATCAATTAATTGGAATGTTGCGACTGTAGGCGTGACTATAGCATTATCACGATAGACCGGAAGATCGGCGTTGTAGCTCCTCCCTCGTTCTAATACGTCAGGAATTCGAATTCTTGGAGCATAGAATCGATTTGTTGCCATTATTAGATAGCCGCCCATACAACGCCGTCACAATATACATTAGTTGACACGCCTGTTGCAAGGGTTGCAACTGTTCCGCCGGCGGCGTCTTTTACCGTGATAGCGGCGGCGCCTGTGCTTTTAATCTTGTAATAACGACCATCTAGCAACGACGGAAGAATTAAATCTTGAACCAAGGCGGCGCTTAAAATTTGCACTTCTGAATCAATGTCAGTTAGCGTTTTTGTTCCAATAATTGTCTCAACGTTAAGAAATCCTTTTCTGAGAATTGTACGTGGAATTTTAAAAAATGGTTTATCCGAAAATGCCATTTGACACCCCTTTATTATCTGGTTTTAGTTATTTGTTTCTTTGTTCGTTTCTTTTTGCGCGCTTGACGATCTCGGCTCTGACTATTTCACGTGACACGTTTTTTCCGGCGTTCTGATTTTCTTTAATAATTCGGTTTGTTACTCGTTCGACTTGCTCTCTGGTTGGCATTATATCGCCTCTCTTTTGCTAATATTTGAAAATGCTTTATCTATATTTTTCAAAAGTTCTTTAAATTCTGCAATTTCTTTTTTTACTTCTGGAAGGTGTTGATCTTTAATTCGGCGATCTATTTGTCGACCAATTTTATTAGCTAACATGATTTTAATTTCTTGATCCGGTAGAGCAACATGCCCATTTTTAATAATTTCACGCTTGAATTTATTAAGTGCTTTTTCATCGGTTGACCATAGAATTTTGTTACCTAATTTTCTCGGAGTTTGGAAAATTGTAGTGTAGAATTTCCCGCCGCCCGTAGTTGTAAATTCTTGCAAATAATTTAGAGTGTGTGGCAAAATTGTGAACCCTTGCTCTTGCATTTTCATCCGCGTTGATCTTGAATCTGTTGACCCGTCTAGTCTAGACGATACGCCATTAACTCCCGGCGTTTCTGCGATATGCATGAAGGTGGGCATAAATTCCCATGTGCCGTCAATTTTTGTCAGCGACCAATCATAAATTCCAATTGCAATGTAAAACGGGCTGTTTGCCTGTATTTTAATTCTTTCGCCGCCGTCGCCGGTTTGGCGACCTGTAAACAATTTTCCTGAAATCATAATTTTTTAATCCTCTTTTTAATGATTTGTTGATCCCTAAAATAGGGGGGTGAGAGAGTGAAAAGGATTAATAAACACCCTCTCACCCCCAAAACTTTTAATTATTTGTCAGTTACAATTTTTACGATACGATCCGCGTCAATAATGCCGGCTCCTACGTACATGTTACCAACGTACTCATTAAGGTCCTTAGATGAATCGCGCTGCTGTTCTACTACCATCGGAGTACCCGCCGGCAATAGTCGCCCATCATTTGTTTCAATTGGTGTCAACGATCCCATGTTCCAACCAACCGCACCTAATGACATCATGGCGCCAATATAATCGGTTCCTGTTGATGTTACATAGTTTGATTTGTAGATCTCAACACCACCAATTGAACCGACATAACCCGGCGCCTTAGCTTTAAGCATGTCCGCTGTAGCGCCTAGAAATGACAGCGCATTATTAGACTCTGATCGAAGACTAGATCGAAAATCGTTAAATTGTGTACTGTGTAATACCATTCCAAAAGGCCCGGTGTTTGAAGCAGTTTCTAATTTAAACATTGCGTCGAAAAAATCATCAACCGACATGTCAACGCCTGAAGTTCCGGCGGTTAATGTAGCGGCGGCAAAAGTTCCCGTAATTACTGATTGAAGATACGCCTCGCCCGATTGTACAAGCCCTTTAGCAAGATCTAATGGGTTTAAGCCCATGCCAGATCCGGCGGCTAACGCTGTCACGTCGTAACGCAGGGCGGCGCGCCCCACGGTAATATCAGAAGCAACAAAACTAGGCGTCGTTGAAGTAACTTCAACCCCGTCACCGATTGAAACAAATGGTGTTTTTGCGCCCATGTTGCTCAGTGCTACTCGCGTTGTATCAGAATTTGTTTTTCCAATATCGCCAATAAATGTAACGCCCACGGCGGTTTGTAGATTTGAAAGATCGGCTAATTGAAAAAGTACTTCGTTTTGTAGTGCGTAAGCTAAGCGGATTCCGTTTGCGTATGCTCCGGCAGAATCTGACGCTATTGCGTAATTTAATGTGGCCATGATAGGCTCCTAATTTTAATCGGTGGATATATAAGAAGAGATAATTTTTTGGATTATCGGCTTTTTACGGGAGCGACCCGATCCAATGTATTAATTGCGACTCCGCCCGATTCAATAGGGCATGCGCCAATTGATATAATCGTAGCATGAAGTTAAAAAAAAGGCAAAAAAAAAGCTAAATCCGGATTGATCTAGCCTGTAACTATTAAAAAAATGATGAGTTTAATTTCTAGTTTCAATCATAATATAACCGATTTAATTATTTCATCCAACCATTATCGCGGGCGATCTGCTCTCTGTGCATGGCCCATCCCTCTGGGCTTAATGCTCGTTTGTGAATTTGCTCTTTTGTGTATCCGCTAGGTGTGACCACTCCGGCGTTACCGTTCGGCGGTGGTGTTTGTGGTTCTTGGATCGCCGCCGGTTGTGCCTGTGGCGCTTGTGGCGCTTGTGGTGCTTGATTTTGTGGGATATGAGATCGCAATAATGCCGGGGCGGTTTCTGGATTCTGTGTAATCCCATCTAGCCAAGAATTAAAATCTGGTTTTTCTCCTTCAGTTATCCCGGCTATGTGCTGTTCAAATTGATTCTCAAATCCTGATCTAATTGATAAATCTGTTCCGATTCCCTTTGCGCTTAGGTGGTTTTGTCTGGAAAAATGCGATCTTTCTGTTGTTAAATTGGCCTGTAAAGAATTTACTTGCTCCTGAAGAGTGTCGACCATTGCTAGACGATTCGCCGCCTCGTCATATCTGCCCTGGAGTGATGATAACGACTCGTTAGCTATGTTTAATTTCTCTGAGAATTTAGAAATTCTTGAACTTATTACCTGTTCAGCCTCAACTTTCAACATGTGAATTGACGGATCAAATTTAATTTCTTCTGACATTTTCTATCCTTTTTTTAAATTATGTTTTCTTGTTTTACGTTTAATAGGTGATTTCTTGCGTCGTTACGGTCGTACTCCGGATTAAGAATCATAACGGCGTCAATTTTTGAAATTAACCCCATATCAATCTTGCGGCTAAGATCGTCCATGGTGGCTCTCATTTCTTCCGGTGATAATGGTATGTTGTAGTATTTAATTGAATAGCCGCTTTCCGGTAAATTAGTACCTAACCACATATTTGAAATTTTGGCGGAAATTGTAATTGTATTGAGATCGCCACGGCGCATGGAAGGCGAAAATTTGCGTTGTACTTCTCTTTGTGATGATCTACTAATTGCAATTGCATAGCCGGATCTAGGATCGCCGCTAGCTTTTTGCACGTCGGCCGCTTTAATCCCTGATAACGCCGCTAATCCTCTCTCATAAATCACGATAGCCTCTAACATTTTATCTATATCTGCGCCCGCCACATAGTGACCAAATTGAGGTTGTACTCCTGTCGCCTCGTCTAGATCTGGGGTGAACATTAGGATTGAACTCGGATCGGTTTCTACGACCCCTTTAGACTCTGTTCCGCTTGCCGTTTTGACTACGTTTAACCCTGCGACCTTGACGCCCAGGGCGTATCGTTGGGGGTGTGACGCGTCCTTGGCTAGGTGCCCCCAATAACTGTAAAATGTACTAGCTTGAAGAGATCCTTCTATTAATTCCCGGTTGTAATATGGATCAAATAGGCCGCCATGAATTTCTGCATGATAGAGAGAATACGGCAAAAATGGTTTTTTATCTTGCCCTATATACGGATAGAATTCGCCGCTCTGCTCCGATCCTAGATACTCGACGGTGAGATCTTTTTTCTTTGTGCCGGTCGTGGTGATCTTGTATATTGGATTCATTGGATTCGTTATGTCAAAATGATCTATAGTCCATATCAGATCACCCGTGGCACATTCTGTTCTTAAGCGGAATTCTTTTATTACTAATGGCGTGCCTGGGTCGGATATGGTCGCATGCGCCTCTATCATGTCGGCTGTTACTATGCGATAAGATAGCCCTGTTGGGTCGTCTGTATCATTGACGTCGACCCTTAAAAGACATTCTCTCATGCCTATTGTGTAATATTGGACACGTTGCATTAATGGCCATAATCCCGAATTGTCTAATAGCCCGCCGTTTCGTGTTAATTCGCTAGATTCGCCGCTTGATATAATTGTAGGCGCCTCCATATATAGGGCGGTTAACGCCTGGGTCGTTTGCTTGAAAACATTAGACGACATGTCAGGCTTGCCTATCGCGTCCTCTCTCAATATAGAGAAATTTTCTTGGAGCGCTATAGTAAGATCGCCCGCCCATTCGCCGCTCAACATCCGCTTTCTTAGTGCGGTGTGTTCTGATCTGCGGTTAGATTCTGCTGATTCCCATGTTGGGAAGGTTGGAATTATCATTTTATCACCATTTTCTTTTTAGTTTGCTGATTCTAGGACTGTTATATTTTATATCAATTACTGGCATTATGCCATATCTCAAAGCGTCGATAGCATGTTTCCATTCGCTCATAGTATCCATGGCGCCTGATTTTTTTAGTGCCCAATATTTAAGACTTTTAATTGTTCTATCACATTTTGGGAAAATTTGAAATCTCCCTGTACACATTAACTCGTGAATTAATTGACTACCATACCAGACCGACCATTTTGGCTTATGGGCTGTTTTAATTTTAAACGGTAGATTAGATTTAGGATAGCCAAGGACATGAGCAAACCCACTAGAGAGCATGGCGTTATTCATTTTACCAATTCCTTTTTTGCTACCACCATGCGCCCTGTCACCTGTCCATCTTGTTATGTCTGCTATTTCTAGATCATTGTTTTTTAGCATGTTAATTATGCCCTGTGCATGTCTATTAGCTCCGGCGCCGTCGCTGATATATTCATCAACAATATAAACAGTCGGCTTTGTGTCGTCTGTCATGTCAACACATGCCAGAATTGCCACCTGTGAGGCTATATCATGACCGTGATCAATTCCGATAGTCCAAACCAACCGCCGGGTTTTCTCATTTCCTGAATCGTCGTAATATATATATGACGGCGTAAAATCGTCAATCATCTCGTCACTAAAAGAATCAAAAATTCGCCCGTCTGGAACGCCACCGTTCCAGTCTCCGGACATTCTGGCGGATCTGTCTATTGGTAAATAAGAAATTGATAAAGCGTCTATGTCTGACTGATTTAACATCGGTTTACATCCTAACGGTGTACAGTTTTCCACGTTCATAATCCCAACATGCTCAGAAATTAACCCATCTTTTACCATCTTTTTTAGATAATCAATTGGGGCGCCAATAGGGGTTAATGTAATCAACATGTCGCCTCGTGTTCTGGTCACCCTAGCCTTTAACTCTCCCCATATTTGAGGCGGTGGAGGCTCATCGATCCACATAAAGTCTACTGTTCCACTGGCCACACCTAAAGTGCCTTGTCCGGTAGTTTTGAAAAATGCGATACTTCCGTTTTTATACCGAACAATTGGGTATTTTCCTTTAAATCCTTTTCCAGGTATGTACTCGGTATCTTTATGTAGTTCGTCTTTAGGTGCTAACTCCCAAAATTTCGCCTGGATTACTTTTGATTGCTCCCAACTATGAACAATAATCCAAACGACTAACGGCCTTTTTTCTACATTCTTGAATCGATGGGCGCCGATACATCTAGAATGAGTTTCATAAACGCCGACCATTGTTTTACCGATCTGATTACCTCCCCGCAGTAAGACTATATTTGACTCGTCGCATAATACTCGACTTTGAATCGGTGTCGGTTGCCAATATTTAATTGGATCTCTGATTGTATCCGCTGATAATTTTTGTGTGAGATCTACAATTTTTTGAAGCGAGTTCATTTAAATAATTCCTGTTGCATTAAAAAACCTATCTTACCCCATTGATCCGCAATTGCCGCCGCTACTCCAGGGAAGGTTTTAGATCGAATTTTTGATCTTTCTGCTTTTGGGGCGTTCGCGTACCAGCCCGGCATAGTACGGCCACTTTTATATTTTACCCTAGGCGGCGGTTTAACAATGTTTGTCAATTTTAAATTGGGTAGATTTTTTAACCATAAACATGTTCTTTTTTCAAAAGGATCGCCAAATTGGAACGGGTTTATTATTTGATCCGGTTTCCGATAATGTGTACTCATAATTCCAACTGGATTCTCAATTGCAATTTTATCACAATTGGCATGTACAAACGTCATGAAAAACTCAATTGCTTTTTTTCGATCATCGTGTCGCTTAATCGCTTTTTCACCATATCGATCTATATTAAACCACCTGTTTCCTGTTACGGTTAAATACGTGCATGGGGGAAAAGCTAAAATTATATCCCAATTTTGTTTTAATAATTTTGTCACATCTCCCCTAATATGCCATTGAGGATAACCCCCACTACTATCTAATAAATCACAACTAAACGCTATATGACCCCTTTTTCTCATTGCAATAGTAATCGCTTGGCTCTCTTCGCATGCTACCAATATTTTTAATTTCATGTCGACCCAATTGAAACGACGTTATTGTTTTGAATGAATAGCGACTCAAGGGCGCCCCGTTGTGACACTGGAAGAGAGATAATTGCCTGTTCTAGCATTAATAATAATTCCTCTGGATCTACATCCTCTACCTGATTACCGGCGGCGATTTTCAATTCTGTATATCGGTCATGAATCTCTAATTGTAATTTATGCAATGAGGAAAGGGCGCCCATCGATCCCATATCTCTTGACGCCTGTATGTCTAATTGTAGCTCAATTAATTTGTCTTTCCTGAAATGAATTGGATCGTCTTTAATTGTTAGCTGTCCAAATTGGGGCACCGGGGTAAATTCCATTTTTGGAAGAGGTTCTTTTTTTGGCTGTCCTTCTTGGATTACTCTTTTAATCGTCATGTGAGATACGCCATATACATCTCCTAATTTTGCAAAAGAATAAGCGCCGGATTTATAGAGATCTTTAATTTCGATTTTATCTGATTCGGTTAGTCGTCTTTTTTTTGCCATTTAATTAACTCCACTTTGGATTAGCAATAAATCGAATTTGTGGATCTCCTTGATAGCCCTTCTCCCAGATAAGCCAACAATAAGCCACGGCATTATCACCGGCAAAATTGCCCGCCTTGCCGATCTTGATCCGATATGAATAGACATATATATATTTAGGCATGAATCGCTTGAATAGGTAGTATCTAATTTTAGTTTCTAGATACCGAATAGGAAGGAGCAAAAGCAATTTAGATTTATCATTCAGAATTGAAATAGATTTTTCGATAAATTCGCTTGATAATTTAAAAGGCGGATTTGTTATTATATCCCCCCCCCATTTTTTAATTGGGCATGTTAGATAATTCAATTTATCCCCATAGCCACGATCGATTAAATCTGTTGACTGAACCAAAAAACCATTTTTTTCTAAAACTCGACTGATATGACCCGCCCCGCATGCCGGCTCCCAAATAGATCGATTTAATCTGATTCTGTCATCCGATAATTTATTTAAAAAAATCTGTACGTCTTCGGGATTTGTTGCGTAATAATCGTTTTTATCTCTGATCTTTTCCGTGTGATTTGAAGCGCCTATTAATGGATACGTTGTATCTTTTTTCACAAGTTTTATCCTTTTTTTATTTTTTGCTTGCAATTTAAATTAGTGTAACAAACTGAAACGAGGAAAGCGAGAAAAAGGAGTCGTTGTGGGTCGCTCCCCTAAAAAAAAGTTACCACACAAGCCCCTGTTCTTCGACGTTGTAGAACTACACGAAAAAACAAATGTTACAAATGTTACACCGTGCTTTTGCGCCTTGCTTCTAATATACTTTTGCGCCGTTTGCTCTTTTATGATCCTATTTATGATCGCAATATAAATTAAAATAACCTTAATTGTTTCTGGTGATTCTCTAGTCGTTTTATTGCTAATTTATAGTAGTCAGAATCTAACTCATATCCGGTTAGATCATAGCCTAGGTTGTGACAAGCAATTGCAATACTACCTGAACCAAGATGAGTATCTAGGATCTTGTCGCCTTTCTTTGCATACGATTCTAATAGCCAAGTATATAGACTAACGGGCTTTTGTGTTGGGTGTATCTTGCCCCCTGTATCCTCCCATAAACTCGCCGATCCTACCCAATGAATCCGCTTGATCTGCAATGGCTTATCGTATGAAGTCCAAGCCAATTCACCATCTCCAAACAATGAAGCGCCGTTATTTTTATCCCAAACAATCCATGACTTTGTTGGGGATAGGTGATCGGTCATGTAATTACCCCCCCAAATGATTTGGTTTTTTGATACTCGTTTTAATTGATCGAAGTATCTTCTTGTAGGGATCTCATTATCCCAATTCTTTTGATCAAATTTGCTTCGATAATCTCCCTCTGTTTTACTGCTCATTGCTGATCCCATGCCTATCCCATACGGCGGGTCAACAATAGCCAAATCAAAGCTATCATCCTCCATCAACTTCATAGCTTCAAGGCAATCACCAAGCCTTAAATCAATCATCTGAATCAATCCTAAGTCTATTAATTCCCTCGTCAAGCATACCAATTATAATGATTAAATGATCGGCGATCTTTGCTGTTGTCTCTATGATTTTCTCTAGATCTTTTTTCTCTAAAGGCTTCGATCCTAGCTCTTTAATTTGTTCGTTATTCATTAATAACTCTTGCGGTTTATGGTTGATTTTGTTGGCAATTGTTGAAGCATTAGATCGATCTCTTTTACTGGCCTGTCAAGCTTTTTGTATAGAGCTATCAAGATTTTTGGTTTGATTTTATTATGAATCTTAGACCATTCTTTTATTAATTGCGGTACTAAATGACCCCTTGAAATGCCTATATATTCCGCCATGTCTTCCTGTGTTGATAAAGGAAATTGACTAATTAAATACTCCCCAAAACCTGATAGAGATCGGTTGTTTTTTCGATCTCTATTAATAGCCGGGCGCTTTCTGTTATCCGGCATGGGGTTAATCATCTGTAGACAGATAGTTAATTTCATCTCTAAAAGATCGGCCTGAATTTGCCGTCCATTAACGATCAATTCTTTAATCTGCTCCCTGATCTTTTCTTGCGCTTGCTCTGGTCCTATATCCCTAATTAGCGCCTGGATTTCTTTCGGAGTCATAGTGCACCGCCACATGCTCGCATCCATTCAGCGACGCCGCATGCGTCTGTTACGTGGTCTAGCTGTCCGTGCACTCGTAGGTGTGGATTAATTGAGGGACATCGAAGCGGGATCTTTTTAAGGGATTCGATCTTGCATTGTTCACGGCGTGTCCTTGGCTTGGTTCCTATCGTTTTTGATCGCCATTGCGTCGCCATGGTATATCGGACCATTGACACCCTATCACCTAATAAAGCGTTAAATGCCTCGACTAAACCGCCGCCTGTCTCAGCTACTGATAAGCCTGATCTTAGATTAGCCGTTTGTTTGATTCGCCGGTGCAATGGATTAGATATATGAGATAGATCTTGAACTGCAGAAAAAGCCTGTTCACATGCGATCTGTACAGGCTCAGTAATTGACGGGGCTATATAAGCGGCTATCCCTCCAATTGAGCGCCGGATTTCTGTATTTATGATTAGATCGCCGTCTTTCTTTTCGGTGTGTGTGATCTTGAACGCCGACTTTTTGTTGCGTTTACATTTCTTCCAAGACCAAACATGCATGATAAATCCCGTCTTGCTCTGGAGGACTATCGCCCCCTCTAATGCCGGGTCAATTCCTAGTGTTAACATTCTGGATTCTCTGGGAAAAGGGGCACGCCTTCAAATGGGTCCTCATCTAATAATATTGTTTCTGTTTTTCTTGGCGTTGAAACCCAAACCATGCAACGATACAACACGTATTTTTCTTGAATTTCCCAAACAGCATAACCAAAATTATCTTTAGAACATTGTACAGATCGCCCTCTAAATAGAGCCTTGAATACCTCTAAATCCTCTATATTAATAACCCACGTTTTGAATTTGTTATTATAGTGATTCCTTTTTTTAATCTGGTCAATTGATATGTTGCGCTCAATTAGCCATATAAGGGCCGCGCTTAGTGATTCCTCTTTTGTCATGTTAATCCTTTTGGTTGTTTGTGTATTATAAGATCACATGCCCCATTCCATCTGTCAAGAATTTCCCTCAAAACTGTCTATAATGAGATATAGGGTTAATCATGTCAGATAGAACCACATAGATCCCTTTGAAGCGGTCACGTGTTTGTATCGTGATTGTGGGGCTAGTTGGTGGTTTGTGTCAGATAAACACCCTAAAAGCCCATGTACACATTAATTGTTTTTGGTTATAGTCGGTTTTCTATAGCAATTACAGAATAATAATAAAGATGATCTCTTTAATTATATATATATACCAATAAATAACCCTATAGCTTCGATAGCCTCGACGGTGTAGAATGACGGCTCTAGCGGGCTTTAGCCGTCGCCTTTTTTTCGTTGGTGTAATATAGCCCCTGTTTGTGGGTGTTATAGGGTTATTGCTTTTCTGCCTATCTGACACATTCAAAGGGATTCAAGCGGTTAATTTGGGTTAATTTAAGTTAATTTATAAAAACCTTACTAATATGTTTGACAAGTATATTGGAATGAATTACATTAGATACATAGAAACAACAATCAACCAAGGAAACGACATGACTTTATTTGAACAAGGAAAAACCTACACAATGAATTGGATCACTAATTCAGATTTAAAAACTGAATGGACAGTTTTAAGAAGAACAAAAAAAACTATCTGGATCATAGATCAAAACGGAACTAAAAAAATGAATAGGATAAAAATCTATGATGATTGCGAATATGTTTTGCCTTTTGGCGATTACTCCATGTCTCCTTCATTGAGAGCAAAAAACATTATTTAGAATAAAATCTATTCTAACAAAGCCCCAATAAAACGGGGCTTTTTTGTTTTCTTTAATTTATTAATTAAAAACCTTTCCAATATACTTGACAAACATATTAGAATGAATTAAATTAAATGTATACAAAAAACAACAACAAAACAAGGAAACGACATGAACACAATAAACACACAAACAAATAACCAATACAAAACCCTTGCCCCTTCATCGTTAAAATTTGGAAAAAAAACATATAAAAAAACAAGCATAATTTTTGATGATAAAACCAATACAGTATTTTTTAAACACTTCGGAAGAAAACAAAAAGGGGCGTTTTTGAAAGATCAAGTTTCAATTATTGTTTCTTATGATTTTGGATCGGATACCTACACAATAACCGCGAAACATTTTGACGGCAAAACCATGGACAGTAAAAAAATCTTTTCTTATGATGGTATGTTTTGGGATCAATTTTCTGAAATACAAAATTATTTAAATCATAATTGTTAAATCTATTCTAAACAAGCCCCTATAAAACGGGGCTTTTTTGTTTTCTTTGATTTATTATCAAAAAACCTTACTAATATGTTTGACAAGTATATTAGAATGAATTACAATAAGAGTATACAAAAAACAACAATCAAACAAGGACAAACGACATGACACCAATAAACGCAAAAACACAAAAAGCTTACCAAGGCGGAAACATCACAGCTCTTTTATCTGCTCCTTTTGAAAATCAAACATGGGCTACATATAGACAATGGTTAGAACTTGGAAAGCAAGTACAAAAAGGATCTAGAGGCACCAAGGCGATCAAAATGGTCAAAATTACAGACAAAAAAACCGGTGTTGAAAAAATGGTTCCTAGAGGCTTTACAGTTTTCAACATAGAGCAAGTCAAAGAAATCGCATAGACGCAAAAAAAATAGACCTCCTAGCCCCTTCAATGGGGTTTAAGGGGTACACAACCAACCAAGGAAAACGACATGACAACATTAACAGAAATAAAAACAGTTTCACCAGAATTCATTATTAACAAAGCACGCCTTTTGTCTTGCTGTAACTTCCAAGGATCAAAAGTTTATCATGTAAAAAATAAAAATTATTCTGGAAAAGTTAGAATTTATTGGAGTAAATACAATCAAAAAATCGAAATAGACTGGAATTTTAAAAACTAAATAAAAAAACCTTACTAATATGTTTGACAAGTATATTGGAATGAATTACATTAGATATATAGAAACAACCAAACAAGGAAAACGACATGACTAACGCAAAAATCGAAAAAAACTTAATCTACATTTCAATCAATAACAATTGGGAAGAATACGCAACCTTCCAAGAAAAGAATAGAAACCATCGCATTACAATTGTACAAAAAATAAATAACGATACAGAATTTTTTGCCAAAATTAAACAAATTCATATTAAAAATAAAAATTGGAAATTAACAGCCATAAGACCTTTCGAGTTGTAAATTTTCATTTTCTCCAAAATAGCCCCTTCAATGGGGTTTAAGGGGTACACAAACAACTAAAAAACACGGCATGACAATGACTAAACAAGACACAACAACCGATAACCGCTATCATTCTTTTTCAATAGGCACCGGCGCCCAAATTAAAGCAATTATCAAACACTGGGCGCATGTATATACTAGTTCAACCTCAAAACAACAAAGCGCTTTAAAAGAGCGTTTAGATGCTGTCAGAGCTAAGCAAATTATAACGATCGATACCACGGATAAAAATCATGCTTATTGGTCCATACTTGGATCATGTGGGAATCACGATCAGACGATTAGACAGCATGATATTCACTGCACTTGTACAGCTTTTCATGTGAGTTCAAAAGGGATCGGCAAAAAGCCATGTAAACATCTTTATGGACTAGCCACATGGATAATTGGACCTGAAAATTTATAACAAAAAACAAGGAATTACATGATTGAATTAATGAAAAGAAGAATTTTATCTATGAAGAAATCACTTGAAACATTGAATGAGATAAACGACCCTATGCATGAAGATCTGAGGGAAGAAATGAAAGAAAGAATTACAACCTTAGAAAGAAGAACATTAAAATTAACCCGAAAAAAAGGATAACAACATGAACAATTATAAAACCCGAAATATGCTTATCGAATCTTTCGAAAATTCAATAAAAGAAATGGGCCACAAAACAGTAAAACGAGAGGCGATTGAAACAATAACCTCATGCCGTGGCGGCGCTATGTTTCAACGAGAATTTAGAATTGCATTTAATCATGTTTTCCATGATCAAGTTTCTATTTCTTTTGGTCAATGGCTAGACCGCCAAATTAGAGATCAGGGGAAAAGTAGAGTTATGGCGGCTCAAGAATTGGGTGTATCCCATCAATCTATTAGCCTATGGATAAGCGGAAAAAGCAAATTAGGCGGCCATTATCTTTTTGCTATTATTCGATTAGTAGCAAACTGGAGAGAAGAATCAACGGATATAATTTCGGCTGAAGTTGAGAAAGTGATCTAATGAAAATTTCAACATTCAACAACCGATTCGACAAAACCCCTAAAACTATTGACCTTGAATTGGGCGATCTATTCGATGGTTTATCCGCTAGAATGTCTAATAATTGCACCGATAAAAATAGCCTTCCCTTGTGGTCGCCAACCACTTTTAAATCGTCTAGATCACAGAGTAACGCTATAGAGATCTCATGTCTGGTATATGACATGGATGATGGAATTGCTCCGTTTGATTCTTGGCGTTGTTTCTCAGAATTTAACGTCCTTGCTCATACGTCATTTTCACATACACCATGGTTTCATAAATACAGAATTATAATTCCCCTAGCTAAACCGATCAGGGCTAAAAATTGGCGCCTTGCTCATGTCGCCGGGTTACAATTATGGGCTGAAAAAGTAGGGCGTGGGGAGCCTGATATTAAGGCAATTAAAGATTCCGCTAGAATGTATTATAGGTATGCGATCCCTCAATCAGATAGCGGCGGCGGCTGTCCTATGCACCCTAAAAACTATCATAGGATCGAGGGCCATGTATCCGGTAAATTCTTAGATCTTGATTATTCCCATATCAAAGAAGAAATTAACGAACGGGTGAAAATTGATAAATCGGCGCCAATTGCTTACAATGATCTGTTAAATCAGACTCATGTAAGATCTCGAATCGCTCATGAATGTGGCGCTTCCATATCCGGCAATGTTGCAAGAAAGATTAAATGTTTGAATTGCGGAGACAATACAGTCCATTTTTATATTGATATATCACAGGTAGCAAAACCGCAAAAATTCGCCCGTTGTAATCATTTTAATTCATGTGGTTGGTTTGGTGATCTGGGGAAATTATGAAAAAATCTAAACTCATCGAAATAGCAAAACAAGAAGGATTCGAGCATGTCGGCGGTAATTCAAGAACCCCCCATGGCGCCGATATAAAAACTTGGGATATGCTAGCTCTGAATCGTGACGAACTCCCCACTAAAACACTTGATAATTTATCGAAGATTTTAGAAAACGATCCGGCTTTTTCCTCCCTTTCATTTAATGCTATGAATAATAAAATAACCTGGAACAATGAAGAAATAGAGGACTATCATGCAATGATAATTAGGCGTGATATAGAAAATCGTTATTCTTTTATTCGCAATTCTAAGGACATAGGCGACGCTGTTATGATGGTAGCACGTAATAACATAACAGACCCCATAAAAAGCTATCTAGACGGATTGAATTGGGACGGCGTGCCACGACTGAACGATCTATTGTCTAATGTTTTTATGGCTGAGATAAATTCTAATACTGAGGAATTGATAGCTCAAATTTCAGCCAAATTTTTTATTAGCTGTGTTGCCCGGATATATCGACCTGGGTGCAAGGTTGATACATGTTTAGTCCTAGTTGGTGGGAAGGGTCTAGGTAAGTCTACATCTATGCGAGATCTAGCCGGTGATTCTTATTTCTCAGATTCCCATATAGATATTGGGGGAAAAAATGGCTATGAATTACTACATTCAACCGGCGCATGGATCTGGGAAATTGCAGAAATGCACAGCCTAAACGGCAAGGATTCAAACACGGCTAAACAGTTCCTAACCTCGCCGGCTGATACATATCGACCTAGTTATGGACGGTTCCCAATTACCAGGCAAAGAAGAACGGTTTTTTGTGCCACGACTAATGATTTTCAATTCCTTTCTGACGGTCCTGAGCGGCGATTCTGGCCCGTTAATATACAAACGCCGATCGATATAGATTACATTAAAACTAATAGAAACCAGATATGGGCGGAGGCTGTAGATCGCTATAAAAAAGGTGAATTGTGGTGGCTTGATTATGATCTAGAGGAAAAATTAGCACAGTATCAATCATCCTATATTATCGACGATCCATGGGCGGGGAAAATTCTAACTCGATTAAATAACTCACTTCCACATGAGGCGGTTACAACGGCGATTCTAATGGATGCTATCGATCTCCCGTCCTCACAACGCCACATAGGAAATTCACGGCGAATCGCTCAAATTTGCCGTGATCTTGGATATGGGCAAATTAGAAAACAATCAAGAAGAGCATGGCAAAAATTAAAAAACTAACCCCAAAAAACACAGGAAAAATAAAATGAATAGAGACAAATTAATTATACTATACAAAAAATACGAATTGACGGCTGAAGATGTTTTTAAGCATGCGCATTATTTAATAATTACCCGTGGCGGAATTGAAAAAATACAAGCAATGGAAAAAATCTCGATTGAATATTCAGTCATTAAATGCGAAAAAGATTTTTGTGTCGTAAAAGCAAAAGCGGAAAAAAACGGTGTATTTATAGAAACTTTTGGCTCAGCATTAAAGGGCGCGTCACACAAAGAAGGAAATTGTAATTCTTGGTACGTTATGGAATTTGCAGAAAAACGGGCTATGTCAAGAGCAATTTTAAAACTGACCGGATTCTATTCTTTAGGCGTATTTGGTGAAGACGAATCAGACGATTTTAAGAAAAAAACCCCAAAACACAACGGATAGACAAAATGAATAAATTTTACATTATGCCAAAAGAAAAATATAGCCATCAGCCTGGATGGCAATACGTGAGAGACATTCTATATATTAATCATTGCTCAGTCGCTCAATTCGCGACGTTAGCCGGAGTTTGTAAAACTGGAATATATCGAATTTTTTTAGGCGCCGGAGATCCTAGCTATTTTCACCTAAAAGTAATCGTAAAAACACTAGAAAAAGTAGACGGCCAATCGTGGAAAATTCACCTAATAAAAATCGTAGAAAATGACTATAAACGAGAGGCTAGAAAATGACCCTACTAACCGCCTGGATTTTTGACAAAAAACCCTAAAATATATATCAACCTCATTTAATAAACCAAATGAAAAAATCAAATTTCGCTACGTTTGTTTTATCAGAAAAAATAAATCTGATTCTTTTTGGAACACATACGACCCCCATGTTTTTTGGGCTGATAATTTGGAAGAAGCAAAGCGGTTTTTCTTTAAAGTGTTCCCTAATCTTCCGATAGAAATAGACATGGGCGGGGGTGATCGTTTTATCTCAGAAGAGGCGAAAATTATGATTAATAAAGGGCAATTACAATTATTCTAATAAAAACTTTACTAATATACTTGACAAGCATATTAGAATCAATTAAACTAATAGAGTAAAACAAAACAACTAAACAAGGACAAAAAAATGACTAAATTAACACCAATGGAAATGGTAACACTCTGGAAGCACCAATTACCAAGATTGATCTCTGACATTAAAGAGCAATTAACATGGGCAGATGTTGAAGGATTTACCCCATTATATTCACGAGAAGAAAAGTTTGAAATTCTTGTTTTGGCGGAAGATACTTTTAATCTTGAATTTTAATCTAACCCTATTCAAGCCAAGCCCCTTAATTGGGGCTTTGTGGGTACACAAACAACCAAGGAAAAAGACATGACTAACAACGAATTAGAACAATGGGCTGATACTAGAGAAACATCTTTTGAGATTGCATTAGCAATCAAAGAGTTCTGTAATGGTGATCTTGCAGAAATGCAAAATGAATTTGAAAATGGATTTAATTCAGAGGAAATAATCAAAAAAGCATTTAACAATTCTTGTGAAAGCGTCCTTTTTTGGGGCGAAGAAATTCACAAATAAATAATTAGCATAACAAACAAAACAACCAAGGAAAACAACATGACAAACTTATACAGAAATACAATGCAAACTAAAGATGAGATGAAAAGACTTAAGATGCTAACGGTTCGCTGTGACACACACGAGACAATTTCAATTGAGATCGGTTCGTCTTGCACACTGCGATTATCGGAGGAAGAGGTAGATGAGCTAAGAAGATTACTTTACCATGCTTCTAATTGTGCAATGACAATTCGTACGAGAAGATTAGTTAAAGAGATTAGATTAGCATAACAAACAAAACAACCAAGGAAAAAACATGAATTTATCAAATGACTGGGGCAGTTTCTGGGAAGAGTGCTTTAATTGCGGCTTTAAATATCACGCCTCGGAAGGGTGTCAACGTTCAGAGTGTGACGAAAAATGGTTTCAATTAATGGAAAAAGAAAATGAAGAAAGCGAAGAAAGCGAAGAGGAATCAACATGAAATATACATTTACAATAATAGAATTGAATGATGACCTAACAAATGAAGATCTTTATAACCTGATTGTTTTTGGAGATGAAAGCGGCCTTGTTAATGATGTTGAGCAATCCAACAACAGCATATCATATTCAATGAAAATAGGAGACATTGTCACCCTTGAAACAATAGGAAAAATAGACCCCTTACACTATGAAATTTGGAGCGATGAACAAGACAAAACTATTTTATTTATGGAGTCAGTATGAAAAAATTAAGCAATTTTGACTGGATTCTAATCGGCTTTTGCTTGTTTCCTGTGCTGTATTTCAAAGAATATATAGATCTTTGTTTCTCAATTATTGAGATAATAAACAGCTAAAACAAAAAAAGAAGGGGTTATAATCCCCTTCTAATTTACAAAAAACAACCTTAGAAAATGACAAGTTCTCTAACGACATTTTAATATAACATTCTTTTTTTATTTTGCCAAATTATAGATCTTTTATGATTTTTTCAATTACCGGAATTACATTAGTTACGGCATTAAAAATTATTTCTGTTCGTTCGTCTGATGTGATTTTTTTGCCACCTTCTGAACTGTTCTTTTTTGCTTCTTTGACCCCTTTTACTATTTGAATAGCAACAGGAAAAAAGGCTTGAATTATTTTAATTACTGTCATTTTTTTATCCTTTTATTTTGTTTTAATTTCACTTAATATCATATCAATTTTTTGATCTTGGCGCGCTGTATTAATTTGAAATTCTGTTAATAATTTCGACATAAAAGTTCGATATGATTCTCTTTCTTCGCTAATAATTTGAGCGTGTGCAACTCGATCTTTTTCGGATTCTAACAAATACATTTCCCTATCTTTTTGATAATTATCTATCAAATGAGTGTTTTGATTTGTGATCGCCTTAATTTGCCCTAAAAAATCCTCAATCCATGATTCTAGTTTTGAAGATCCCCATGCGCCGGTTACCTCTATTTTTTTCCCAACCCAACGAGAAAGCGCCCATGTTGCCCTCCATAGCCCCCAACCGATCACGACCATTAAAACGATCGCCCCGCCCGGCCCTATGATAAGATCAATTAAACCGCTTGCCTCGGCCGCTACGTCTGCCGCTAATATTGATCTATGCATGCGATCTCCTTACCATCTGGCTTTTTTAGATCTTATATCATAATGCGTGAACGTGTGGTAGCTACCTAAGCCCCCCTCTTTCATTTTACCATTATTAATTAAAATCTCAATTGTTTTTTGAACTCGAAGCGCTGGAACTCCTGGAACTATAATGTCAGCGGCCGCCGCTTTTCTGTGCTGACTGTTTTTAACACCTCCAACTTTTTTATTATGCGATTCTGTTCTGTATCCACAATTTATTTTAATTGGAGTGTTGAGATAATCACGAAGAATTTGTAATTGTTCAGCTAGCAATTTAACGTTTTTTATTAATTTTTTTGGTACTTTTGACCCATCACTACAATCAAATTCTGATAAAGAAAAGTTTTTTGTTATCTTCATGTTACAAAAATCCCCGAAGTTTTATCCAGCCGATCGGCCGCTGATATTAAAGATTGAAAAATTTCTATATCCCAAATTTCCCCAACCATTGGATTATATAATGTTGCGCCGTCTTTTTGTATCCCAAACCATAGGTCTACACTCGTATCTAATGGCAATTCAAAAGGCGTCTGACTACTGATTTTAAGATCATTAACATAAACCGTTATCGTGTTAGGTGAATCCTCAATTACAACGATTAAGCCGTATTCTTGCCCCCCCTCTAGGGTCATAGAAAACGTTTTAGAATTTGATGGAGTTGGCGTGGTTCCGCCCTGATTTGTGAAAACATCTATATTATTTCCATTTGTCATAATTACCCAACCATCATAATTTGGGCTTCCTGTATGGTGTCCAATTATTGTTTGTTTCCATAATACGGCGTTCACTTTGAATTTTAGAGAAATTACAAGCGGCTGGCCAGGGACTTTATCATAATTTCCCGTCGAATCTGCTAAAGCGGCGTACTGAGTCCCGCCGGCTAATACTAATTTACCATCTGTTAACGTAGCCCCATTATTTAAGACTAATCCCGCGTTATCCTCTAATCCTGTTATCGGTGTTGGAGTATAGCCACCGCCACCGCCGCCGCCGCTTGTTATGTCTGGATATGCCTGACCTGATAGGCTCGTATATGCTCTATTTCCCATGATCTTCCTCTCCTAACTAGATTACATTAACCATTTAATTTCTGATTTTTCAATTGTACAGGTTCCGCCGGTTTTGGCCTTGCAAAGAACGTAAACGCTAGAATGATCACCCAATGAAGGAAAAGGCACACCTACCATGATCGATACCGATCCAATAGTAGCGGTTGTTTTTCCCGTCATGATTGTTCCTGTCATTTCTCCGAATGCACTAATATCACAATTTGCATCTAAAAATACCCCAACATTTAATTCAACAATTCCACCGGCTAAATTAGAAAGTTCAATGTTAATTACCGTGCAAATTCCGCCCGGAATCTCAGTTCCTAGATCGGCGTTTTCTCTACAAATCACATGCTGTTGTTTTTTTGCAACGACCCATGTATTGTCTACCCCCGCCTGTGGTGTATTTTCAATTGAAGAGTGACGATTCCGCCCTTCTCTGCTGATTAGATTAGCCATGTTTTACTCCTAATTTGTAGTTAATTGTATTATATAATTCCATTCTGGATCTTGCCACGATTTACCAATTATCTGTCCAACGACCGAATCAAAACCTAGACGATCCGACGATATTGATATTATATCTCCTACTGATATATAACTATATCGATCTGTAGTTGATAACTCAATTGCATAGCGTTTTAATCCCTGTAATGCGATTATATCATGGGCGATCTTGCTAGCTGTAATTGGGTCATATACGTAAGGCGAATCGACCTCTAATTCTTGCACTCCATAAAGATCTACTGAATTTCTGGCTATCTGCGAATTATCACAATTTACAATTGTACTCGATTTAAATTTTTCAACTTGGCCATCCCATGACGTGTTAATCCTGACTGAATTTACTATATCTATATCAATTGGCTGTAATCCTGTGATTATTCTAGAGTCTGAATTATCAATTAAATAGGTGCTAGGTATTGGATTATTATCTAATAATAAATTAACGACTGGCGAAATTCCACGACCTATATTTATTATTTCAATCGGTAATAAAGAGATAATTGACTCTTGTAACCACTCCCAAATTGTGACTTCTGGATCGTTAATGTAGCCGCTGAATTTATAATCATTTAGAAGAGATCTGATTGAATGCCAATTTGAATAGTCATAATCTATATTTGATAATCCAAGAAAATATAGGCATATATCGCCGCCGCCTGTTAGCAATCCAGGGCCAAAAGGATTTAAGACGCCGCCGCCATATAACGGGTTAAATTCAGTCCAAAAAACCGCCCCTGTATCCTCCCGATCAATAAAAAAATTATGACTTGCGATCGGAGATTGTTGATCTACATAAGAATAATCACGCCCGTTCACATCCTGTGCAATTTGAATTAATCCGTCCATCCAACCATTGCGATTGTAAATTCTCACCCTTGAAGCCTGAATTCTTCCATACGCCACAAAAATATGAATCGCTAATAATGCAGTAACAAACCGGACCACATACGCCGGCGCTCCTGATAATCGATCTTGATTTAATAATGATTGCACTGGACTAACCCAATAAGATCGCGCTGGTAATCCTAGAATAAACGGCGCTGTAGCACCAATAAAAGAAGGAATTAATTCCTCGAAATCTTCCGGACTCATTTTGTAATAATCTGGAAGAACTCTAATCGTGCCCTGTGACGACTGATTATTTTCTATTGAAAATGACGTCCACCCAATTATTTTTTCTGGATAGCCAAAAATAGAATCATGAACACGTCCAACGGCTAAACGCTCTAATTCGTTAATTTTTGTGGTTTCTGAATTTCCTAAAAATAAAACACAATTAGACCCGTCTAATGTTCTTTTTCCTATCCACTCAGCTACCCAATTAATCCCCTTAAAATGTAATTCTAGGGATAAGGAATCTTGATCTAAATTATAGCCGACTAGTTTAGATTGCTGTTGATAATCAACCTCATCAAGGCCACCCTCAAAGCTAATATTATCACCCGTCACCGTATCAATTAGATCGATCGGATATGTTGAAAACCTAAAGACATCGCCATAATAATTTATTTCTAGAAAGAATATTGTTGCCATCAAATACCCTCTTCAATGTTGATTGTGGATACTCTGAACGCCTCGTCGACCGACTCGCTACCAAGCACCGAATCAATTGAAACCTCGCCAATTATACGACTATACAGATGATTCATGGGACGGTTTAAGATCTGGAAGGCGCCGCCGGTTTTAATAAATGGTAAATATACAAATCTTTGCGTTTCGGTTAAGATCTCACACATCCCAATAACTGACATGGGGGCGTCGCCATAACTCGCCACGGGGATCGATCCAGCGGTGCCGCTAATCTGCCAAAAATCAGGGTTATTATCGGTTATTTTTGTTGTGTCGATCGGCTCTGTCCAAGCTAGACTAATCTTTTTTCTTCCATCGCCTAATTTTCTTTGATATGCAGTACCGTCTAGTGTCTCATAAGTCTCTAAATTTGGCGCATGTGTTATGACTCTGCCTCTTTGGTATTGAGGAGCAAATACCAAAACATGACCGTATATCATAGATCCAATTTGATAATAACCTTCTAATGTTTTCTGAAAATCAATTTCAATCATTAGGGCTGAATCTCCTACCGATAGGGGATCGATTAAAATGGTAGAGGATACCGGGATCAATTTAATCGTCCCCGTGGTCGGAAGTGTCGCCGGATCGGTTAGGGTAGTATCAATTACTAAAACGGCTTTTTTATTGGTAATTTGATCGCCCCAAACTCCCTCCGTATTTTGAAGGATTTTAATGGCGTATTCATCATCACCACTTACCAGAATTGCCCTCCAATTTTGCGCCTCGTTATACGATAATGAAAAGACATTAGCCGCCGATCCTGGTGTTATTGTTGCGCCGGATCTTGCAAAAGTGCCCGTTAATCCTGTGGTGTTGTCGATCACTTGAACCGTTACCCATGCGGCTCCTGTCCATCGTTTTAATTTACCCGTCGCCCAATTTATATTACCAAAATAAAACCCATAGAGATTATTAATATGGTCACTATTAGCCGTTTTCTTTACAATTTGATCTGTGTAAATTGCTATTTGTTGGAAAACTGAATCATTTTTTGATCGCCATGTTATTTTCTGTGAGGGCGTCACATCAATAAATATATTATCAATAGGATAATCATAACTCGGATTAATTAAATATGATTCCTCGCCTCGCGCCGGGCTTGATCTGGTGGTGATGGATAGGCCGGCGTCTATATATAGATATGATCCAAATGGCGGATAAACCGCCGGAACAATCGAATTATCAAACAGTCCCGCGCCGGTACCGGAAGAAACATGCATTTCAGTCCACTGCGACTGCAAATTTGTAGCTGTCAAATTTATATGTCCCCACTGATAGAGATCGCCGGCGCCGGTAGCTATTAGGCTCAATGTTTGCGTTATTGTAGTCCAATTTTTAGCATGATCGCTATTAGCTATTCTATAATTTAAGACCATATTAGCCCCGTTTATCATCAAGACAAATTCCACAGGATTCACCATAGAAACGGCAACGGTTTGGGCCAATACGCCGTTATTCAATATGTCGAATCCACTAGAATCAAACCGAATTGACATGACAACTGAATTCACCCCGTCGTCATTAATATATATAATTGCTATATCGTTCGCCGTTTTTAATCCTTGTTGAATTACTGCGAGCTTGAATCGAGAAAGAAAATTTTGCGTCATGGTCGGAAAAGCGCCCGTGTACGTGTAAGATCTCGTATTATTCGACGTTGTTATGTCTAGCCCTGATATGATTATAGCATGACCGCCGAATCCCGTAGTGTTCCAAAATGACGACGTGTTCGGGGTCGAAACGGGAATCCATGTACTATCCCATGTTGCGTATCTTGTAATTGACGGTGATTGAACTACGGGAGGATAACCGACCGACGAATAACCGCCCAAATATGCCGCATGTAATGAATTGGTATTCAAGCCAAATAATATAGACCTTCCTTCATGAGCGCACAAGAAACACCCTGATAAACGATCGGCGAATCGACCGCAATTTATCACGTCACTAAAACCAGATCCGGCGGCTATAATATCCCAAGTATCACCCGAATTAAATGATATAAATCCTTTTTTCTCTCCGGTATTATATACCTGGGCAATTACTATTAATTTTTGATCTTGCTCATAAATTGCTACATCTCCATCAATTAATTTATTGCCTGAAACCGCCGCCCAATTTGCCGCTGTGCTTATTGTAATTTCGTTTGAATCTTCTGCCAGGGACGATAATCTAACATTAGAAAGATTTGATTTTCTAAATTTTAACCCGGTTACGCTATCGATATATGCTATCCCCACACCCCCCGAAGAAAGCGCAATTGGTCGCAATGCGTGAAATTTCTTTTCTGTCGCGTCGCCTAGTGATACAACCCCAACCAGATCATAAGTTAATCCGTCGTCTAAAGACCTGTATTGTGCCGTTACGTCCTCTGAGGCGGCGCCTATATCAATCATATTAGCAAATACAGTTATGACGCCATTTTGGGAGTCTGTCGCCCTAATGTCTGTAATAGTGTAGGCTGTTGAATCAATGTTATCTGTTAACGCTCTTGATGTTATTTTCTGCCATGTATCGCCCGAATCAAACGATCTAAAAGCGCTAAAATTTAGCGTTGATTCTGCCGTATATGTACAGTGTACGACATAGAGTGAACCGTCTATTAATCGGCTCATCGTTGGGAATGCGGGCGACGTTAACGCCCCTGTGCCTCCTGATAAAGTAATTGACGAAGAAAGTGCACCACCTTGATCTTTTTTATACGTTTTCACAAACGACCCCACCGCGCTTGTTTCTTCGGTGGTGGTTATTATTAATCCACTCTGTAATTCGATAGCGTCAATATGAGTAACCGCATTTGCTACCCCTGTTTTATAGATCCAGAAATCCCAATCTGAAAGAATATTGTACCAGTCACGACCATATTTAATACTGTTAGAATCGGTCCAGGAATAACGGGCGCTAGTGCTAGGGTATCCTCCGTCCTCTGTGGTAATTGTGATTTTTTCGGTTTGGGCGCCGGTGGTTACGATCTGCATATCAGTTTTTAATTGTTGCGGAATTGCTCGCCCGGCTCTTGAAGTTTGTTGAGAATATGAACTATCTAGATCTGAGACTGATTTTAAATTTACGGATAGATCCGGAATTAAGAATCCTCTCATGTATTCTGGCGTGATATTAGTTCCCATTTTAATAGCTCCCAATTCCGGTTCGTTTTGGTTTTCTATATCCGATTTCTTTAGCGAATCGCCCAAAATGCTTAAATGGTTGAATAATTACTACCGACCCCGATCCGCCGTCGCCGCCCTGTTGCAGATTCTTTACCCCTTGCTCTCCTCCGATCCTTCTTACTGTCGACCTGTCAAGTACGGCCTCACCCTTTAGGACCCTAGCAGATGTTTCATCGTTTGCAAGTCCACCCATGTGCATTGACGGCGGTGTTTGACTTTGTACTGTTCCCATTTGAACCGCCGCTGTAGACATTAAAAATGCTGATAATCCCATGCCAACCGGTCCGGGGTACTGTCCCAAGGCGGATATTACACCCTCAGCCGTTGACATAATTATACCAGAAATAGATTCTGCTTGTCGCATCCTAAAAGTTTTCAAAGCGGCGGCCGCTTGTGCTTTGTTGATTTCTTCGATTGCTCTTTCATGCGCTTCAGTGTCAAGATTCATGTCGTCTAATTTTTTTAATGACGCCTCATGTTCAGCCTTTGAATTAGTTTCAATATTGTCTATAATTGCACTTGAAAAACCAAGGGCGGCGCCGGCAATTGCAAACTGTTCATCTCGGCGTTTTTGGGCGTTTTTTTCAGCCTCTTTGTTTTCGATCTCCATTCGCTCTAAAG
>ENA-UOXV01001662-UOXV01001662.1-marine-metagenome-genome-assembly--contig:-NODE-1662-length-30495-cov-13.487911_pt1 | contig 30495 bp, 23 predicted proteins | sample MGYA00238165_ERZ766961 | MGnify/ENA primary metagenome ERZ766961 (study PRJEB28924, sample SAMN03173240) | marine metagenome | biome: Marine; feature: Water; material: Subsurface seawater | place: North... | reverse complement strand
TTTTCATTGAAAATATAATATTCAAAGGATAGAGGATTATTTTGTGTATAGCTATCTTCACTGTCAATACTTTGTTCAGTTGATTTTATAAGGCTCATCTTCGTTGTGCCATAAACCCCATCAACGATATAATCAAACTGGTCATTCATTGGATACAAATCAGCGTTTATTAAATGGAAAAAAAGTAATTTGCCACGCTTTGTTTTCCTTTCATTTGTAAGGCCTTCAAAACTTCGACCTCGATCATTCCAATTATTATTTGAAAATAATCTTTGATTACCTAGGGGCATTTCGAACCTACCAAAACGAATTTTATTTTTACCTCCAAGGGGACTATCTAGTTCTCCATAAACTTGATGTAGTGATGGCGGAGAATTTATTTTACCAGCAATTCCTGGTGAGTTTTCTTGGTTGCCAAGTAATCGTGAATCTTGAAGTTGAAAATATATTTTATAGAATCTAGATGTAAGGTCAAGATTTAATCTAGATCTAAAGTTGGAAGCGGTAGCGGGTGACGAGATTGTATCATTATGAAAATTTTCTAGTTTTAATCTTGTTTCAGCTGAAAAACGTGTCTCAAGCGCAAAACTAATTTCTATAAATGATAAATAGATAAGTATAATAAAATATATGGATCTCAAAGCACTTTTTATTTTTGATGCTATTAGCTTAGCAAAAAAATTTAGTAAAAAGAATTATTTATTATAACCTATAGACTCAAAAGGATTAACAACAGCGGAAGTTATATTTTTAAGGTGAGCTCCTATACGTTTTAAATATCTAGCATAAAGTGCAACCGATGCTGTTTTATTTTCTTTCCCAATCTCAACCTCACCCGATATTGATGAGGCGACTAAGTTATCTGATAATTTTCCAAGATCATCTCTGTATGATGCTATTAATTCATCCGCAATTCTTTCATCCATATTTTCTACAGCCTTTATCGTAGTTGAAAATCGGTTTATAACAGATTTTTCAATTATTCTCAGATCCTCTGAAAATTTTTCTGAAACAAACTTCTTAGGATAATGCTTGGCTAGGTCTAATATATTTTTAGAATAATCACCAATACGTTCAATATCTACCACAATATTAATGAGGACCAATCCGGAATCAATGTTGCTTACATCTTTTGAAACAGAATAGTAAGTAACAACTTTTTTTCGTATTTCACGATGATAACTATTTATTTTTTCATCTCGAAGTTTAATACTTTTTATAACCTTATTTTTTTCACCAGAGCGTAATGCGTCAACTGCATCATTGAACATTTCATGTGATAGATGAAGCATATCGTTTGATTCATTCCATGCTTGAGAAAGACTATCCTCTGATTTCCAAATATTTACAAGATCTTTAAATACTGACATGATTCCTCCAATTAATAAGAACTGTTATGTTCTTCCAAAATAAATAATACATAGGGGTATAAAAACAAAAATAAAAAATAGATATAATAATGGTAAGTATTTTTTTGTTACGGCTTGCTCTGAAATAATTTCAGCACATTTTAGTGGGATATTTCTTAATACAGGGATACAATAAATAATTACGATACCAACTATATTAAAAAGCAGGTGGCTAAATGCAGCTACTAGAGCAGAAACTGTTCCTGTTATTGCGGCCAAAAGAGCTGTAACAGTTGTCCCTATATTTGCTCCAAGAGTAAATGGAAAAATTTGGCGGAGCGTCAAAACGCCAGCTCCTGCAAGTGGCACAACTAGTGATGTTGTAATCGATGAGCTCTGGACCATAACCGTAATGATAATACCAAACGCCATTGCTTTGAGAGCTGTATTAAAAATATATTGGTCAAAAAACCCCTCTATTTTTTTTAATACTAAACTTTTTAAAAGTTTTACGATACTATAAAGCATGAGGAACGTTATAAAAACGCTTAAAACAAGATAGACTATATCATTATCAAAAGTAAATTTTTGAATGAACTTAGAACCGGATTTTACTGCTAACTTTATTGGACTCTTAGCTTGAAGGACTTCAATGTTTTCGATTTTTCCAAATATCTTTAATGCAAACCATTCTGATGTTTTTTGGAGGGGGTGAAAAATTATTTCGATTGGGAATACTATTGCTACAGCCATAATATTAAAAAAGTCATGTACTGTTGATGCTGCAAAGGCTCTCTTAAATTCACTTCTCTTATTTATATGTCCTACAGAGACTATTGTATTTGTTACTGTTGTCCCAATATTTGCACCCATTATCATTGGTATTGAGCTTGCTATTGTAAGGCTTCCGCTGCTCACCATTCCGACAATTAAAGATGTTGTTGTTGAAGAACTCTGAAATAATACGGTAGAAAATATCCCGATAAATAAAGCAATGAATGGATCACTAGTTGTCGTTAGTACTGTCTCTGCAAATTCTGAACCCATCCCTTTAATTGCAGATGACATCCCTGCTATTCCAACTAGAAAAAGGTAGAGTGAAGAAATAATCCCAGCTGTTTTTACAAAAATTTTAAGAGTATCGTTATTCATTTAACCTTTTGCCCTAGAATTATATTAAAAGAGAAAGGTTAGATTTGTGTTAGGGTTTTATACAATTATTTAATCCCAGTTTTTAGAATATCATGAATATGTACAATGCCATCAGGTTTTTTTAAATCATTTGACGAATAAACAAACAGACTAGTAATATTATACTTTTCCATGGTTTCTAGAGCTGTTATTGCCAGAGTGTCTGTTGAGATAGTTTTTGGGTTTAAAGACATAAAATCTTCAGCAGTTTTATCAAATATATTGTTCCCGCCTTTTTCAATTCCTCTTCTAATATCACCATCTGTAATTATTCCAATTAAATTATCTTTTTCATCTAATACGCCGGTTATTCCTAACCCTTTTTCGGATATGGTTAAGAGAGCATCTTTTAGGCTAGTATTTCTATGAACAAATGGGATTTCATTGTCTTTATGTATTAGTTGATCTACTTTAAGCAATAATTTTTTCCCTAGTGAACCTCCTGGGTGGAGCTCTGCAAAATCCTGAGCATTGAATCCTCGGCTCTCTAAAAGAGCTACAGCTAATGCATCCCCCATCGCAAGTGTTGCAGTTGTACTTGCTGTTGGAGCTAGGTCTAAGGTGCACGCTTCTTTTTCTACTGAAGTATCTAAAGCATAGTCTGTATTTTTAAATAAAGTAGAATTTTCCTTACCGACCATGCTGATAGTTGGTACTGCTTTTCGTTTTAAAGATGGAATTATCTCAAGAAGTTCATGTGTTTCACCACTATTACTAACCATCAATACAACATCTTCTTTTGTAATCATTCCAAGATCACCATGGAAGGCATCAGCTGGGTGAACAAAATGTGCAGGGGTTCCTGTAGATGCCATTGTAGAGGCAATTTTTTGGGATATCAATCCCGATTTTCCCATCCCTAAGATAATCAATCTTCCTTTACAATTAAGAATAGCATTAACTGCATGATCAAATTCATTCCCTATTCTATCAGCTATAGCAGCAACTGCCTGAGCCTCTATTTTGATAACATTTTTTCCAACCTCTATATTTTTTGAATTACTCATAAAATAAATTTAACGTAAAAGCATATCCATATGCGTGTTATTACTTATTAATGTTTGAAACATCTCTGCCCTGTAAACACCATGGCGATACCATGTTCATTACACGCTGATATTACTTCATTATCTCTTATAGATCCTCCTGGCTGTAGTACGGCCTTTATTCCACTTCCTGCAATTTTATCAATACTATCTCTAAAAGGGAAGAAGGCATCAGAACATAGAAATGAGTCTTTAATTTCTGTCCCTGATTTTTTTATTGCTATATCAACTGAATCAACCCTACTAACTTGACCAGCACCAACCCCAACAGTTGTATTTTCTTTTACTATTAGAATACCGTTTGACTTAATATGTTTTAACACTTTCCATCCAAAAAGCATTGTATTTATTTCTTCTTCTGATGGCTCTAGTTCAGTAACTATCTCGAGTTTATTTTTGGATAAGATACTAGTGTCTGTTTCTTGGACAATCAATCCCCCAACTATATTTCTTACTTCAAGTAATTGGTCTCGAGGTTCAATATTCCCCACCTCAAGGACTCTAAGGTTTTTTTTCTTTGATAAAATATCTAATGATTTTTTTGTAAAAGCAGGAGCTAAAATAATTTCTACAAATACTTTCGATATTTCTTTTGCAAGTAAATCATCACAGGGTTGATTTATTGCAATAACACCACCAAAGGCAGATATACTATCAGCAGAAAATGCTCTTTTATAAACATCTAGCATGTTTGCACCAAGCGCAACACCGCACGGGTTTGCGTGTTTAACAATAACGCATGCTGTTGATCTAAATTCTTTTAAACACGATAAAGCAGCATCTGCGTCCATTATATTATTGTAAGATAATTTTTTACCCTGGTGAATTTTTGCATTTAATATACCATTTGATTTATCTCCTGGGATTTGAAAAGCAGAAGCAGCTTGGTGAGGGTTTTCTCCATAACGCATATCGGAGTGTTTCTTATAGGTCAATGTAAAGTCATTTGAGAGCGTCGACTCTTTTAAATAATTATGAATTATAGTATCGTATTGAGCTGTATGTCCAAATGCTTTTGATGATAAAGAAGAACGTGTTTCAAAATTAATTTCGTTTTCCTCATTTATATTTTCCAGTACTCGCTCATAATCAGATGGGTCAATAATTACTGTTACCCATCCTACATTTTTAGCAGCACTTCGTATCATTGTGGGGCCTCCGATGTCTACATTCTCTAAAGCTAAAGCTTGATCACAATCTATTTTTGAAACTGTTTCAGAAAATGGGTAGAGGTTGCAGATAACTAAATCAATCCATTTTATATTGTTTTCAGTAGCATCGCTCTCATGTTTATCTCTTAATCCGAGAATACCACCTTCTATCATGGGGTTTATCGTTTTGACTCTACCATCCATTATTTCCGGGAAATTAGTGTAGTCACTTACATCGGTCACGGGAATGTTTTTTTCTCTTAAAAAACTAGCACTACCTCCGGTTGATAAAATTTCAATGCCTCTAGAGTTAAGCTCTTTACCAAGCATTGCTAAATTTGTCTTATCAAAAACAGAAATTAGAGCTCGTTTAATTTTTACATTTTCAGTGTTTAACTTTGGATTTTCTAACATATTATTTATTGGTTATAAGGTTAATAGCCTCTATGAATGCTTTTCCTTCTAAAGCTTGAACTTTTTGTTTTAGTGTATCAATGTTGTCGTTTTGATCAACTGTGCAAGATTTTTGAACTAAAATAGGGCCACCATCAATTTCTTCAGTAACAAAATGGATAGTGCACCCTGTTTCTTTATCGCCGTTTGCTAATACTTGTTCGTGGACATTTGTATCCATTCCTCCAGCATACTTAGGTAGAAGAGAAGGGTGGACATTTAATATTTTATCTTGCCATTGGTGACAAAACTCATTTGAGAGAATTCTCATAAACCCTATTAAGAGTATTAATTCAACATTATTTTCTTCTAATTGATCTGTTACCTCTTGATCGAACTCCTTACGCGTTTTACTTTTATGAGATATATACTTAGCACTTATGTTATGGTTTTTTGCTCTTTTAAGAATGAAAGAATTTTCTCTGTTAGATATAACGATTTTAATCGATGCATTAATTATTTTACTGTCGATTGCATCTATTACTGCTTGTAAATCAGTACCATTGGTGGACCCTAGAACACCTATATTTATCATTTAATAGATATCATATGGTTTATCTTTTTTTGAATTAGCTCCGTTGTCCCAATATCTTTTCTATGAAAAAGAGGTCCCTGAACTTTTGAAATATTCTCTTCTGCAATTTGTTCAGCTTCCCATATTGATTCTCCATGTCCAACAATTGCAACAGCTCTACTCCCCATTTGAATAAGTTTTTCACTTTCTAGTTCTACAGATGCGTGATAAAGGATATCTTTATCTTTTACATTTGAAACATCAATCTGATTTCCTTTTACGGGTTTATCGGGGTATCCATCGGGGACAGCATATTTACATACTGTAGCTAAATTCTTAAAAATTATATCCAAGTCATTGAGTTCCCCTGAAATAATTGATTTGCATACTTCTATAAAGTCAGTCTCTAATATCGATAAAACATTCATTGCCTCAGGGTCGCCAAAGCGAGCATTATATTCTATTAATTGAACTCCTGAATTTGTTGCAATGAACCCACCATATAAAATTCCTTTATATCCTTCCCCAAATTTTTGCTTTAATGCTTTTGCAGTTTGTTCATTTATTTTTTGAGCTAATTTTATATGACTGTCTTCTAAAAAAGGAAGTTTGTGGTCGGAGTCTGAATATGTGCCCATGCCACCAGTATTTGGACCAATGTCTCCTTCATAGGCTCTTTTATGATCTTGAACCGCAGGCATATGACTTAAGTTTTCACCATCGCAAAAGCTCATCAGTGAAAACTCTTCTCCTATTAACTTCCGCTCAATTAGAAAATTCCCACCATTTTTAATTAGCTCTTCACAATAAATTAAAGCTTCATCATGGGAATGAAGATGGTCACCAGCTACTTTGACGCCTTTACCTCCAGCTAAACCATCGTATTTAACTACGTAGTTGTCTCCTAATGAAATTAAAAATTCTTTTACCCCACTCATGCTTTCAAAGGTCTTGAATTTTGGACAACCTGGAATTTTATATTCTACCAAAAGATTACGTGTAAATGATTTTGAAGTTTCAATTTGCGCTAAGTCTTTTTTAGGACCGACTACTCCTACATTAATTTCCCATAATGAATCTGCAATCCCAGATGCTAAAGGGTTTTCAGGCCCTATTATTGCGAAATCAATTTTATGCTTTTTTGCATACTCTTGTACCGTTTTGGGATCATCAATATTATCAATTTTAAGTTCATTACAAATACCGGATATACCTGGATTGTTATTACTGGCAAGGCAATATATTTTCTTCTTTTTCTTTGATCTTGAAAAAGATCGAACAATAGCATGCTCTCGAGCACCTGAACCTATAACTAGAATATTTACCATAATAAAATGAAGGCTTTTTATCTCTTAATATCTTTTCGGTTTTCTTCTAATTTCTTTAAATAGTCTTGAGTAACAAAAGGGTCACAATAAATTCCTGTAAAAACAGAATCTTCAAATTCTTTTATTTCAGGGTTCCCAATACTTGCAGATAATCTAAGGTCATCAAGGTCTTGATAAATTAATTCATCAGCCCCGATGAAATTTTTTATTTGTCTTATTGTTCTGTTATGCGCAACTAATTCTTTTGTCGCTGGCATATCAATACCAAAAACATTTTGGTGTCTAATAGGTGGACTAGCTGATGCAAAATAAACTTTTTTTGCTCCATTATCTCTTACCATTTGAATAATTTTTTTTGACGTATGACCACGAACTATTGAATCATCAACTAGTAAAACATTCTTATTTTTAAATTCGATTTCTATAGGGTTTAATTTTTGAGCGACTGATTTTTTTCTCATGTCCTGCCCAGGCATTATAAATGTTCTTCCTATATACCTGTTTTTCATAAATCCTTCACGATATTTTACACCCAGTTTGTAAGCAACTTGCATTGCCGATGTTCGGCTAGTATCTGGTACGGGTATAACAACATCAACATCAACATCTTTATATTCATTTAATATTTTATCTCCTAAGAAGTCGCCCATTCTCAATCTAGATTTATGGACTGAGATTTCATCTATTGTTGAATCAGGTCTAGAAAAATAAACATATTCAAAAAGGCAAGGTTTATTAGAGGATCCTTTTATTGGTCTTTTTTTATCTATAGTGCCTTTCTCATCAATAATAATAACTTGTCCAGGTTTAATATCGCCTTCAAACGCATAACCCATTGCAGATATGGCACTGCTCTCCGAAGCAATTAAAAATGAATCTTTGTTTTTCCCAAAAGACAATGGTCGTATTCCTTTTGGGTCTCTAAATGCAATTAGCCCTATTCCAGCTACAATCATTACGACTGCATATCCCCCTGAACACTTTTGAAAAACATTTTTTAACGCTTTATAAACATGCACTTTTGTTAGGGTTCTATAATTGGTTTTATAGAGCTCATAGCAAAATTGTTTTAAAAGTACTTCAGAATCTGAATTTGTATTAAACTGACAAAAATTTATACTGATAAGTTCTTCTTTTAATTTTTGACTATTGGTTAATGTCCCATTATGAGCTAGGGTAATATTAACTGGGTTTTCAGTAAAAAAAGGTTGTGCTTCGTTTACATTATCTCCACCCGCAGTAGGATAGCGGACATGCCCGATTCCAATATTACCAGAAAGATTTTCAAAGGTATCTTGATATTTAAAAACTTCTGTAACTAGACCAATTTCTTTATGGGATGATATCTTATCAGCATCTAAAGTTGAGATTCCGGCAGCGTCCTGTCCTCTATGCTGAACCTGTATAAGAGCATCATAGACATCGCCACATGCATGTTCTTTTTTATGATATATTCCAATTATTCCACACATTATTTTATATCAATCAATTTTGGAGCAATACCAATGTACTCTTGCGGTGTAAGGGTAATTAATTTGTCTTTCTCTTCTTTCGGAATGTGAAGAAGTTTTACAAACTCTACTATTGTAGATTGTGTTATTTCGGTTCCCTGGGTCATGTTCTTTAGTTGTTCGTATGCATTATCAGATCCTGTTTTTCGTAAGATGGTTTGAATAGCCTCTGCTAAAACTTCCCAGTGACTATCAAGCTCTGTTTTCATTTTAGTTTTATCGACCGTTATTCTTGCTAAGCCTTTTAAAATATTTTTATATGCAAGGTAGCTATAACCCATAGCAACGCCTTGATTTCTGAGCGTAGTACTATCCGTTAGGTCTCTTTGCATTCTAGAGATTGGTAATTTATTTGAAAGATGATCAAAGATAGCCGTAGCTAACCCCAAATTCCCCTCAGCATTTTCGAATTGAATGGGGTTTATTTTATGAGGCATTGTAGAAGACCCAACCTCTCCGGGTATTTTCTTTTGTTTTAATATGCCTCTGCTCACATAGGACCAAATATCTCGGCATAAATCTGTTAAAATATTATTGGACCTTATAATAGAATGATAGCTTTCAACAACTGAATCATGTGGCTCTATTTGTGTTGTTATGAGGTTTGGTTCAAGACCTAATGAAGAAACAAACTTCCGCGTAAATCGAAGCCAGTTTACGGTTGGGTAAGCAATAGAATGAGCAGCCCAAGTACCAGTCGCTCCACTAAATTTTCCCAATAGAGTATGGTTTTTCATTTGAACAGACTGTCTATTCAACCGATGAATAAATACTTTTATTTCTTTTCCAAAAGTGGTTGGAGTAGCAGATTGCCCATGAGTAAGAGAGAGCATAGGTGTATTAGCAAACTGTTTACTAATCGTTTTTAATTTTTTAATTACTTCATTTAACTTTGGTAAAAATTCTTTTTTAAATGCCTCTTGCCACATTAAAGAATATGATAAATTATTTATATCTTCAGAGGTAAGCGCAAAATGAATCCATGGGAAGATTCGCTTTTTATTTATTTTTTCTAGTTTTTCTCTAATGAAATATTCTACTGCTTTTACATCATGATTTGTAGCAACTTCAATTGCTTTCACTCTTTTCGAATCATCAATATTAAAAGAGGTATATATTTTTCTGAGTTTTTCTTTGTCTTTTTCAGAAAAGGGCTGCAGCTCCTGAATATCTTTTTCGATAGAAAGTGCAATCAAATATTCGATTTCTACTTTAGTTCTGTATCTTATAAGAGCGTGTTCAGAAAAATAATCAGAAAGATTTTCCGTGCTTTTTGAGTATCTCCCATCAAGAGGAGATATTGCTTTTAAAGGTTCAGACACCAAATATTCTTTTGACAGCTAGCGCGCAGTTTCCTGGGTCTACAACTGTCAATACTGGTGTTTGGCTTGGCATTTGGAGTGTGGAATGAATATTAACTAACATATCAGCCTTATCAGAGAATGGTGGACATCCTATGGTTGGAAACTCAGAGTTTGCAGCCACGAACCCAGATAAAGCATTAGATCGTCCAGCTATTGTAACATAGACAATGTTTTTATTTTTTTTATTATTTTCAAGTATTTCTAATACTTTTAATGGTTGCTTATGCGCAGAAGCTGCATGTTGTTCCCATGGAATATTGTATTCATCTAATTTGTCAGTGATTTTTTTTGCGTGAGGCTCATCAGATGTGGAGCCCATAATTAAAATAGTTCTCATTTAATGTGGTCTTTCAGGTTTTCTTTTATTCGTTCTGTTATTGCTTTACCTTTGTCGGGAAAAGGGAAAATACTTCCAGTTATTGTCTCGTATAAATAAATATATCTACTAGATAATTCAACAACTAATTCATCTGGCGCTGGAGGTAATATTTTATCATTGTATGGATCGCAATTATCTACAAACCACAATCTAAGGAATTCTTTATCAATATTTTGAGGTTCTTTATTATCAGCGATAAGACCTTCGTAACTATCACCTATCCAATAGCGGCTGCTATCGGGAGTATGAATTTCATCAATAAGAAGAATATTACCATCCTTATCTTTACCCATTTCGTACTTTGTATCTACTAAAATCATTCCATGCTGCGCTGCTTTTTTTTGGCCAAACTCAAAAAGTTCTAATGCTTTTTTACTACAATAATCCCAGTCCTGTTGAGTCATCCATTTTTCATTTACAATATCAATAGGAGAAATTGGGCGATCATGGTCTTCTTCTTTTGTCGTTGGAGTTAGCATGTTTTCTTCAAGTTTTTGATTTTTCATTAATCCTTCTGGAAGAATGTTACCACAATATTCACGATCTCCATTATTATATACTGTCCATAGAGATGTGCTTGTACTACCTGTTATGAAACCCCGGACAACAAATTCAATTGGAAAAACCTCGCACTTTTTTGCGATTATAACATTGGGATCAGCAACGTTTAAAATGTGATTATCAATAATGTGTTTTGTCTCTTTAAACCACCACGCACTTGCTAGGTTTAAAACCTGACCTTTAAAAGGAATCGCTGCAAGAACCCGGTCAAAAGCACTCTGCCTATCTGTGGTTATTAACGCAAGGTTATCTCCAAGGTCATATTGGTCTCGGACTTTGCCTTTTCTTTTTGGTATAGAACCTAAATCTGTTTCGGTCAGAGTATTATTAAGCTCGGCCGAGATACGGTCTTTATATTGATTAACTGATTCTAAAACATTCATGCGATAATGGGTTGTGTAGTATGTTTGTATCTAAAATGTTATCTAAAATAGATTCGAACTTAGCATTTTTTATAGTGATGTTCCATACTACACCGCGTTTTAATTCCAATAAATTTTTAATCTTAAATCTTCTTGTTAATGAATCAAATTTTTTCTGACAAAAAACATCTTCTTTTTGACGGATTAGTAATGAGTGAGTTTCTTTAGTCGCTGGAACCTTGCTTAAATACTCTTTATTCGAATTAAATAATTCACCAGTGTTTTCAATTAGCTTTAAAATATCTTCAGCATTTTCTGAATGAGTAATTTCCCAATGTTGCTGTTTTGTAACTAAAACTTCAAAACCTTTCTTCTGTAATGCATTTTGAACCGTAATGGCTTCATTGTCTGTTATGACTAAATCAACAATCCATGTTTTTGAATTTTTATTTTTTATGTAATGACTAAACTTTTCCTTACTATCTTGATAAGAAAGTTCCACTTTATCAAAGTGAATTTCTTTTTCAATGTATTCTTTCATCGAAGAAAATAATTTATCACCATATGAGGTTCGTTCTGGGTGTGGCATCATTGCAAGTAGATTGCCAGAAGTATTTGATATAGCAGCAAGATTATAATCTGATCCATTTGGGTTAATTGGAAATTCATTTGATACTTTGCCATCTGAATCACAATATCTAAAAACAGTTTGTCCATTTTGTATTAATTCATTTAATAATATTTTTGGTATAATAAATCGGCCCTCTGCATGAGCGAATGGGATATTTAATATTTCTTTTTCATCAAGATGTATAGTAAATGCATTGTTTTTTTTTGGCACTGAAAGCTTAAGGTTGGCCCAATCGTTAAAATAACCTGTTCCAATTATTTGACCGGACACGATTCTTTTATTATCTGCGAGTGCTACAGTTGTTTGATTATTTAGCCCACCTGGGACTAATCCGGACTCAACTAAAATTTGAGCACCATTGCATATTCCAAGTATTGGTTTCCCTTGTTCGGATTCATTTTTTAAAACATCCATTATTGGTTCAAGAGATGCTATTACACCCGCTCTAGACCTATCTTCAAATGAAAACCCACCAGATATTATATAGCCATGGCATCGTTGTATTGATTTTAAGCCTGAGTTCCACAGGATTTCAATTGGATGCATTCCTGCTCGCTTAACAGCAAGGTATGTTTCCCTTTCTGTATTAGACCCGGGGAACTGAACAACGCCAATATTTATTTTCATATACCTTAATTACAATAAATCGGTTTAGAAAGAAGGCTAAACTTAGTAATACAATATCTATGTAAAAATAAAAGTGTAAAACTAAACCAACAATGTTGAATATTTGTTTTTATTAGTAAATTTTAGACGCAATAAATTTATGATTATATATAACAGAACAAAGTATAAAGAGCTTTCCCTAAGAAGTTATCAAAAAGAGAAAAGAAGGCTTCAAATTGAACTTTTAAAATTACAAGAGTGGGTTATACAGTCTGAAAAAAGACTCGCTATTGTCTTTGAAGGCAGAGATGCAGCGGGGAAGGGAGCAACTATTAAAAGGTTTATTGAAAACCTTATTCCTAAAACAAAAAGAGTTGTTGAGTTAGGTGTGCCGACTGCCAATCAAAACAAAATGTGGTTTAAAACATATGATAAGCTTTTACCTCAAAAAGGTGAAATTGTATTTTTTGACAGGTCATGGTATACAAGAGGCCTTATTCAACCTGCAATGGGGTACTGTACAGATAGGCAATATAATTACTTTATGAAAAAAGTTAATGATTGGGAGAAAAAGCATATTACTGATGGTCTTCTATTAATAAAATTTTATCTTTCTGTATCAAAAGAAAATCAGAAGCAACGATTTGCATTCAGGCAAAACAGCCCACTTAAATACTGGAAGCTAAGTGCAAATGATTTAAAAGCTGCAAAAGAATGGGATTTATTTACTCATTATAAAGAACAAGTTTTTACTAATAGTGAACCAAACAATAACCCGTGGGTAGTTATTAATTCTGATAATAAAATGATAGCTAGGTTAAATGCTATGAGGTATGTTTTATCTAATTATGATTATGAAGGAAAAAAAGCACTTAAAGATAAAAAATGGACAAAAGAGATTGAAGAATATGATATAGTTTTGGATGGAGTAAAATTTAAAAACTTAACAAAAGAGCAATATGAACTTCTTTATAAATTAAAAGGAAGCACTTAATTGTCTGTTCAAATAAAAGCAGCTGGCGGTGTAGTCATAGATCAGGGTAAAATTCTTTTCATTAAGAAAAACGGGCGATGGGAGTTTCCAAAAGGGAGATTAAAAAAAGATTCAAAAAAAAAGAATACAGCAATCAGAGAGATATGTGAAGAGACGGGAATACAAAAAAAATATCTTACAATAATTAAAACATTAATTCCAACGCATAACAACATAAAGATTAATGGAAGATCGGGAGTTAAAAAAACCTTTTGGTTCTTGGTTAAATTTTCAGGTGACGAAAAGACAAAGCTTTCTCCTGAAAAAAGAGAAGGCATAACAAAGTGTAAGTGGTTAACAATTAATGAGGTTTCATCAAAGATAAAAAACAGTCGCCCGCTGGTTCATTATTTATGGGAATATGTGTTAAATGATCCACATTTTATAAAACATTTAAAAGTTGGTAAAATATAATTTTCTTTCCACTCTTTAATCTTTTCTAGTTATTGCAGTTCTTTATTTATTAGCTCTTTTTCTTCCATGAGAGAAAAATACTCATTTTCTAATTCATTAACTTCATTGAGATTGTTCTTTAATAACTCATGATTGCTAGTATTTTCAGGATTATTTATTATTATTTGTAATTCATTAATACTTTCTTCAATTTTAAAAAATCTTTTTTCTATCCAATTAATTCTATTTCTAATTTTTTTAGCATCTTTATAGTTATTTTTATTTTTCTTTTGATTATTTACTTTTAATGAAATCTTATCTTTATTTTTATTTTTCCATTCGTAATAATCATAATTCCCATTAAAAGTTATCACGGTGCCATTACCTACTTCACAGGTCATGTTTGTTACTTCATTTAAAAAATGTCTATCATGTGAAATACAGACAATTGAACCTTTAAAAAGTGACAGACTCTTTCCTAAAATTTTTCGGCTGACCATATCTAAGTGGTTTGTAGGCTCATCTAATAAAATTAAATGAGAAGGGACAACCAGCATTCTAGCAAGGGCTAACCTTGCTTTTTCACCCCCAGAAAGGACTTTTACTAATTTTTCTATTTCGTCACCAGTAAACATGAAACTCCCTAAATATGTTCTTGAATCTGTTTCACTCCATCCTTTTGTAACTTTTCTGAATGAATCATAAACTGTTTCATTTGGATCTAAAATTTCTAATTGGTGTTGAGCATAATATCCTTTAGTAATATTTTCTCCAAACTGAATAGATCCATTCGTTGATTTCTCAACTCCGGCTAACATTTTTAATAAGGTTGATTTCCCAGCACCATTGTGACCAACTAATCCGATTTTTTGACCCCTTTCAACTTCGAAATCAAGACCATTAAAGACTTCTATATTTCCGTAATGTTTTTTTATATTTACACAGCTTGCTATCTTTAGCGGGGACCTCATTGGTTCTGGAATAATTAAATTAATTTTCGATTTATCTTCAGTTGGAATTTCAACTTTTTTCATTTTATTTAATTTTTTTACACGGCTCTGTACTTGTGTGGCTTTTGTGTTCTTCGATCTAAATCTCTCAATAAATCTTTCTGTATTTTTTATTTCTTTTTGTTGATTTTTATAAGCGTTTCTGTGCAGATCTAGCCTTATTTTTTTTTCATTTATGTAATCAGAATAATTACCCTGGTATAGAGTAATATGTTTTAGATCTATTTCAATGATTTGATTAACTGAACGATCAAGAAAAGTCCGGTCATGGCTAATAATAATCATAGAACCTTTCCAGCTAGTTAAGAAGGTTTCTAACCAAATTGCAGCATCTAGATCTAAATGATTAGTCGGCTCATCAAGGAAGAGAATATCTGGCCCTTTTAATAAGATAGCTGCTAAAGCAACTCTCATTCTCCAGCCACCTGAAAATGATTCGAGCGGCTCATTAAAGCTTTCTTTTTTAAACCCTAACCCACTTAATATTGTTTCTCCTTTATTTTTTAGTTCCCAACCGTCGAGAGAATCGAACTTATTTTGATATTCACCTAGTTTTTTAACAAGAATCATATTGTTGGGATCATTTTTTATCTTTTTTGAAAGACTGTTTATTTTCTCTTCAGTTTCAATAGCCTCAGGGATAGAAGTTAAAACTTCCTCCAAAATCGATTTACCAGAGCCTGCTATAATTTCTTGTTCTAAATACCCTATTGTGATATTTTTTTCTTTTTTGATGTTTCCAGAGTCGGTGCTTTCCTTGCCTAACATCATCTTTAGGAGTGTTGTTTTCCCCGATCCATTTTGTCCCACTAGACCGGCTCGCACACCTCTTTGAAGTGAAATGTTCACATTAGAGAACAGGGTCCCATCCGGGTAAGATTTTGAAATATTTTCAAGTTGGATCATTTTTTTATAGTGTACAGCATCTGCAGAGAGCCATCATATATTTTATTGAACGAATTAAGGATATTTCATCTTAAGCAAGGGCTGATATAATGTTTTAACTAGGTATAAAAATTTTATTTTGATCTTGAGTTGCTATAGAACCACCATACAGTTCCAATTGCAGAAAAGAAAGTAAGAGTTGTTACAACATTTGGATCAAGCCCAAGACTTAAATTTTGAATACCAGCGCTTGCGAGAAGTGCTAAAATAATGCCCATTAAAGATTCACCAGCTATGAGCCCAGATGCAAGAAGAACGCCACCTTGTAAAACATTATCCGGGTTTTTTTCTGAATCGTTTTCAGCAAGAATAAAATGAGCGATGAGTCCGCCAATAAGGATAGGGGTGGACAGTCCAAATGGTAAATAAATTCCTACAGCAACTGGCATTAGATGTAATCGAAAAGTGCTGTTTTTAGATTCTAAAAATGAATCACCTATAAGGAGTATAACGCCTAATACTGATCCAATAGCAACCATACCCCAAGGTAAAATCCCATCGCCAAAAAAACCATTAGCAAGACTAGCAAACAGACCTGCTTGCGGAGCAGCTAATTCTCTACCACCTATTCCTCCTGGGGTATTTTCATGTAGTAATTGCATTATTGGAGCCATTACCAAGGAAGCAACAGCAACGCCAGCTATTTGCATTATTTGTTGTCTGTATGGACTGGCGCCAACAATTTGACCAGTTTTTAGGTCATTACAAACATCGCCCGAGGTGCAAGCTGCGCAGCATACGATTGCCGCGACTCCAAGAGTTGCAACCATACCTTCCGTACCAGAAAAGCCAAAAACATAAAGCATTCCCCCTGTGAACAGTACTGCTGTTATTGTCATCCCAGAGACAGGGGAATTAGAATTCCCAACTAGACCAACAATATATGAAGCTACTGCGGTAAAAAAGAAGGCCATTATTATCATGATAACAGTAGTAATAGCGGTAATAGCAATATTTTTTGTTATATAATAGTATACGCCAGCAACAAGTATAATAGCAATTCCCGAAAAAATATTAATAGCTTTTGCTGGAATATCTCGTTGATTCAGTGGTATGTTTTTTTGTTTATTTCCTATCTGGCTATCTCTCAAAACCTTAATTGCGTCCACCAAACCTTTTCTAACTTTAAAAATAGATGAAATACCCCCAACGACCATTGCACCTACTCCAATATATCGTATTTTTGTTGACCAAAGGGTCCAGGCTCCCTCAACGGGGTCTGCGGCATGCTCTATTCCATGACCCAAAAGTGGAATTCCAACAAGCCATCCAATTACCCCTCCAATGAAAATAAGTACTGCAACATTTAATCTTACAATAAATCCAACAGCTAGTAAAGCAGGTGAGATGTCTGCGCCGAAGAAAAATATTCTATTTCCGCTCAAAAAAGCATTTTCAAGATTTCCTTTTAATATACCCGCAAACGAGATAAGCCCTTTAAAAGCGCCACCTAAAAGTGCCCCTTTAACTACTGACATCGCATTGTTAGATTCGCTTTTTTCTTGACCTGCTTCTAGAACAGATGCGCAAGCTACTCCTTCAGGATATTGTAAGTTGTCTTCATTAGAAACAATGAATACTTGCCTCATCGGGATCATAAATAAAATACCTAATAATCCGCCTGTAAAAGCAATGACTGTCGTTAGTAGCATATCAAATTCTTTCCAAACACCAATTAAAATTAACGCAGGCATTGTAAAAATAATTCCTGCTGCAAGCGACTCTCCCGCTGATGCTGCTGTTTGGATTTGATTTGCTTCTAAAATTGAACCGCCGAGTGATTGCCCTTTTAGATTTCTAGCGGCCCTAAGAATTAGCATACCCACGACGGCTGCAGGAATCGATGCTGAAACTGTCATACCAGCTTTTAAACCAAGATATACATTTGCTGATCCCATTACGACAGAAAGCATTAACCCGATAACAATTACTTTAATGTTTAGCTCAGGTACTTCAATTGATTTATTTGACATAATAATGCTTTCTCCTAAAATTTTAGATTAAATCTAAGAAATGGTTGTTATATATAAGTTACAATATTATTACCCTTAATAACTTTTCCTATTTCATATACCGGGGTTATAGTATTTAGAATTTTTGAAATACTCTTTGATGATTTTTGATTAACAATAAAGACCATTCCAATCCCCATATTGAAGGCTCTATACATTTCTCCATTATCAATATTCCCAAGCTCTTTTAATGTTTCAAAAATTGGGAGACTCGGCCATGAACCTACATTAATATTAACAGCACAATTTTTCGGAAGTATGCGTGGAATGTTTTCTGTTAAACCACCTCCTGTAATGTGAGCTATCCCTTTTATTTCAACGCCCATATCTAAAGTTTTAAAAACATGATTGGTGTAATTAATATGTGGTTTTAATAAAGTATCACCAATCGTACCCCCAAGCGTTTCTAAATGTGTTTTAACATCATATTTTTTACTATCAAAAAAAACTTTTCTCGCTAACGAATAGCCATTTGTATGTAGGCCATTTGATGGTAGACCAATAAGAATATCTCCTTCAGATATTTTAGCACCTGTAATTATTTTATTTTTATCAACAACCCCAGTTATTATTCCAACAAGATCATGTTCTCCAGGAAGGTAAGTGTCTGGCATTTCTGCTGTCTCGCCTCCAACAAGTGACACACCTGTTTCCTTGCATGCCTTCGCCATACCCTCAACTAGTTCAGATACAATTTCAGGATTTAACTTATCATTAGCTATATAGTCTAGAAAGGTTAGGGGTTTTGCTCCCATCACTAAAATATCGTTTGCACAAGCGCTAACTAGATCTATCCCGATAGTATTAAATTTTTTCATTTTTCGCGCAATGATTGTTTTTGTTCCGACACCATCGATGCTCTGAACCATAACCGGATCTTCGTAATCTGAAATAATATTTTTTAAACTAAAAAGAGATCCAAAACTTCCGATACCTGTAAGGACATCTTTTGAATGGGTGTTTTTAACTTTTTCTTTAATTAGTTCTACAGCTTTGTTTCCGGCATCAATGTCAACTCCGGCTGATTTGTAATCTATTTTATTTTCAGGCATTACTTAATTTTGTCTCTAAGGCCATTAAGCCATAGATCTTTTGCTTCTTTAATATTTAAATGGATTTTATCATTAATAATTATATCATTTACTTCGGAAGTTTTTCCTATTTGGTAAATCTGCACATTATGGTTTTTGAAGATGTTTTTAAAGCTTTCTATTTTTGAGTCAGCAATCTCAACTAAGAAACCGCCTGTTTCAGAAAACAATAATTTTTCTAAAGTGAGATCTCCTGGTATAGTTACAATACAGCCAATATTATTTTCAAATGTCATCTCAGATAATGCTACAGCAATGCCCCCATCCGAGATATCATGACACGATTGTAAAAGATTGTTATCAATACTGTCAGTAATTGCATTAATTTGATTTTTAACTTCATCTAATTCTGGGGTTGGCACATTTGCTCCAATCTCATTATAGAGGCTATAATAAAGGCTACCACCCAATTCATCTTTTCTACTACCCACCATAATAATATTTGAGTTAGATGTCTTAAAAGACATTGTTATAGCCTTTTCAACATTAACTAATTTTCCTAAGCAGCTTACAATAGGGCTTGGTGGAATAGAGCCAGATTTCGATTCATTATAAAAACTTACGTTCCCGGCTATAATTGGAATCGGAAATTTAGGGTTTTCTTTTAGTTTAATGCCTTTACATGCATCTGATACTCCCCTTACTGCTTCTACGAATTCCCACATTTGATGAGGTTTTTCAGGGTTGCCAAAACATAAACAATCAGAAATTGCGTGTGGGGATGCTCCAACAGCTGCAACATTTCTCATCGCTTCAATTGCCGCATTCATCCCACCTAAATAAGGATCTATTTTACTATGATTAGGATTGTGATCAGTTGAAAGCGCTATACCTGTTTTTTGTATTTCTTTTGGATAATCATCGCTATTAAAAGGAGACATAACCCCAGCGTCGCTCATTCCAGATTCCTGAACAGTTCTTCCTTGGACTTGCTTATCATAGGATTCATAGACTACACTTCTTGAAGCAATATTTTCATGTGATAACATTGTCTTTAATATTTCATTAAAGTCGAGAGGGGGTGTAATTATTGGTTCTTCAAATTTATAATTTGGGTTTTCATATTCTCGTTCATAAAGAAAACCTTTTGTGACTTCCTCTGCTAGAGCATCAACAATTTTTTCACCATTGTTATGGACGGTATATTTTTTATTATCTCGTATTTTTCCAACTACTGAAGCTTTGGCTCCTGATGAAACTGCTGGTAAGTCATACTTTGTATTGTAATGTGACAATATTTTTTCTGTAAGGTAAGGTGGAGACACCCACATAAATCTTTCTTGAGTTTCTGAACATAAATAAACACTAGGGTGTAAATCATTCATTCCAATGTGGACTTTATCAAGCCAGACCTCAGAGCCATACCCAGATGTTTCTGCTAATTCAACGCTTGCACAGGCAACTCCGCCCGCACCTAAATCTTTAAAACCAACACTATTACATAAATCATTATCTTGAAGGTATTTGAATAACGCATAAGTTGATTTTAAAAGGTGTCTTTCTAAGAAAGCATTTGGTTCCTGGACAGCTCCTTTGTTTTGCTCTTTCTTTTCTTCTTCAAGCTCTAATGATGCAAAGCTTGCGCCTCCAAAACCGCTATTATCTGTTGGTTTTCCTAGTAAAATAAGGTCGTAATTATTAGAATTTTTTGGAGCATAAGAATGAATGATATGATCTTCTCTTACAATCCCTAGTGTCACCAGAGTAACTAAACAATTATCATTATAACCGTTATTATAGTAAATATCCCCACCAATATTGGGCACGCCTAAAGGGTTCCCATAACCTGCGACACCAGAAACGACGCCATCGTGTATCCATTTTGTTTTATTGTTTTTTATATCACCAAATCTAAAAGAATCTGAACAGGCAATAACTTCAGCACCCATGCACAAAACATCTCGAACATTGCCCCCAACTCCTGTTGCTGCTCCCTCATAAGGAACTATTTGAGATGGGTGATTATGAGATTCGTGGCTCATCACTATACACCAACGTTTTCCACTATTATCTTTTACAATTGAAACGACGCCTGCGTCTTCTTTCGCGCCGAGTACTACATCTGGGCCATCTGTTACAAACTGTTTTAAATGATTGCGACTACTCTTGTAAGAACAGTGCTCTGAACCTTGGATAGAAAACAATACTAACTCTGCGAGTGATGGTGGCCTTCCAAGCATTTCGTCCTGAATTTTTTTCCCTTCTTCAGGCGTAAGGGCTATATTGAGGTCAGAAAGTTTTTTCTTTATTTGGGCATTATTTAACCCAGAAAGATCAATCGTTTCTTTTGTGAAACTCATTAATTATCGTATGATAGTTTCATGCCTTTGTGGGCCCATGGATATGATTGTGATTTTGCAATCAACTTGATCTTCAATGTATTTAACATAGTCTTGTAATGTTTGAGGTAGAGCATTGAAACCCTTTACAATCATATCGGGTGTTAAGTCACCCCAACCCTCAAGTTCTTTATAAAGCGGCTTACTTTTCCTGAATTCAGAAAGAGAAGCGGGTATTTCTTTGATTGTTTTATCCCCAACTTTATATGCATAACAAACTGGAATCTTTTTAAACCCTGATAGAATATCAAGTTTTGTAAGCGCAATTTCTGTAAGTCCATTTGTTCTCACAGCTTGACGAACTTGTACAAGATCAAGCCAGCCCACTCGCCTCGGCCTTCCTGTAGTCGTACCATATTCACCGCCTTTATCTCGAAGTGTTTTAGCTTCTATCTCTTCAAGTTCGGTGGGTAGAGGCGATTGACCTACACGACTCAGATAAGCCTTAGTTACGCCAATAATTCTATTTACTGAACGAAAACTAACACCAGACCCTGAAGATATATGCCCAGCAACAGTATTGCTACTGGTGGTGTACGGATATATACCATGGTCAACATCAAGACTAATACCTTGTGCACCTTCGAATAAAATTGATTGTCCATCTTTGTGCGCGTTATATAGGTCGACAGAAATATCTGAAATATAGGGAGCTAAGAATTTCCCAAAATCAAGATAATCTTTATATATTTTTTCTTTATCGAGCACAGGAGAGTGCCCAAATGCTTTGATAATTGTTTGATTGAAAGCAAAAGCTTTTTCGAGCTTTTCTCGAAAAATATCTGGCTCTAGAAGATCAATAATTCTGATACCATGCCGATACATTTTATCACCATAAACGGGAGCAATTCCTCGTTTGGTACTCCCAGCGGCGAGTTCACCTTGATGTTTAGTTAGTGCAATATCCATTTCAATATGATAAGGCATAATTACATGTGCCCTGTCACTTACTTTTAAATTGGGGTTAATACCTTTATTTTGTAAATATTTTATCTCTTTTATCAAAGCCGCAGGATCTACAACGACACCATTACCTATAACACTTATGGGGTGATCATATAAAACACCAGAGGGAATTAAATGTAATTTGTAAGTATCGCCATCAACTATCACGGTATGTCCAGCGTTGTTTCCGCCATGAAAGCGAACAACATAGTCAGCTTCTCCAGCAAAAAAATCAGTTATTTTCCCTTTGCCTTCATCGCCCCATTGAGCGCCAACGATTGCAGTTATTTTTGAGGATTTAATTGACATAGTATTTGCTTTTTTATGTTATAAAAATTATAAAAGTTTTGTTAAAACATCATAGAAGGTTAATCAAACTGACACATCAATTAAAGACCTATTCATGAGGATTTTTAGATTTTTTTTTGTAGCCTGCTTTTATTTTTGCCCAATTCAATAGTTTTTTAATTGGTGGGAAATAGTCAGCAAGAATTATCAAGCCAGGAATACCGAAAAGCCAACCTTGGAAAATTGGGATTAACCCGCCAATCGCTCCGATCAGAACTAAGATGATTCCAAGGGCAATGCGAAATGTGTGCTTCATAGATTTCAATCTTTTAATGATTGGATTAAATTAGTAAGATTTTTTTAATTAAACTTATACTCTTGTTTTCTTGTTAAACAATTTTTAACCATATAGCTATATTCGAGCTAAGAAAAATAAAGATAAAACTCAATGGGATTTCACAGATTAAAATATAAAAAAAAGACCAGTCAAGATATGATAGACCTTTCTACTCAATTTATGAATATTATGACAACGAGGAGAAGTGTTCGCGGGTTTTCCGATGAAGATATTCCTGATATAGTTTTAGAAAATATTATAAGGACAGCGATGAGTGCACCTTCTGGAGCGAACAAGGAACCCTGGCAATTTGCTATTGTTAAAGACAAGACTGTTAAAAAGAAGATTAGGAATGCAGCAGAAGTGGAAGAAAAAAAATTTTACAAGAAGCGAGCAACAGAAGAATGGCTTAAAGATTTAAATAAATTTGCAACGGATTGGAGGAAACCTTTTCTTGAAAAAGCACCAGCATTAATAGTTGTTTTTAGACAAAGTTATGATAGTAGCGGGGGTTCAAAAAGGAAGAACTATTATGTTGGAGAATCTGTCGGAATCGCATCAGGGTTTTTAATTACAGCTATACACAATGCTGGATTAGTCTCCTTGACTCACACACCAAGTCCGATGGGGTTTTTAGAAAAAATCCTTGAGAGACCAATCAATGAAAAAGCCTTTCTACTTATTCCAGTGGGATATCCTGAACCAAATACTCAGGTTCCGATGTTAAAAAAGCGACGATATGAAGATACAGTGAGGATTTATTAATATGATAAAAATTTTTGTTACCGGTGGAACGTTTGATAAAGACTACGATGAAAAAAATGGTAAGCTATATTTTAAAGATACGCACATGAGTGAGATATTGAATCTTGGTAGATCAAAAGTCGAAGTTAATATAGAAACTTTAATGATGATTGACAGTCTTGATATGAAAGAGACTGATCGAAGATTAATCGTTGATAGTTGTGAGAGCACTAATGAAAAAAATATTATAGTAACACATGGTACGGATACTATGACTGAAACTGCAAAGAAGGTCGGAGAAAAAAATCTACAAAAAACGATTGTTCTGACTGGCGCAATGATCCCTTATAAGTTTGGGACATCTGATGGTTTATTTAATATTGCAAGTGCTTTAGCATACGTTCAAACATTATCAAGCGGTGTTTATGTGGCAATGAACGGCAGAGTTTTTACTTATGATAACGTAATAAAAAACAAAGAAACTGGTGTATTTGAGGAAATAAAATGAAGCATTTAAAGATATATCACAATCCAAGGTGTAGTAAAAGTAGAAAAACGTTGCAGATCATTCGAGATCATGGCGTAGAACCAGAGGTGGTTGAGTACTTAAAAAAGCCACCAACTGAGAATGAGTTAAAAAAAATTTCTAACCTCCTTGGCTTAGATCCAAAACGTTTTGTTAGGGTCAATGAGAATGATTTTAAAGAAAATGGATTATCAGAAAAAATTAGTGATAATGAGGCGATGTTTCGATTAATGGTCAAATTCCCGAAGACTATCGAAAGGCCAATTGTGGTTTCAGATGATAATGCTATTATTGGCAGACCACCTGAAAACGTATTAAAAATATTAACGTAATTTCACTCTCTATATATATATTGTGTATAAAAGGTCAAAAAAATACAAAATTAAACTTGACAATGATTGTATTCATCGGCTAGGTTTGTTGTAAGTGTTATTGGGGTGATGTGGACAGACATTAGTAATCTGTGCACTTTTAGGGGGTGAATAAGTTCATGTATAAGGCTTTTTTTACTCGGCCCCACTAAAATAAATAAAAATTTTCTAAATGTAAATTGGAGACAGAAAAATGGGAAAAATCTCAAAAATAGTCGCTCTCTCTTTGTTAATGTCTTTTGCGATTTCGCAAACGACTGGTAAGATAAGAGGAAAAGTAACTTCAGCAGACGGTCAGCCGCTTGCTGGTGCTAATGTCATCGTTGATGGTACTACGAAAGGTGCCGCTACTGATGGAGACGGAAGTTATACAATCTTAAACGTTGAGGCTGGAACATATAGTGTTACTGCTACTTATATTGGATACCAAAGCAGTACCGAATCTAATGTTTCTATAAAAGTTGACTTAACTACGCCACTAAATTTTGCAATGGCAACATCAGCTGTAGAAGGTGAGGTTGTTACAATTGTTGGAGAAAAAAGACTAATAGAGAAAAGTGCTACAAATTCTGTTCGTTCTGTAAGTTCTGAAGAAATTCAGAATTCTGCATCTAGAAGTGTTTCTGGTATGCTAGACATGCAGGCAGGTGTAAACATCACAAACGGTAGGTTGTCCATTCGCGGTAGTAGAGCTGAAGAAGTTGCATACACACTTGATGGTGCTTCCATTACTGACGTTGTAAATACTGGTAGAGATGTATCGGCTATTCCGGAAGCTCTTGCAGAAATATCAGTTGAGTCTGGTGGTTTTGGTGCTCACATTGGTGGCGCAAATTCAGGTGTTGTTAGACAAACTTTAAGAACTGGTGGAAATGAAGTTATGGGTTCTGCTCGTTTTGAAACGGGTGACTATGGTCATACAGATCTTACAGCAACTGTAGGCGTACCAATTGGTGATAAAATCAAAACATTTATTGCTCTGCGTAGCAATCACGTTGATGATTGGGATCCAACTTATTATACAGATTTCTCAATCAATAATGGCGAAATGCTTGAAAGTACAGTCTCTGGAAGTACGCCTGATGGTGATTCAATTGCTGTAGTTTTTAATTCAGGTGGTAAAGATGGTGTTGCTCATCGTTCGCAAGATGTTCTACAGATTAATGCAACGGGAACTGTTGACCTTGGTCCATTAAACCTTCGTCTTTCAGCGGTAGTTGATAATAATACTTATGAAAGTAATGCTCTTCCTATTTATTATATGTTTAATACTGAAAGACTTCCGAAGACTGAGCGTAAGCTTGCAATGTATAATGCTAGAGCAAACTATTTTTTAAACCCAAATATGCTTTTAACAGCTGGATTAAGCACATTTAAACGTACTTATGAAAAATATGATGATGGTATGGGCAAGCCAGGCAACTTTGGTGATTTGCTAGGTCATTATGATTCAACTTCAATTGCTGCTGCTGGTCTTGATGCTTCTTACTGGGCTGGTGGAAACACTGACTATGCTACTCCTGGAGCAACTTATAACTCTCCTGGTGCTTATTATGTAGCAAATACATTCGCATTTTCTAGACCTGGGGATATCCTAACTGACTATGACAAAAATGAGCGTAGTTCTTTTGGTTTTGATGCTGGTTTAACTTGGCAGAGAGGTGATCATGAGATCCGTACTGGGTTCGATTATAAGAAATATACTTATCGCGTTTATGAGTTAAGTACAACTGCTATGTATAACATAAATAAAGGTATTGCTGATGGGAATTACACCCGTGAGCAAGCTGCTAGTGGAGATAATGTAACAGTAACAAATGCGCTATCTCTTTACAATAGAGATGGTCAAATTGGTTATGATGATTATGGCAATGAAGTGGATGATGGTTTTGACGGTCCTAGAGAGCCTACAGTAACTTCTTTTTATCTTAATGATAAATTTGAATCTGGTGATTTAGTAATTAGCGCTGGTGTTCGTCTTGATAATTTTATGATGGACGACTTTAAAATGAAAGACCCTGCAAATCCAGGTTGGGATCAATCTAATCAGGGAATTATAGAAGATCAGTTTGAAGATTCAGAGACAAAGAGCGTTTTACAGCCGCGTATTGGTTTAGCTTTCCCTGTATCTGATCAAATGGTTTTCCACTTACAGTATGGTAAGTTTGCTCAGATGCCTGAACTTGACCTTCCGTATGCTTCTACTAGATACATGCATTTGGTTTGGGGTGGTCAGAACTACACTCCAGATCCAATGGGATTTGATCTTGATCCAATTGAGACAACGCAATACGAAGTTGGTATGAGCTATCAGTTCTTGCCTTCTGCTGCTATAGATGTTACAGCATTTGCTAAAAACACTACCGGCCAGGTTGTTATTGGTAAAAACGATGCTGTTGATATCAACAATACTTATGGTGTTGCACAAGATGCTTTTTACTATAAAAATGGCGATTTTACAACTGTAAATGGTTTTGAGTTCACTCTTAGAACAAGAAGAGTTAGTAATTTACAAACATATGGGTCTTACACGTGGTCTGACGCAAGAGGAATTAATTCAGATCCAAATACTGGAGCTGGTAACATTGCTCAAGACTTATTAAGTCCTCCGCCACTAATGATTTCACCTCTTTACTACCACAATAAGCATCGTGGTGCGGTCGCTTTAGATTATCGTTTAGGTGAAGACCAAGGTGTTTTAAGTGGACTCGGTATAAACTTTGAATACAAGTTTAACAGTGGACATCCTTACACGTTAAGTGATGGTGGAATGGGACAAAGAGCTGCAGATGGTGGAGCTATCCTCGCAGATGCTCGCTCTCGTGAGCCTCAAGAATCAATTGGTGGCTCTACTACTCCATGGCAGTATTACTCTAACTTAAAAGTAGATTATAAGATGTCTCTAGGCGGTGTAGGTGTTACGCTTTTTGCTTATGTGGACAATCTATTTGATACTAAAAATGTAATTAACGTTTACTCTAGATCTGGTAACGCGTACGATGATGGTTTCTTAACAGATCCAGCATTAAGCTCTGAGATTGTAGCTGCGAATGGACAAACTTATGTTGATCTATATCGTAATGTTAATCTTGAGAATAGACAGCATTACATGACAGACTTTGGTTTTGACGTTTTTGCGACACCGCAAATTGTTAAAATGGGTGTTGCTGTTAATTTCTAATCGATTGATCGGATAGATAATAATTAAAAATAAAGAAAAGGGTATAAAAACCATGAAAAAGAAGAATCTAAAACTAATAGTTGCTTGTTCTATGTTTCTTGTTTCGGGCTTATTTGCAAAAGAATTAGTCCCAAGCAATACTAGTACAAAATCAACAATGAGAGTAATGGAAAATCAAAGTCCAGGAATCTCTGTGTTAAATATTAATAATATGGCTTACTGGATAGGTAAGGATGGTGCATATACGACTGCTGGAAGTCCAAATGGTACTATGGCTGACTATCCTATTTTTACAGGTGGCTTCATATATGCCGATGGTATGTTATGGGGTGCTAAAGTAAAAGGTGATGGTCTTGGTGATGAGGTTAGAGTAGGTGGTTCTACTTATAACCACGGAATGAAGGCTGGTAGAATTCTCACAGATGCTTCAGGAAATGTTTTAGGTTCAGATGATCCTGCAAACAACCATGTTTGGCGTGTAAGAACAGATTGGGCGACAGCAGATTTAGCTGTTGATGCTGCAAATTATTACGGCGTTGCTGTATCCGATGTTACACCTGCTCAAGTTGCGGTAGTAAAAGGACAATATGAATATGATTGGATGAATTGGCCCGCAGCATGGGGTGCACCATACAAAGATGTTGATGGTGTTGATGGTTATAATAATGCGACAGACATACCAGGTTACCCTGGCGCTGATCAAACTATGTGGACAGTAGCGAACGATGTGCCGCTTATCGTAAATGAAGCAGGAGATAGTACTGGCTTTTTGTCAACTGCTCCTAATTTATATGGTTCTGATCCAATCGGTATAGAATTACAAATTACAATGTGGGGTTACGCTTTTGGTGCTAGTGACCCATTAGGTAATAATATTTTTAAAGAAGCTAAAATGAAGTACATGGGTCTTCCTGCGCTAGACAGCACACAAGTTGGTGTTTCTGGTTTTACAGGAACAAGTGATGGTGCTATTTTGGATTCTTTGTATTTTACTCAATGGTCAGATCCGGATTTAGGGACTTACACTGACGACTATGTTGGTTCTGATGTTGATCTTTCATTTGGCTATGTTTACAATGGTAATAGGTTAGATGGTGTCTTTAATGGCATTTTTAACTTACCTGTACCAGCTGGTGGATATGATTTCTTACAAGGTCCTGCTGATAATATGGATCTTGATGGAGATGGAGATTCAACAGAATTTTTAGGAATGACTTCTTTTGCTTATTTTGGAGCGGGTTCTGCAATTGATGACCCAGATCTTTCTTCTTATGAGGGAACTCTACAGTGGTTTAATTTAATGGAAGGTTTTTTACCTAGACCTGCATATCCAACGCAGATTCCATTTTCTGATCCATCAACTGGTTTAGAAACTAAATATGCTCTTTCTGGAGATCCAACCAGTGGTGCTGGATGGATTGATGGGGTTCAACTTCCTCCAGGCGATAGAAGAATGGTAATGAACACTGGTCCTTTTCAATTAAAAGTTGGAGAAGAGGCAACAGTGGTTTTAGGTATCGCTGGTGGTATGGGACTTGATAATGTTTCTTCAGTTTCTGTTGCAAAATTTCATGACCAATATGGTCAATATGCCTATGATCAAGGCTTTAACTTACCTAGTGCTCCTTCTTCACCTTCTGTTTCTACTATAGAAATGGATGGTATGGTTGGTTTAGACTGGGGTTCTTCAGCAACTTCTGTGTCAAGCACTGAAGAAAGCATCAGCGCAGGTTTTGAATTTGAGGGATATGTGGTTTATCAACTTCCTTCCGCTTCATCTCCGCTAAGTGAAGCTGTTAAAGTTGCTACTTATGATAAGGTTAATTTAATTCAGAATATTTTAGACCCATCTATTGACCCTACTACAGGTCTGGTTGTAGATGCGCCTAAGCAAACAGGTACTGATATTGGAGTTCAAAGATTCTTTGAAACAGATTATGATGAAGTACGTGGCCGTCCTATGTCGAATGGTATTACATATCATTTTGCGGTTACAGCTTACAGTTACTTATCTGATAACGACGGAAGCCCGTTTAAAACATTAGAGTCTGGCGAAACTAGAGTTGCTGTTACACCGAGAACAGCTAATCCAGGTGAAACAGTATATAGTGAAATGAGTTCTGATATTGAGGTAACTCATAATGGAACTGCAAACGCATCTGTAGGAGTTACTGTACTTAATCCGTCAGCATTAAAAGATGGATCATATAAAGTATCTTTTGATACGCAAGTATTTGCTCGTGATATTAATGGAGTTTGGAATAAAGTGGTTTCTAGAAGTGCTGCAAGTGTTTCTGATGCAACAGATTGTGGAGCTTCTACAATTACTGCAACAGCCTATGCTTCATCAATAGTAGGAACAATAGACTTAGTATTAGATTTCACTCTATCATGTGCTGATGGTGCATGGATTGATGGAATACAAATGACATTCCCAACAGGATTTGCAGCAAATGTAAATACGACTGCTGTCACTGGCGTTGGAAACATTTGTTCTTATGGAGCTGGTTCAGGCCAGGATTGTGAGAATAGTGATGGTTCATGGACTGGTGATGTGTTATTGTATGGGCATGACAAACGTACTGGGTTTGGTGCTTTCGAATCTAGTAACACATTTACGGTAAATTACACGCCTTCTAATTCTGCTACATGGGATCTCCCATTAGATATCGGATACGTAATTTACGATGACCATTATACTGACGTGAACTCAGATGGTACTGGTACAGCAACAGCATCTAGTCAAAACTATGAAGAGAAGACAGAATACCATTGGAACTTGTCAACTGCTTCAGGTACTGTTTTGTTAGAGGATCAAACTTTTCTTGGTGGCG
>ENA-UOXV01001661-UOXV01001661.1-marine-metagenome-genome-assembly--contig:-NODE-1661-length-30504-cov-6.746823_pt1 | contig 30504 bp, 17 predicted proteins | sample MGYA00238165_ERZ766961 | MGnify/ENA primary metagenome ERZ766961 (study PRJEB28924, sample SAMN03173240) | marine metagenome | biome: Marine; feature: Water; material: Subsurface seawater | place: North... | reverse complement strand
ATGCGCTACTTACTACTTGCCGCCCATCAAGACGGCCATGGCTCTGTCCATCGCCGACATCGGAGGCTTGGCCCCGTCGTCACCCGGCAACGCGGCCCCGCCTTTCTTTTTCTTTTTCTTCTTCTTCTGGCCGTCACCATCGTGTTTGGGCGCGATGATCTCTGAAGGAACAGCCGGCGCGGTTCCAGAGGCCGACACCTTGCGCCTCTTCTTACCCCCAGACTTTGCATCCGTCGTGGCCGTGAGGTCTGGGGGTCTCATCGCAGCCGTCAGCGCGCCCGCGTCGAGACCGAGCCCAAGCCCGACGCCGGCGGTTGAGTACGTCGGAGCCACCGCCTCGTCCTCTTTCGACTCCTCGTTCGTCTCCTCCCCCCTATCGACCCGCGCGGAGAGGCCCCGCACGTTGGTCCGCTCCACCGCCGCGCCCAGGTCCTCGCCCCCAAACGCCTGGCCCGCGTCGGTCCGATAGGTCCCCGTGTCCTTCACCCCGACTCGCGCCTCCTTCACCCCGCCCCGCGCGTTCTTCACCCCGACGGAACCGCCGAGCAGCCGCCAGTGCCAATCATCGTCGTCGATCGTCCCGGTGGATGGACCCGCCGGATCCGACGCATGTACCGCGGGACGCACCGCGCCGGTCGCGACGCCGCGACGCACCGGGGACCACTCGCATCGCAGCGACTCCGGCATGGTCCCGTACGCGCCGTTCGCGTCCGAGCCCGGCGGCGGCAACACGCCCCCGTTGAGAAGCGGCGCCAGGACGTTGTAAGACGCCACCGCGTCGGTCATCAGCTGGTGCATCGCGGCACGTATCCGCGCAACCGCCGACGTCGCCACGAGCGCGAACGGCATGAAGTAGGTGTGAGCGAGTTGGCCCTCGAGCGACGTAGCCGCCGCGAGCACGTCGTCGTCAGCCTCCGAGGCGACCTTCGCAACGGCGCGCAGGCGATGCGCGAGGTCTTCCCAGAGCGCGCGCGGGGGTAGCTTCCAGATGGCGTGCGCGCCGGCCTTCACCGCAGGGCTCTCGAGCGCGGCGGCGCGGGCCTCGTCGGAGACCCCCGCGCGTAATCCGTCGCGCAGGGCGGCGGCGGCGGCACCGACGTCGAGGGACGCCACCGCTCGCACGTGGCGCGTCACGCCTCTCATGCGCTGGAAGTGTACCGCGCGCTTGTGCTGACTCGTACTCTTATACATCATGCGCTCCCACAGCTGCGTCTCCCGGCGGAGCTCCTCGGCGTCGAGAGCGGCGACCATGGAGGTGGAGGCCGCCCCCGACCGCGACTGCCCCTCGGACGCATCAGCCTCATCCTCTCCTCCGCCGAGTGCGTTCAACGCCTGGCGCATTCCCTGGAGGGCCCCATCCGGCAAAGAGCGGGCCGACACCGTCTTCGGGGGAAATGGCTCCGGCGCGACCATGCTCTCCCCCTGGCGTTGTGGGGCACGGCAGACGTCCCCTCCGTCACTTAGACTAACTCGAGCGAAAAGGGCACAGTTAAATTGCTCTCACAATCGTCGACGCAAGTGGGCGCTCGACCGAGGTCAGTCGACGATGGTCGAGAAGACGACGCCGGAGATCGTCTCCGTTGACTCGCTCCGCCCCGGCACGACGGGTCTCAACGTCGTTGTCAAGGTCCTGGACGCCAAGGAGGTCATGAACAAGAAGCGCCCGGACGGATCCTCGGTCAGGATCGTCGAGTGCACCGTCGGGGATGCGTCCGGGGTTATACTGTTCTCGGCGAAGAACAAGCAGCAGGTGGAGACGATGAAGGTGGGCAAGATGGTGCGGGTGCAGAACGGAAAGATCGACATGATACGGGGCACGATGAGGCTGACGGTGGACCAGTGGGGGCTTCTCAAGGAGGAAACCGAAGGCGATTCGGTGGAACCCGACGGGGACAACAACCTTTCGCTGGTGGAGTACGAACTCGTCGCGAGCACCGACGGCCATTAGCTGGACGGACAAGATTTAGATTTGTACAATACATCGCTACGATAGATACACTACTGCGTGAACTTTGTTCCGCGCACCGTCGTCGCCGATGGAACGTAGGGGGTACCGGAAGCGGTGCCCTCGAAAGGCCTCGCGTGCGCGTAAAACTGCTCAGCCGCGTTGACCCCTTCCTTGGATTCCGTTTCCTTCCCCGGGGTGAAGAACCCCATGACGCCCCTCGTGTCACCGCCAACCACCTCCGGCTTCATGCTCACCGCCTTCATGTGCCCGTAAGGGTACCTCTGGGACTGGTAGTTGAGCTCGCCGTTTGTGGTGTCCCTCCTCGAGGGTTCAATCGCGCCGGGGAATTGGCGGTAGTTCACGGGCTCCTGCGGCCTCCATCCGGTGTATCCGGGCACCACCCCGCGGGAGTACTGATCGACGGATGCGAGGAGCATTCGCTTCTTCTCGTCGGTTCGAGCCACCACGCCGTCGGACGCGGAGAGCGCGTCGATGTTGTGCGGCGCCTCCGCGATGAACCCAGAGTACCCCGGGACGTGTCGCGTGACGCGGGTGGTGCCGAGGCCGAGCTCGTTCGTGGAGGACCTCTGCGTGATACCGGCGCCGATACCCATGTTATTGCCCCCCGCGCCTCTCGCCAAAGGGTTGGAGCCGTACGTGCCGTAGTGGGTCACCTGGGAGCTGGTCCCGTCGAACCTGGCGCTCGCAGAGGACCCGGGTTTGGCGGGGGGCTTCATGGACGGTCGCGCGTGGGTGACACCGGCAGCCTCGCGGGGATCACAGACGTCGTGGCTGTACGAAGATCGCGCGATGAACCTCTTCGTCACCTGCTTGGCTCCCGCGACCTTCCGCCTGTCTCCCACCCAGTACCCGCCGTCGGTGCCGTCGGGAACCTTGAAATCGCCCTTTTCGTATGTTGGGAATTGCGACTTTTGAAGCGTGGTGGGAACCTGCGCGGTGGTCGTCTCCATGGCGATCTTCTCCATGACGTCGACGCCTGCGTCCCTACCGAGATGCGTGGTGTGACCCTTGTTTGGCACCGCGATGTTCATGTCGCTCGGGATGTAGCCCGTGTAGCCTGCGGAGAAACGACGACACGGCAAAATTCAGTCACGTGAATTACTCCGGGACGATTGTGGACAGAGTGGAGCGCGCATTGTATCATACCTGGGACGCCCTTATCGATGCGGTAGCCGAGAAAGCTCTGATTGCCGGCGGTGGCCACCATGGTTATCGCCGATGTTTTGCTGTCCGGGGTTCGACGACGTGCACCCGCGCGCGGAGGTTTCACATTTGCTTTTCTCAAGGGTTGCCAAAATGGGCGCGAGATCCCCGTTGCCCGTGCTGCTGCTCTCGCAGTCTTGGCAGTGGCAGTCGAATCCGAATCGGCAGATCGGATCCCGCCAATCAGAGAAGACCTTTTGGTTGGGAAGGGCGGGCACCCCGTTCTTCAATCTGGCACACAACCTTGGGCGTCCCGACATCGTTCCAGGCAGAAGATGTCTTCCTTCACCATGGGTGAGTGCCCCGTAGATAATCGACCGCGCGAACCATTCCGCATCTCGTCCATCTTAGCCTCCGTGGTCTCATGCAACGGCGATGCGAACAAAACCAACATCTCCCGCCCGATCCGAGAACGCCCGAACCATCGCGCCGAGACTGACCTTCGTCCCGCCCCTTCTCGGATTTAACCACGCGCAGCCGCGGCCACTAGCATATCCAACACCATCGCGCTGACCTCCCGCAACCGGGCTGGCCGTGCCGGCGCTCGCGCGGGGGCGGTGCGGCCCGTCGCTGCCGCCTCGGAGGTGGTGCAGCAGGTCGCCGTCGGCGCGGGCGGCGCCGCGGCGTTCCTCGGCGTCGTCGGCGGTGTCGCCGCGATCTCCGTGCTCTCCGCCGCGCGCATCGAGCAGAGGGTGGACGATGCCACGAAGAAGGCGGAGGGCTACGGCATCGACCTCACCGACCTCTACTACGATTTCGACGTCCCCGGCGACCAGTACCCGTTTGGCGACGGCGAGGACTGGATGCCACAGAGCTGGAAGCCCCCGAAGACGGGCGACTCCAAGTACCTGCCCACGAAGATGCTCGGGCAGATTCAGATCAGGCTGAACCAGTACGAGGCGATCAAGGAGTGCGAGGCGGCGGGTGTCGAGATTGGCGACCTCTGCGTGCCCTTCGAGGACTACGACGGCGAGTACGACACCAACGCGAAGAGGCTCATCGAGATGCGCAGGAGGCTCGAGGCTGCCAAGTGAGGCGAATCGACGGGCGGTCGCGTGGTGGGACTGTGATGTAGCGTAGACTATTATATTCGTGAATGATCAAACATGTATTTACATCCACCCCGAGGGTCGGCGGTACCCTCGCAGAGATTTTGAGGGGCCACAAGTAATTTGGTCACCTCCTTCCATCCAAATCCATACCATATATTGATGCGCTTCACGGCGCGAAAGCGCCGGGCCGCCATGGGTGCCGCGTTCGTGTGTGTGTGCGTTCTGGTTATGCTGACGTCACAACCGACGCACGCACGCATAACGAGGGAGGATATTCGTCGTGCACACCTTGCGTTCAGGGAGGGCGCGTCTCCGGTGGGCACCGCGGATCTACGGTGTGATCCGTCTTCCCTCCCGAGCGCTCCTGAGGGCGCCGTCAAGTTCTTCGCGCTCGGAGACTGGGGCGTGCGAGGTTTGGACGTGGGTTCGGACGCGCAACTCGACGTCGCTCGCGGCATTTCGTGCGCAGCTAGAGCCAACGAACCCCGCTTCATCGTCACCCTGGGGGACAACTTTTACCCGAATGGCGTTGGTTCTGATAACGATGGCCAGTTCAGCTTCAAGTACGAAGAGGTTTACACTGATGCATCTCTCAAGGTTCCGTGGTTTCCGAGTCTTGGAGATCACGACCATCTCGGGGACGTAAACGCGCAGGCTCTGTACTCACTTAAGAGCGACAGGTGGTCGATGCCCAGCGCGTGGTACGTCGAGGTCGTCCCGTTGCCTCGAGGGGGCAAGCTACAACTGATCTTCGTGGACTGGGTGGCGCTCGAGGGGAAGTACAGCGAGTCGGACAACGACAGACGCTTTCAAAAGCACCTCGGGGAGGCGGCCGGGAAGGATACATCTGAGGAGCACTGGGAGTGGCTGCGCAGGGTGACGAGCTCGAGCAAGCCGACGTGGCGGGTGGTTGTCGGCCACAGGCCGTTGATCTCGGTCTCTGCCCGCTCCGCAAAGGACGACGAGCGTTACCCGGCGGAGGGACGGGCGAGACGGGCGATCAGGGAGTTCATCGAGGGCGCGAACGTCGACATGTGGATAAACGGGCACGATCACACGGCCCAGGTGGCGTGCTCGGAGCGGGGGGGCGGGACGACGCACTTCGTAACCGCCGGCATCGGGGGTTATGACTTGCACCAGCTGAGACCAAAGGACGAGTGGCAGAAGGAGATGCTGTTTGCCGACAGCACGTACCACGGGTTCACCGCCCACTACGTGACGGACGATACACTGACGACGCATTTCCTGGACGAGCGTGGGCGTGTCAAGCACTCTTTCGATATTGGTGGAGATCGTTCGAGTTGCCACTAGCTACCTTGTACGAAGGTACTAGCTATCGTTCGTATTATTACAAAATTTGCTGTTGTACATTAAGACCTTCCGGAGTCGTTGTTGCCGCTCGAGGAGTTCGTGTTGGTGGTGAACTCGAACAGGAGCCTGGTCTCGGTGGAGGACTCGCTGTTGAGCTGCATGCGAAGCTTGTCCGTGAGCTTGTAGACGAGGGCGAATTTCGTCTGCATCTCGCTCTCCTTTAGTTTGCGGCTCATGGTCGCCTGGAGCGAGTCGCCAAGCATGAGCTCCCAGTCCGAACCGAGGTTGATCTGAGAGATGTTGCTGAACGGATCGGTGCTGGGGTCGAGCGAGAGCAGGCCGGGAATGGACGGCGCCGTCGTCACCCTCCATCGAGCCTTACCGAGCTGACCGCCGGTCTCGATTTTGGGCATGAGCGTCGCGACGGTGCTCGCCGCGAGGTTGCTAAACGCCAGCTGGCCGTCCTGCTCCAGGAGGCTCTCCGCGAGCTGACCCTCGAAGATCCTCGCAGCCTCGGCGACGGCTGCGTCCCTCTCGCTCGGCCCGACGATCGAGCTGGAGTCCCCGGGCGCCACACCGCCGATCACCTTCCCGACGCCCGTGCCGGCACCCCCCGCGCGGGCGGCGGCGACGGCGGCTCCGGATCCGCGGGTGATGACCAGGTTGTCCGCCCAGTTGCTAACCTTGCCCTGGACGAGGGCCCTCAGGTCCGCGCCCACGAGCGACACGTCCAGGGTGGGGTCCATGCCGTGCTCGGGGACGAACACGGCGCGGTTGGGGTGCTCGCGGCTCAGTCGCACCTGCGTGGCGACGAGGTTGATATCGCCGCGCTCAAAGTTGATGACGCCGGAGGGTCGGATCAGAACCGGGTCGGCGACGCCGTTGATCTCAACCTCGCCGCTGACGCCAAAGTTGAGCACGAACGGGTACACCGCGCTGAGCTCGGGACCGACGATGAGCCTCAATCCTCGGAAACGTAGGGGCGGTCGTTCTTCGCTTCCGTTATCTCCCTTGGCGGATGGGGATCCAGGGGGCGTGGACCTCTGCAGGAAACCCGCGAGACCTCGCTTCGTCTCCCGGTTGCCAAAGCCAACCGCGCCGGATCCGGCTCGTGACGCGGCGTCGCCCGAGGGGACAGCCGAACCGGCGGCGGGCTGGTTCGCGTTGGGCTGGATGAACGCCGTTCCCTTGGACAGGCGCAGCGATCCTCCAACCTCGGGTTCGAGAAGGGTTCCCTTGATGACCATGTCCGCGTCGAGGCGGCCGCTGTACGCGGCGCGGGCCCTCACGTCGATCCCGGTCGCCTCAGCCCTGATACCGCCCTGGACATCCGCGCGCGCGACGAGACCCTCCCAGGTCTCACCCCCGTTCCTACGCGTGTGAAGCACGGGGACGGCGCCGCGGACCTTGATGGATCCGCGCGGGCCGCACTTGGCGTCGAAATGGTCGGCGTAAAGGGTGTTGCGCTGGATGCGGATGTTGGCATTCACCGGGTAGAGGGGCCTCGCCAGCATCGGGGAGACAATCTTGGCGCGGGTGATCACGGCTGCTCCGTCGTACACCGGATCGGCGAGCGTGCCGCGCACCGCGAGGGTGATATCGGCGCCACCCTCCTGCCACTCGACGGGCCCGCCCTGCATCAGGCTCGGGGCGCTGAGCGCGGAGATGAGCTGCATGCCGCCATCCTGAACCGACCAGTCCACGACGACGGACCTGTCCTCAGCGTCCGGCAGAGGGATGACACCACTCAGCCGAAGGTGGCCGGGGGTGACCTGCGCCGCGCCGCGCTTGTTACTCGCCGCGGGATTCGCCTCGGCGTTGAATCGCGCGGTTCGGGCCTCTGTGACCTCAGCCGCGGCGTTGGCGTGACCCAAGCGCACGGGGCCGATGCGACCCTCGCTGAGGTTCGCGCGGAAACTCCCAGTCGGACTGGATACGGACCCGCCGATATCACCGGAGACGAAGAGTGTGCCCGCGATGGGGGGCAACGGGGGAGGGGGAGGCGGGGGCGCGCCCGTGGAAGCAGACGCGGCCGAAGTGATGTGGTGGATCATCGGCGCCAGGCGCTGCGCCGGAAGGTCGATGACCGCGAAAGCCGCGTTCTGAACATCGCCGAAGAGATTACCGTCAATCTTGACGACGGCTCCATCCGACCTCAGCTCGAAACGACGCATCTGCAGCCCCTCGACGGCGTCGACGTTACCCTGCGCCTCGAGGGACTGAACTTGGTACGGTCCCCAGGACCACCCGTCGCCTGACACGTTGAAGTCCACTGACGACACCTGGTCGGCGAGGCTGTTGTTTGCGCCGACGGTCACCGGCAACGTGGCGCCATTGCCGCCTTTGACCTCGACGGTACCGCGCCATGCGCCGTGCAGGTCCTGGAGACCCGGGAGTTGCACGGGTGCGTCGTCGGCGGGCGCGCGGCCATCCGTCGCGCCGGTGGTTTCTTTCAGCACCACCCGCTGCTCCGCGGCGGCTGCAGCCGCAGCCTCGTCGAGCTGCCTCCCGAGCTCCTCCGACGCCCTGATGGCGATGCGGCGGACGGCACCGAGGAAATGGTCCTTGGCGCGGGTGTACTCGAGGGGCGTCGCACCCTCGCGCAGCGCGGCGGCGAGTCGCACGGCGGGAAGCATCTCCTCGACATCCGCCTGGGGGACGGCGAGGAGGAGGCGCCAGGACCCGGGTTCCATCTCCTCGACGAGGGGAACAGACTCCGGCTCTTGCTCGACAGTACCCTCCGCGGCACTCGCCTCCGACGCGGTCACATCGGTCCCCATCTGTGCCTCATCGCTGGCGCTGTCACCTTCCATGACCTTGGTCTTGAGGGCGGCGAGACGATCCATGACGCCGGAGAGTGGGTTGGAGCTGCTCGCCCTCTCTTCCGTCGCCGCGGCTGTCGCCTCCACCGCGGCGGTGACAGCCTCCACGTTGTCCTCCTGATTGATAGCCACGACGACGGCCTCAGGAACATCCACATCCACGGTCTCAACGTCAGCCACGGGAATTACATCATCGACGTTGGCATACTCATGTGCAGTCACGTCTTCGGCAGTGGGGGACTCCTCGTCGGTTGCTTCAGTGTCGTCAACCTCGCTGGTCCCAGAAGCTTCAACAGATTCCACCTCATTTTCGGTGTCAGCAATGACAAGAACATCATCTGCAATTACCTCGGCAGCGTCTGCAGTCACCCCCGAGGCCACCGCAGCTGCCTGGGAGGCTTCTACGGTCACCTCTACGGCGTCCGCAGTGACCTGTGCCGGCGCACTCGCCTCCTTCGCCTTGGAGCGCTTGAAGGAGAATAATTCCTTCATGCTTGTCTTCAGCTGGCTGATGGGAGTCGTGCGGTCCGAAGCCTCGGACGTAGCGACTGCGGCTGATGCCTCAACAGGTTCGTCAGCATCTGTCTCAACTTTAGCTTCAAGTGTCTCCTCAGCTCCGTCGGCGTCGTTTTCCACGTCGCTCTCCGCATCGGAGACGTCAGATAGAGGGTGCGCATCGAGCCCTTCCTCCAAGGATGCATCGGCAGCGTCGATCACGACCCAGCCGGCATCCTCCGCTCCATCGACAACCTGATCCACGACCTCCAGGATTGGCTCGGAGACCTCGGCGACTGGCTCTTCCACGGGCTTGGAACGCGGCGGCGGGAGGGATTCCCAGACCTCATCGTCGAGACAGTGCTCGCCCTGAAGAGTGTACAGGGACCGGCGCTGATCGAGCGCGGCGCGCTCCAGCCGCACGATACGACCGTCCCAGCTGGCATCGGCATCCAGGACCTCGCCCTGAACACCGCTCAGTCGCGGTTGCTGCACGCGAAGCGTCGCCTCGCCGCGTCTCTCGCGCAGGTCCATCGAGATCTTTCCGCGCTCGACGCGACCGCGGAGCGAAGCGAGCTCCAGATCGTCGAGGCGCAGACCGGCGATGTCGAGCTCCCCGCGTCCATCCGACGCATCGAGGTCCGCACGAAGAAGGCCTCGTCTGATGGATACGGACACCGAGGGCTGCGGGCCCTCGGCGGATTCCTCCGTCGGTTGAATGGAATCGACGTTGGGGATATCCATCTCGACGCGAAGGAGCTCGTCCGCCCTTCCTCGCGCGTTTATGCTCGCACCCTCCTTGCTCGCCTCGACCTCACCGCTGAGACGGGGCGCGAGGGACAGCTGGTTAACGCGCAAGCCCTCGAGGGACACCTTACCGCTGAATTGTGGTTCGTACTCGCCGTCGACTGATGGGGTGTAAGGCACACTCGGGGTCGTGTCGATGCCGTGCGTCGCGAGCTGGGCCAAAGCCTGGCGCGCAGCCTTCACAGATGCGGGAGTCGCCCGAGGCAGGGAAGCCTCCGCCGCGGCACCGGCACCGTCCACGTCACCCTTGACGTTGACGCGACCGGACAGCCGTAGTCTTAAACGATCCGGCGGCGCGAGTCGGGCGAGGTCGTCCTCCGCGACGACGAGCGCCGCCAGGTCCAGGGAACGAAAGGTTGCATCCCCCTCAGCCCTCGTGAACGCGGGTCGACCGGCGGCGAGAGCGTCTTCGACGGTGCGGGCGGCGAGCGCAACCTCCAGTGGCGGGTAACTCGTATCCGCCGACCCGCTGAACTCGATGGCGGGCGCACGAACCTGGGTGGATATGCGGTTGCGGGTGATGTTCAGGTCGCCAGACATCGTTGCATCCTTGACGGCCCACTTGGCGTCAACCACCGGGGCTGAGAGCGGCCCTTTGACGGTCGCCGTGGCCGAACCCGGCGCACTGGGCACGATCTTGTCGTAAATTTGGGGAGGGAGGCCCATGGGAAGCTTCGCGGATGCGTCCTTCGCGGCAGCCGTAGCCGCGGCCCAGTAGGTATCCTCATCCATAACCTTGTCTCCGGTGGCACCCGGGCCGTTCGGAGAGAAGAGCTGCTGAATACCGCCGGGCAGCCACCCGCCACTCGCATCCACGTCCGTAGCCGCGCCCGGGACATTTGTCGCGGGGAACGTCTGGCTCTGGACGGGCGTGGCGCGCGTCGACGCGGCTCCCTTCAAGGTGAGAGACGCCACCACGCTCTTCGGATCGAAACCCTCAGCCTCGAGTTCAATGTCGACAGCCTCGGGATTGGACAGCGCGCCCTGATCAATCATGATCGTCCCGGATGCGCGCGCCTCGCCTCCAGCCACGGGGCTCACCTCCGCCTCGTGGAGCGTCACCTTCTGCCCCCAGGTATCAACCGTGAAAACAGCGCGGGCATCTTTAACCGCAAACGCGTCGTACGCCGCGATGGCACCCTCGGACGCGCCCGCCCTCACGGCATCCTCGGACAGTGCCACCTCGGTCCCGGGCACGCCGCGCCTGATATCTTCCGGCTTTGGGGGGATGGTCTCCGCCGACCCCGTGAAGATGGGGTACTCGAGCGGACCGCCGACGTACAGAAAGCCCCGCACAGCGCCGGCCAAGGGACGCGGTGGAGGCTTCACCCCGAGCGTTTCACGGAGGGCGTGCGCATCGACCCCTGAAACCTGAGCGGATATGCGGTACTCTCCACTGCGACCGGATCCCGGCTGCATGTTCTTCGGCCTCAGTTCTCCACTGTCCCTCATCTCCTTCAGCTGTTTCACGTTCTTTTCACCCGGTGCCAGATCCATATCCCCCGAAGCGGTGATTGGCACCGCGCCGTAGAACCCCTTGCCGCCGTGAAGGTACATCCTGGTCCCTTCGAACACGAGATCGACGTCCGTGTCCGCGAAGCTGTCCGTGCTATCCCAGAAATGTAAGTTGACGCCGCGGCATCGAATCTGTCCACCAAATTCTGGAAACTTCCACGACTCGCGCGAGTGAGAGCGAAGACGAAGCTCTCCGTCCACTCTCCCGGCGCTCACATCGATCGGAAGCCCCGGAATCGTTCTCTCCACGACGGCGGCGCTGGTGTTGTTGAGCTGAACGCGCACCTTCAAATCGGCCAGGCCATTGTCCGCCGCCAGCGTGCCAGCCTTGCCTTTTCCGTTGCCAGCGCCGGTGTTGTTGGCGGGCGCCAAGGAAAGGAAGCACCGAATGTGACCGCCGTCGTTGCCGCGCGCGATCTCCCTGACCAGAGATTTCTTTTCTGCGGCGGTCTGTTCGGCGCGCAGGTGCCTCGGTGCGGTTTCACTCCTCATCGTCACGGGTCGCTCCTGCGGCGGTACGCTACGGCTCACCGGGTTGGCCTGTATGTCGAGATCCAGCCGACCCCTCCTGCTCATCGATATCGTGCCGTTCACGCGCTTGAGCAGACGGGGATCCGGGTCACCCGCCAGGTGGAGAGACGCGGTTCCGTTCACCACTCGGATGGAGTCGAGCGCGAGCTTCACACCGCCCCCTTCGCCGTCCGCCGCGTCGCCGGGACCGCCGCGCTTGGGGATCGTAATCGTCGGCCTGGCAGACACCGGGAGCGTATCCTCGGGGTATCCGAGCCAAGATCCGTTCTCTCCTTGCCTCATCGTCGCCTGCACGCCCTCGAGGTGCGCGGCGACCACGATCTTGAACTGCAGCAGCGAGGCGATCGGACGCAAGCTGAGCTTCACGTTGGCCACCTCCACGATGGAGCGCTCAGCCTCGGCGGGCCCAATCACGAGCGGACCGACGTCGAGGAACGATCCCGCGCCGAGTAGACCGGCGGGCCACAGCCCCTTGCAGCGACCGATACGAATGGGCCGGTTCGCAGCCTGGGACACGGTCGCCGACATCCACGGCAGGGCCTGGTTGACGAAATGTCTTCCGAGGTAGTACGACATGCCCGTCGACGCAAAGAGGAAGCCGCTCAGCCACAGGGCGTATATCCCCAGCCGAGTGAGCACGAACCGTCGCCATTCCCTCCACGCGCCCGATAGGGCCTCGGCCGTCAGCCTCGGCCAGTCGTCCTCCATCACCGCGTCGAGCCGTGCCCCCTCCACCGTCTGACCCCGGAGCTGAGCCTCGCGCTCCGCGAAGCTCTCGAGCACGTCGACATCGTCCGAATCGAACGGACCCTTGACACCGTCCGCCTCCCCGCCCTCTTTCCTGTCGTCCCCGCCCTCTTTCCTGTCGTCCCCGCCCTCTTTCCTGTCGTCCCCGCCCTCCCGAACCCGCATCGATCGAAATCCCGCGAAACCAGCGGTCCAGCCGGATCGACCCCCACCCTTTTCATCTTTGCCGACGCCGCCGTCGTCGCTCTTGCCTCCCTCGGGCTGGGAAACCTTCGCAAACACGCCCGGGGACTGTCTCGACCTCGACCCCCGGCCAAGGGCGTAGAATGCTGGCCACGAGCGGCCTATGCTCCCACGTAAAGGCGTGCCGCGAAGCGTCTGAGAGGAGAAAAAAATGGGAAAGCCAAGTGAGATGGGGAGCGCAAACGTCGCGACGACGGGCGAGCCGCAAAGATTATAAATCATCGCGCGAGCCAAGACAACAACGTCGAAGACGGGATGGGGACTGCAGGGGGTGGCGCTCACTTTCTTCATGCTGCCGCACAGCTGTACGACACATCTACCTCTATGCGACGAGACGCGCGATAAGCCCGCGGGTGCCCCCGAACCCGGATACATCACCGATAACGGAGTTGCAAGCGAGCTCATGGTGGTCGGGGCTCCCCACTGTGTTAACAGCATTTTTCGGTGTGGCAGGGGCGCCTCTACACTACCCGGGAAACCCACTCACGCCTCCGGTCCGACGCCCCGGAACCTCCTCTCGCCGAGGAGCGATCGAGGGACCCCCACCCGAGCCCCTGAGTGGTGCGCGCAAAGCGTGGCGACACGCTCTAGCCTATGACCTGGGCACCCGCCCCGTTCAAAAACTCGACCGCCTACCCAGCCACGAATTCTACCCCGTCAGTTGGCAACGGGTCTTTTCACTTCTTTGGGCACTATAGCTAGCTAGCTCGGAGAGTCTCGGCGCGAAAGACGGGATGGGAGGGAGGCGTATCGTGGAGTCGAGTTGAGTCCATCGCGCGCTGATGGATGCAATCAAGCGTCTCTTCCAGGCCCAGCCCGCGGACCCGCGCTGGCTCTCCGGGTTGGGACTCGCCCAATGCACCGCTTTCCTCACGGCTCTGTCCGCGACCGCCTCCACAGCGCTGGCGAACCGCGGGGCGAGCGCGCCGGCTTGGCAGTCGTTCTTCATCTACGTTCTGCTCGGTGGATTTTACGTGCCTTACCACGCGCGGCAGAAATCGCGCGAGGCGGAGGCCGAGGGCGCGGGCGGCCAGGGGTTGGGTTTCACGGATCTCGCGCCACCGCCGCCCTCGACGCCGCTCTCGACGGGCCTGACAGCCCAGGGATCGCCCGGGAGCAGCCGGACCCCCGCGCGATACGCGCTCCTGGCATTTATCGACACGCAGGCTAACTATTGGATCGTCAAGGCGTTCCGATACACCTCTCTGACGAGCGTGACGCTCCTGGACTGCGCGGCGGTGCCCTTCTCCATGGCGCTGTCGGTTGCGATACTCGGCAGTAGCTACTCCAGGGCTCACATCGCGGGAGGCGCGTTATCGTTCGGCGGCCTCGCGCTGCTCGTGCTCACGGACACTGAGAGCGGAGGTGGATCCGGCGGTTCCAATCCCCCGCTCGGGGACTTCATGGTCATCGTAGCCGCCGCGCTCTACGCGTCGTCAAACGTGCTGCAGGAGCGGGCTCTGCTGGAGGGCGCGTCCACATCGGAGGTTCTCGCGGCGATCGGGGGCATTGGTGCGGTCATCAGTGGACTGCAGTGCGCGGTGTTCGAGCTTAAAGACCTCTCGAAGGTGGGTCGCGCGGCTGGCGCGGAGGGGTTCCTCGAGATGGCGGCGTTTGCGGCGTCGCTGTTTGCGATGTATTCGCTCGTCCCGGAGGTGTTACGGCGGAGCGGTTCCGCCGCGTTCAACGTCGGCATGCTGAGCTCCGACCTGTGGGCTGTGTTGGCGCGTGTCGTGTTCTTCGCCGGGTTCACGGCGGCGTCGTTCGCGTCGTTCGCGGCGAGTTTCGTCCTGGTCGCTTTTGGAACGGTCGTGTTTGCCAGCGCCGGCGACCCATTGAGGACAGGCGAGCAGCGCCGAAGGTACGTAATTCTGGACGAGGATCTGGTGGATCCGGAGCCAACTGTGTAGATATACTACTTAGTACTTAGTCTACTTAGTCGATTAGTGTCGTGGCTGCAACATCGTCAGCCAACGCCATAAACACTGAACCGCCTCCTCACTCCTCTAAAAACGGGCAACCCTTCTCTAAAACGGGCACCCCTCCTCTGTTGAAATTACCGGCCGTGGGTCAGAGTGGGAGGGCGCAACTCATCTCTCTCCATATGGGAGGCTCGGAGGATGCAGGCTCCATGCCGCCACCGCCGTCAGTGCACGTGTCGCGCGGAGACGGCAGCCGCGCTTCGTCTGCGGCAGAGGCGCGTGGTCCCGTGTATGCTTCGCTGGTCAGAGTCAGCGACGCGCCCTCGTCTTCTTCTCTTCCGGACTGCATCTCCTTGCAAGCGCCCGGGGACGCCAAGGTGATCACGGTGGGGAGACACCGGCTCAACGATGTGCAGCTGGACTGTCCGCGCGTGCCGAGCCTGCTTTCGCGTCAGCACGCGGAGATCGTGTGCGACGCGGACGGGCTACATTCCGTGACGGACAAGAACACGCTTAATGGGACGTATTTGAACGGGAACCTCATACCGGACGGACCTTGCCCTCTGCGAAACGGCGACATCATCGCCTTTGGCGGCCCCGCGAACGTGCTGAGAGATAATCGTACGCTGAAGAACTCCTTCAGGTTCGAGTATCGTCGTCCGCTCACCGCGGAACAGTGGCGGGGAGCGGTCAACCCCGGAGGGCAAGGAAGCGACGTGCGCGAGTCGAGATCTGAGACCCCGTGCGAATGCGCGAGGGAGGGATGCGCGGCGTGCCACCCGCCGAAGCGGACGAGGAGAGGGGAAGAGGAAACACACCTCGGTTCGACGGTACCGGCCACGGCTAGGGTGTCGCCACCGTCGCGGCCGTCGGAACCGTCACCGAAGCCCGTCGAGAAGGACGATGCCGCCGAGCTCGGGAAACTCCCGACGCAGAGTCCCGGCGACGCCCCCGAGGGATATCGCAGACCCGGGAGGTCCGTGGTGAAGCTCTCTCGGCGCGACATGGTATCGGTGCAGAGGATCGCGGCGATGCACGCGCGTCGCTCGCCCGAGTTCCTTCGCGGCGCCCTGGTGGAGGTTGGCGCGTCGCTGGCGGAGAGCGCGATACCCGTGAGCGACGACGACGAGACGGCGTTTATCGAGCTCATCGTGGATCACTCGAGCAGGGGCGGGTGCTTCGCAAATATTCGCGATGCGTTGACGATAAACGCGGGAGGTACCTCGCAAATCGTTCAGGAGGTTGAGATGTCCCAGATGACGCAGGCGACGCAGGAGTACGCCATGCCGTTTCCATCGAACAAGGCGTCAGACGTGGTTGGCGCGGCGGCTCCCTTCATCCGACAGGTGTGCAGGGAATCACTCGAGATGCACGTGTCTCCGTCTGGCGTGGTCACTTTCGGTCTCAGACTCTTAAGCGCCGGCAGCGTGTGGGACTCGGAAGTCTACAGCGCGAAGGAGAAGTCGAGCACCGCGTTCAAGCGCGGAGACCTCGTCGCTGAGACAGTCGCCTTGGCCGCGTGGCCCCAGCAGCAGCTCGGATGGGAAGGTGGGGCGGTCGATGGAGATGGAGACACCAGCAACCGCGTTTTTGCCTCGTCCGTGAGTGGGCTGGACGGATACGGGTGCGATATCGGGCCGATGGGGTGCAGCGCGATCGCGGAGGGGATGCTAAAACCACGGCAAACGGTGGATGGGCGCTGGATTTTCAACGCCTCCCTGAGAGGAATTCGGCTGGGAAAGAACCCCCGGATCGGGGATGATGGGTGTTGCGCGCTCGCTGACGCTCTGAAACCGAGGGCATGCATCACGGGCGCTACCATGTTCAACACCTCACTCGCAGTCTTGGATCTCTCCGGATGCGGCATCGGTCCAAAGGGGGCAGTGGCGCTCGCAAACGCTCTGAAGCTCGTGTCAAACTCAAACACAGAATGGGTTTTCCCGTCAAACTTGAGGGCGCTGAAACTCTCCGGTAATAGCATCGGGACCGAAGGAGCACGCGCCATGGCCAGTCTCCTCATACCTCTGCCGAACGAAGGCTCCGGAACTTGGTCGTTCAATCCTTCGCTCGAGATACTTGACCTATCTGACAATCATGGGATGGACGATTCCGTCGCCCAAGAGTTTGCAAAAGCCCTTCAACCTCGACGTGTTAAGTCAGCTAAACGTGGTAGGGATGGTGGCGATGGGGATGGTACATATCTAGTGAACGCCGCGCTATCCGAGCTTGGCCTCTGCGGACACTCCTTCTCTCAAGCAGGACTGGATATGATCGCGGCGAGTCTGGATCCGAAACGCAACGGCTCTGGCGGTGCTGCCAGCGCATCGACCCACGTGATCTTGGAGCGTACAAAGTCGATTGGACAGCAATCTGGCTCGAATGTTCAGGAGACCAGTCACGAGCTGGTTCTCCCGGCGGCGACGGGTTGTGCAGCTGAGCAGCGAGAGCTGTCTCACTGGCACTGGCAGGCGTGGAGGACTAAACTTTTGCCCGGAGCAGACGATACCAGCTCGCAGATGGGTCAGATGGCAACAGGCGATGAGCACATCCCACCGGCTTGGCAACGAACACTGATGGAGGACTACCACCCAGGGGGCCCGATGATGCCGTGGAGCACTGGGTTTGCCCTTCGAACGGTTTTGCTGCAAAGAATGGAGGACGGTGATCATATACTGCCCGAGGAGCAGGAGACTGTCACAGCAGGTCTGCCCGAGTGGCTTGACGATGAGCTGAGATGCGTGATTTGCACCGAAACTTTCGTGAATCCGTACGCGATCAACGGATGTGGACACGTTTTCTGCCATGATTGTGTGTCGCAGTGGTTCAACACGCGCTCGAATCAATGCCCGATTTGCCGGCATCGCCTTCAAGTGGTGAGCAACCACCACATTAATTTCTTCCTCTTCTTGCTTCCTGTGTTCGTGTATGCGTGCTAACATGTAATTTCCCGCTTTGAATCCCCGCAGCCTACGTCTTTGGCATTGACACCGTGTACAATGACACAGAAATTACTCGAGAGGTATGTGTTGCCCTATTTACCGCCGAAGGATGTCGAAGCTCGCCGTGAACGTGCCCGCGAGGTGAGAGACAACGCAGCGGCCCGAGCTTCGGAGGCGAGTCAGGTTCCCAGCGGTGGCGACAGCGGAAGGAACATGAACATCGCAGCCGCAGCCGCAGCCGCAGCAGCCATGGCTTTGGCGGGCGGTCCAACCCTCGGAGACAACGCAAGAGCCGGTCTATCGTCATCGAATGCGGCGCTTCAGCAGATGATTCAACTGCACACGCAGAGAGCGATGCGAGCCGTGCAAGGCCGACAGCGCGACGTGCAGTCGTCAGGTCAACCGCAAGGCGACATGTCCGTCCACGAAGCGTTGACGCAATCGCTTCATTCTGCTCAAGAGGTGCTGAGAAACCTTCAAGAGAGCAGAAGACGAAGGCATGATCAGATCGCGGCGGTCCTGACTCGCGTCCGGGGGCAAGGTGTCGAAATCCCCCCGTTTCCAGCCACCGACGTGCCCGTCTCAGCCGCATCAGCCAGCACTGAGAACCCCTTGGCCGCGATGGAGGCGATGCTACTCCGTCGACGTCAAGGGGGCTCAAATGACAACGCCAATGCCCGAGCTGAAGGGATCACGTGGACTGCGATGAGCACAAACGTGGATCATTCCACGCCGTGTCATCACTGCCGAGCCAACATACCTCCTCGTTTCCTCCGCATGCGACGCGCGCTGGTCACCGGAGTTCATGAGTACTACCATGCAAATTACGACTGTCTCCGCTCGGTCCATAACGAAATTCGTGACACCACGTCGATTCAGGGACTCGATCGGCTATCAGAGCAGGAGAGGCGAGTCTTGACTGCCATCACAAGCGTAGTCGTCTCCCGGGTTCAATGATTTTGAGGGGCTTGCTTCGCCGGCCAAGAGTTTAGAACTACGATGAAGATTACGTTCCTCTAGCTATAGCGACCTATTCACAACGACACACTGTAACTCATGACGCCAGATGCCCGAGATGGTCCTCGTAAGATTGATGGAAAGTCTGTGCGCACCACTTGAAGGGCTCGGCTATTGCCGACCCGGGTGGCAAAGCGGATGTCTCCATGAACACCAAACCCATCGATGTGGCCCAACGCTTTGCCTCATCCACGCTCACGGCACGTTGCCTCAGCTTCCCGAGCTTTTCATTAGCGGCGGCGACTTCCGCGGCTGTCACCGTCCCATCCCCGTCGGCGTCATAGTTAACGTGCCCGACAAGGTCGTGCTTATTCCCCACCAGAACGCCCCTGATTGACTTCCCTTTGTTCGAAGGGACACTCGTGAGCAGCTTGAGGCTCTCCGCGCACGCCTCGAAGCTCTCCTTACTGCTCTGATCGTACACGAGGATCACGAGGTTCACGTTGTCCAGGAGCTGCGTCACCATGTCGCTGAATATTTGGTGTCCGGAGACGTCGCACACGAACAGCTCGACCGTGGCTGTCGTCCCTTCGATCGGGACGGGTGCCACCACGACGTCCATACCGCTCGTAAGCTTGTAGTTTTTTGGGAACAGCTTACCCTTGCTCTGAAACATCTGCGTCAGCGCCGTTTTGCCCACAGCTCGACAACCTGAGAAGATTGGCGGTCATCGTGCTCAGCTTGGGGAGAGGTTGGGACACACGGGCGATGTTTGAAGAGGAGCAGCAACATTCAATGGTTGGGAAAAAGTCAACACGAACGACATCAAAGAAAGGCGCGTACCTAGGACAGCCACCTTGGCGCGAAGAGTCACAGACATGCCGCGCACGCTCATGTCGGTATCGCGCCAACCCGGCTATTATGCTCGCCGACTCGGCGTTTGTGAGGTGGTCCAAGTGCCGTCGGCGGTTCCGATGATTTAAATAGTTCCCTCACTGTCTGTTCGAAACCTTCAACAAGCTCCACCAAAGTCGAGCTCTCAAGTCGTCGCGTCGAAACTTCGACGGAAAAAAGGTCCGAAAATTGACAAAATCAAACAGGAAGAAATAAAGGTTTCTTTCCACTACTCTCTGGGGGAGAGAAGCCACTGTGCGTCGTCCGTATGCGCCTGGGGAACAGGGTTTAGAGACGAACGGTCGAGCGATGTACGAGCCCGACGACGAGGACCTCGCCGCGGAGGAGCAGGCGGCTTCCTTGAAGGTAACCCTGCCGTAATCTACACGGATCCGTTGTTCGCATTTCTGACGTGTTCCCTCCACCCCGCACCCGGACAGGCTTGGGAGAAACACTACCAGGCTGAGAGGACTTGGGAAGACTTAGAAGAAGATGAAACTGGTAGGCTGCGCATCACGCAAGGGGACAAGAAATACAGGGAAAAGCGCAGGAAGATCGCGATGGCGGCGGCGAACTCGCACGTGTGCAAGGGGATGATTAGGTTCTTGTACGTGGTGGTGGATCTCTCTCAGGCAGTCAATGAGGCAGACATGAGGCCATCACGCCTCGCCGTCGTATCGGGGCTCCTATACACGTTCTTCAGGGAGTTTTTCAATCAGAATCCGCTCAGCCAACTGGGTTTAGTGGTGACTCGCAACGGCATCGCTGAGCGCTTGACAGAGCTCAGCGGCAGCCCCGAGTCCCACATCAAAGCGCTGAAGGAGAACTTGGAAGCCGCAGGAGACATGGTAGGTTCATTTTCCATCCCCTGAGTGTGATCTACGTCTGATGGATACTGCAGAATACACACTCGCCACCCAGATTGAGACTCACGAATGCTCCACCAACTCCAACAGTCCATCCAAAACTCTTTGGAACAAGTGCAGACGTCGCTTGCACAACTTCCCACCTACGGTGAGCATAGATAAACTTTAAACGTCCACAGCTAGCTTATGGGTGGTTAAAGGATACCGAATGAGATCTGTTTGTCGTGCTTTCAGGTACTCGAGAAGTTCTCTTCGTGGTGTCCGCCCTCTCCTCATGCGACCCCGGAAATGTGCACACGGCAATTGCCGCAGCGAAGAACGCAAACATAAGGGTCAGCGTGGTGTCGGTCGCAGCAGAGTTGCACGTGTGTCGCCGAATGACTGAGGAAACCGGTGGGTTGTTTGGAGTGTCCCAGTCTCAGCATCACCTTGAAGAGTTGGTCATGGCCCATGTTCCCCCTCCACCGCTGAACGAGGAGGCGACAAAGGTGAGACCAGGCATCGAGTTTCTCCCCTACCATTTTTCCTGACCCAGTCCGAGCAGGCAAGCTTGGTTGAAATGGGATTCCCACAAAAACGACCCCTGGATAAAGGGTCATTTTTCTCCGGGCGAGGAGGGGAATATGTTTGCCCTCGATGTGCATCGAGAGTAGAGGTGAGTGCCAAAAAACCGTCATTTCTGGGGAACCGGAAAATAACTTCGAACAATTTTTCGCAGGAGCTCCCTTCCCAGTGCAGTGTCTGCTCTTTGACGCTTGTTTCATCTCCTCATCTTGCTCGGTCATATCACCACTTGTTTCCAGTCGCACCTTTTGAGGAGCTGGACGACGCGACCGAGCTCAAGGCGACCAATTGCTTCGCGTGTAATTTGAAATTCAACGGCAACGGAGAAGGGGGAAATGACGATGCACCTTCGGTTTGCCCGCGATGCAAAAACACATATTGCTTCCAGTGCGACGTGTTCATACACGAACAATTACACAACTGCCCAGGTTGCGAGATAGACAAAGCGAAGGGAATTTACAACAAACATAGCGCGTGAAAATAACTTGATTGAGAAATCGCAAACCCATCCGCGTTATCTAACTAAGATTGGCCTCCGATTTTAGTCGCTGTCGTCTGAGTAAACTCGCCTTTCCTGCTTTGAATTCAGGCCCGATTAGAGAAAAGAGAAACAAATCACAAAGCACAATTAACATACCCGTGGCTTTTTTGAAGAAGCAACAATCCCGATACGTTTCTTTAAAGCGGCAATGCGATCAAGACGGTCAGCGACGGAGGCGCGCGCTTTGTACTTTGGCGTTGGCGTTGGAGATGCCTTAGGGAATTTACGACTGTCGAAAGCAAAATGTATGAGAAACTTTTCCTTGTGCAAAGTTCAATGGTCTTACCTGGACAAGGGAGTAGCATTCCTATAAGGAGAAAGAGACGGCGACTTTCCGCTTTGATAGATGTTTTCTGCGACTGGCCGTTCGACTGAAGGCGAGCGCATCAACAGCTGCCTGACGCGGTCTTTGTTGCTCTCTAGTTCTACTTTTCTGCGATTAATATCGGAAAAGCTCTGCAGCTTGGCCCTCAACTGCTTGACTAGCCTCTGAAAGAATGGAAAATTGATTCAAGACAACATATTTTAGGCCGACGGCGCAAGCGAAGATTTACCTGCGCGCTAAGAACAGCGACATCTAGCTTCGGGTCGTTGTACCCCTTTTGCTGACCGTGTGCTCCCAGGGAATTCGACATCATCGCGATGAGCTCGTCGTTCAAGCCATCAACAGCCAGGGCAAAATTCTCTTTCTCAGCCATGTAGGTATCATGCTCAATTTTGAGTTTTTCTGCTGTGCCTCTCGATTCGTCTGCGCTCTTAATAAGCTCTTCGTTCAACAACTGCAAATAAGAATGCGTAAACAACCGAGTCTAGCATGCTGTTTGCATGAACGCGCACCTTGAGATCATTCAGCTGCAGCGAGGGGGACGGAGCTTTCCTTGGAGAAGCGCTTGACATCTCCTCAACATATTCAAGCAGGGCCTGATTATCTCGTTCTGCCATCTCGCAGCGAGCCTGAGAGATTGGATTGATTCAGCGGGACGCGTTATGAAAATAATGAGGTCGGGCAGTACCAGTAGCGCCTCTTCCGCTTTGATTCTATCTGACTTTTCGCCTTCCGCACGCTGTGCGCGTGATTCAGATTTGCTCAGCTTAGCTTCAATTTCTTTTCTCGCCTTTGATTCGCGCTGTTACACACGAATTACACTTGAGATCATGATGACAAAGCGACTCTCAAGCGTGTTCACGATTCTCACCTTCAATGCGAGTTCGGCGGTCTCCAAAAGCCGGCGCGTTCTAAGGGACTCCAACAAAACTCCGCCATCTGCCAAGCGGAGAATTTTCGCTTCCTCGTTTAGCGCCTCTTCCACTTCCTGTAAAGGGAAAAACAGTTTTATCGGACGCGCGGAAAATTTTCGAGTATCTTTCCCACCTGCAGCGCATCATTCAGTTTCCCATTTTCCTCTTGCAGCTCGGCCACCACATCCAAAAGGGCTCGCTGATCAATATCGCGATTCGCGGAGGCATTTTTCGTTTTTCCCTCACTGGATCCCAGCCTTCTCTCGAGCTTTCCGACGTATTCCTCCAAAATTTTCCTCTGCGACTCTGACTTTTCCGCGTTTGAGGTCATTTTATCGAGCTGCGAACCAAAAGAGAGGTTCATTCCGTTCGCGGATTTTTTTTTGATTTTTCCAAATTTGCAAACTCACCCTGACGCGCATGTTGGCCATCTGCTTTTCTCGAGCCTCGAGGGCAGCGCGTGCTTTGCGCTCCATAACCACAGCCTCGGTGGCTCTCTCTTCAGCTGCAAGCGCGCGTTTCTCCATCTGACATTAACAGGTGTCATCAGAACTTGATGTCGATGTACTGAGAAGGCGTCTATTCAAGGGCAACACAGGTTGAAAAGCTTCCTCACCTTTGCAAGTTGATCCTTCCAGTTCCGTGCTTCGCTCTTGCTCCGCGCAATGGCTGAGACGACGTGCGATGGATCATGTTTCAGCGACCCACCGTCTGACTTAGCCCCAGACCATCGTCTTGTTTTCATTCCAGTTAGGTTCAACGCCCTTCTCGGTGGCGACATGCCGGGTTCCTGGAGTGTTGGCAGATTGGTAAGAGAACGAGCTGAAAGGAGATAGATTTAGATTTCAAGCCCGCGCACGACATCGTGATGGCACCACGAGATCGCATCAAGTAAAGGCCAAGCAACACCAAACGGAGATAGCAGCTTACCTCCAGCTTAGAATCGAGAAGTGACCGATAACGTGCGCTAAAGATGTCAGCTTCCTGCGGTGGAGGAAGATGGCGCACGAGTCGTCAACAAGCGAACAAATTTCGCGCTTTGGAAGCGAGCCAGGTCCCGAGAGGGCAGGGGCAGGCGGCAAGAATCGGCGCGTGACTGCGTGGGAATGGTACTGACCTTGCGATATTTATCGGCGCTCGATGTATATCGCATTCTGAATATGCTATCTTCACCGGGTGAGCCCATCTCGGGAGCTGCTCGGTACGGGAAGTTTGGCGTTGAGGCAGGCGACTCCTCCGCGGCTGAGGTATCACTGCAAAGGCCCGATGGAGCGCTCCGCGAGACAGTCGTGTGGAGCGGTGGTTTCACAACACGTGTTCGTTCGACCCGATGTGACGGTGCAACCGATTGTCCCGCGGGTTCCGGCTCAGACTGTTCAAACTCTCGTCAAAAACAACAGGGCGCAGAAACAGCTGAACTGGACGAGACAGGAGGAATTACAAGTACAGGAGGACTTTGGCAGACAGTCGACTTACAAATGTTCTTGACTCGTACTACTGGTGCTACCTCCGTCACTTCGTTAACGCCATTTGGTTGCTCAGAAGCTCACGACATTCCTCGAGAACTTCGCGCTGAGTCGCGCGTGGAATATCTTCACGCGCGGCGAGCAGACGCTCCGCGGGCTCGATTCCCAGCTCCGGCATGGACTGCACAACAAGTCCGTAGGCGAGCACGAAAGATTCAGTGTCATCAGCCGCTGCCAAATCGCGAACGTCTGCCAGCCTCTGTAATCCGAGATCTAGCCGATTACTCGGCAGAAAGTCCTCGAAGCACTCCCTCAGAGCGTTTTCGTCCTCCTCCATGCGATCAACCGTTCCTGGACGGATCGTCTGGAGCTGTTTCATGCAAGCTTCAATCATGTGCTTCACGACCCGGGTAAAAACAGCCTCGTTGACCTTTGGAGCGAGCTCCCGCGTGACAAACTGCATGACATCACCTAGGTAATCCAGTACAGTGGCGACCATTGTTTCGGTGACTTCGCCCTCGAGCCAAAGACTGTTACCTCCCTTCTCCACGGCGTACATCTGGCCAAACAAGGACATCACACTCGGGTCGCTGGTAACCGCCGCGGCTGCAGCTGCGGCGCAGTGCTCTGTGTTTGTGATGAATATGTCGATGGCCGGGCGAACGACGCTAGATTTCCCGATCGCAGCAGCTCCAGCTCTCTTCACGAGTTTCTCCATCGTTTCGCTTGATTGTAGTGCATCCACGAGCGATGATTCTATTTCCAAAGCGAGACGATGACACCTGGAAGCGTCGTTGACACCTGCAAGCAACACGTTGTAATCTACATTCTTCGCAGCTGTCAACACGGCCCGCTCAGCAGCATTCTCGACGACATTCGACGTCGTTCTAAAGTGCCTGGAGAAGGAAGGAGATGCTAACGCCGCAGTCGTCGAGGACACGCCTTCCCCACTCAGGCGTTTGTATTGCTCGGATGCAAACTCAGAGAGCGCCGATGAAATCACGATCGCAGCGGCTGAAACAAGTAATTTACCTCCACTCATGGCAACTTCGAGTTGCTCGTTGAGTAACCTGAAAAACTCGACGTCACTGGCAGTCCATAGAGTGCCGTCCTCGGCTGCTTTCAGAGGCTGTGTGGTGGTCATTCGGCGTAGATTCGCAGACCAAGTCTGGACCGTTTTAGCCGTTCGTGACGTGTAGATGTTGACGAGCTCACCGAGTCCGACGGGATAAGTCATTTGCACATCACCATCCTCTTCGTCGTCCGATATGGCATCTTCCATTTCATTGAAACGCGTTTCGTTCGGACCGTCGACCGTGTTAGTCGTCACGACAGCACCCTGGGTGGCGGAGAGAAACGACTCGATAGACAGCACCGAGGGACTCTCACCCTTGTCATTTTTACCAGGCGGCGGGGGGCCGCCAGTTTTGTCGTGCACGGAGACGGGCGGAGTGTCTGTCTCTTCGACTGCAACCTCGGACTCCGAAGGTTCAGTCTCAACCTCAACGCCGAGGGCGTCCATTTGCGCCGCATAGGATTGGTACCAGTTAAGCACGGCGATGATGTCGGCATTGGAAAGATCCCGCGCCACTTCAACAAGCCTATCAATGAACGAGGAGACCTGCTTGTGCCACGCGGGGGCCATCACCGACTCAAAAATCTTGTACCTGGTCGGAAACGCGGGCACCGCGTAGTCGTACAACTCGGTGAGTTGTTGCATGAGAACATCAAGGTTTTCGATGACCACCGGTACGTTCGTTGCCTCCTCGCCGCCCGGGTCCGTCACCAAACTGCCCACAGTCATCTCGAACCTCTCCGGCACAGCCTCGCGGATCTCGCGAAGGACCCGCCGCTTGTAGTGCTTGCTGACCATACCGATGCTGTCCACCGGCTCCTCGTTCACCTTCTTTTTACGCGATGCGCGCTCGCGCGCTTTCTCCGCTTTCTCCGCCAGAAGTTCATCGAGCGTCTCCTGCTCCTCGACCACCCGCATGGCGCGGACGAGCGCCGCCTCGCCGCCTCGACCGGCGAAAAGCGAAGAGCGAACCGAGCGCCACAGCGTCGTCTCGAAGCGGTCCATCGCATCATCGATGGTTGCGAATTGAACGGCGGCGGGCTCCGCCATCGATAGTGACACGTCGTTATCCGTCTTTCGCCGCGCAGCTTCCAAAGCCGCCCGCGCTGGTCTCGCGCGCTGAGCCAGCTCGCTGAGCCGCTCCCAACACTCAAACAGGTTCTGCTCGTCGTCGTCGAGCAACTCGATCGCCCTGGCCGCCTGCTCCGGCAGGGCGACGACCGCTTCGGCGTCCCTTATGGTACGCGATATGTTCGCTCGCATCACCGCCAGATCCCTGATGAGATGGTGATTATCGGCGAGGCTGCCGGCCTTCTCCCCCTTCGAAGAGGGCGCCTCGATCTGGGAGAAGTTGTCTCGAGTTCTCAGCACCGCCCCGCGCGCCTTTTGCAGGCCGTCGAGGCCGATGCGCGTCCCGTCGGTCGCCGCCTCGAGCTGCGACGTCATCGCCAGGTCCAGCTTGTGCAGCTTCGCCACGACTGCCTCCTTCAGCTCCGGGAGGCGGGCGAGATCCTCCGGTCGCTGCAGCATCTGGGCGACCTGGCGCCTGGCTTCCTCCCTCGCCCCGTCCACGTCCACCTGCCATGGCGCTGGGTTCACCCCCGGGGTCCAAGGGAAGGTCCGGGTCGCTTGGTCGGAGGACGTGGAGGGAACGGGAGTTCCCTCGACGCCCTCCCCCGAAGTCCCTCCTCTTTGGGTGCACTCCATCACTACTCGCTGATGTCTGGACTGCCGTTGTTGCGATTGTCGCGTTGAAAAATCTCAAAGAGAGAGTGGGCACCTCCTCGTCTGCAGCTCTGGCACCTCTGCTTGCTCGGGTCAAAACCCCGGGCTTTTTTCGCGCCCAAAACTGCACATCTAATTAGTCTCCCAAATTGCGGAAATAATTTGAATTTGTACATTTTATGCACACTAACTTACACACGGCATCCGGCCACGAACCGAGATTGCTAACAATAGACATATTAGTGCTGAAACGTCGTCGGGTCTGCGGCTGAGTCCAATTAATTTCACCTGCGAAGGGCCGCGGACCCGCGGGCGAGCGCCTCACTGTGAACGCGCGTGAAGTTTTTCACAACGCGCGATCGTAATACAGTACTGTGCGTACTTGAGCGCGAATAGCGGCTCCTGATCCGGAATATTTTCCTTCCAGACGACAGCGACCGGCTCAAATCGAAGAGCACACCCCTCTGCATTAGCAAGCAGAAATTTCCCTCCTTCCCTCGCCCCTCGGATTCTCCCAACCCCGCAGGTACCTAGCCCTCCTCGACAGGGACGTTCACGGGCGACCAGAAGGACAAAGTACATCTAATCAGACAAACGCACGCGTCGATCGTTGATTAGCGACGAACTCGATGCGGCCTCAGGGAGAAGGACCCCCGCCCGGCAGGTGCGTTCTCGATCGGACCGGGCGCCTCGCATTTCCAAAACACTCCGTTTAGGGCACGGGCCCCGCGGATGCCGCCGCGACCTCGGGCCCTCGGAGATCGTAAACGCGTCGCTTCGATCAGATGACGTATCCGGCGCGTGCGAGCTGACGTCTGCCTGTCGTTTTCCCGTCACCTCTCGCGCAGGGGCCCTCCTAGGGCACTTAGAGACGAACATAGAAGAAGACAAAGGGAAGGCGGACCACCCGGCAAAGGTCCTCCTCCGGGGTATCGAGGTCCCGGTAACCCGAGGGATGGTTTTCCTCCAGGTACGACCCGAGATGTTGAGACGATTCCGTCCGTCACGTCTTTCGTGGCGCGCGGCGAGGGATCCAGAAACGCACCTACGCCAAGGCGGGCGGATTCGTTCGCCGCAGCTGTGACATCAGATTGTTTGACTTACTCATCACATCCACACTGCGCAGGAGCCAAACGGGGTCTGAAGGTTCCACTCTTACCTCGGGGTATGAAGATGAACTTCAGAACACAGAAAGGTGTGATGTCATTTCCCTTCCACTCGTGTACGCCGGTGAGCCGTCACGCGGTACGACTCACGACATCATTCGTTTCCCCTCTCAAACGCAGGAGGCATCCTGCCGCGATTCTTCGGGATCGGCGGCGATTCCGGAACCGTCGGGCGCCGGCGACAGAAGAGCGCATCTCAGCTCACCGCTCATTTCTTTGGCATGGTATTTTTGATCGTGATCCACGCGGGTTTGATAATCTGGGCGAGCACACTCGCGATCAGCTTCCTTTACAGAGTCGATCTTTCCTCGGAGAGCGTCAAGGTTAACGAAGCGTTGGAGGTCTTCGGAGAGCAAAACGTGGATTGGACGGACGTGTCGGCGGACTCAACGACGAGACAGGCTCACATTCGCATAGGAAGCCGAACGAATCAGGACGGAACGACGAGGGCCGATGAGATTTTGGAATTTGGCACCTACAGAGGTGAGCAGTTTGTGCCAAAGAGCTTGCTGCGCTCCGAGGGTGACGGCACTCTTGAGGTGGTGACCAACGGGAATAAACTAGCATTATCTCCAAACGGGGGCAACGTCGGCGTTGGCACATCGTCCCCTAACGCGAAGCTAGACGTAGATGGGGAGACAATCATCCGGGGCAACGCGAGTGTCGGAGGGAACAATCAGACATCGACGCTGAAAATCGACTCCCATGGAACCTCGACGGTTGGACTTCAACTCGGTCCAGACCCAAGCTCGGAAGCTTCACTCTCAGCGGCTCGTCGAAAGCTTCTCGATTCAAATGGAAGCGATATCACGGCGAGCCCATCTAGCTTTAACAAGAAGAGCTTTGGTGTGTACAGCATGGTTGGAGGTGAACAGGTGGTGATGAAGCGAGGGAACAGTACAGTCCTTCGTTTCACGGAGGGCGAAAACACTGAGATGTATGCGGAGCAAAACGTGGTCATCGAATCACATCACGGAGACGTCAACTTAGTATCTACGAATGGTAAAATCCGTTTTCACGGTGCTATCGAGCTCGGGGGCAGTGATCTGACGGGAGGAATCAGCAATACGTTGGGAGAGACTGGTTCTGCGGGCCTGCTCTCTGCGCTGAGCGTTACAAACGGTACCGTGAAAATAGCCGCCCCTAGGGTAGTGCTCCAGGGGCGAACAGAAGTGAACGGAACATTCGTCACGGGTAACGGGAATGTTCGGCTGGGAGAGACGTACGATGATAAAATAGACATGCGCGGCACGATCATGGGACACACTGCCTTTACTTTCGGAGGTTCGGCTCACGATGAGCATAAGATATCTCTAAATGTGGACGAACCCACCTCGGGTTGGCACACGATCGTTTTACCGGACGCCAACGGACGATTGGTCGTGAGCGCGCAGGACCCGCTCCTCATCACAAAAAAGGGCGAGATGCAACTGAACCAGTCCAAAATTGATACAGTTGGCGCGCTGAAGGCTGGTTCGATCCTCCCCTCCTTCGGAAACATTGATATTGGTTGGGGCGAAGGCAGTGAGCTCAAAGCTGGAACGTTGACCATCCGAAACACGACCATGCTGAAAGGAGCGGTGCTGGTCAACCCTGACCGGGGTACAACTCGACCAATTCCAATTCATTTCGCCATGGATTCGGAGTCAGCTGTAAATAAACTTTTGACCAACATCGTCATCGTTCCTCCGACTGGGGACAACAACATCACTATTCCCGATGGAAACGGAACAGTTCTCCTCCACAATCAGGGTGAAATTGTTCACACGTTTGGCGATATCGACATTGGAAGCAACACACTCGCAGCAGATACCCTGAGAATCCAGCATCACAATCCAACGGAAGGAACCGGCGGAAAGGGGTATACCATGTCCCGTGGTCAACAAACCCTGGGTACCATGCAGGCAATGTTCAACAACACGTGGGCTGATGTGAATAGCACGACAAGGTTCCACAATCCAAAGGGTTCCGGTATCAGAATTCGGTCGAGAGACGGAGACTCCGAATCAGCGGAAACGGAAACGGTGGAAGCTGAGGGAGCCTTCATTCACGTGCTCGCCGGCAGTGCAAATCGTACCAATCATACAGGAGGTCACGTATACATCGAAGGTGGGGACTCGTATCTCGGCCCTGCTGGTGACGTGTTCATCACTGGTGGTCGTGCCAGCGGCCACGGCGTTGGTAACACTACTACAAACTCTGTCGGCGGCGATGTCATCGTGACCAGCGGTCTGAGTTCTGGAAACGAGACATCGAGCGGAAAGGTCGACGTACTCTCCGCCAATGCCGGTGACAAGGGCGTTAGTGGTGCGTTGACGCTGGCATCGGGCACGGCATCAAATGGAGATTCGGGTGCATTCACAATATCCACGGGAAAGGCAGTAGGCGGAAGCGGTGGAGATATCGGCATCAACGTGGGCGAAGGCGATACTGGCATAGGCGGTGCCATGACCCT
>ENA-UOXV01001656-UOXV01001656.1-marine-metagenome-genome-assembly--contig:-NODE-1656-length-30534-cov-9.187605_pt1 | contig 30534 bp, 23 predicted proteins | sample MGYA00238165_ERZ766961 | MGnify/ENA primary metagenome ERZ766961 (study PRJEB28924, sample SAMN03173240) | marine metagenome | biome: Marine; feature: Water; material: Subsurface seawater | place: North... | reverse complement strand
CCACCCTTCCCTTGGGGTACCCGGCGTCCATTCTCCTCAGTTTCTTGCCTCCCCTTTGGTTCTGGGTCATGAACCCGCGGATTCCCAAGGAGATGAAGGCCCGACTCGCCCATGACTGATGCCTCTGCCGGCCTGCTCACGGCAGGGACCCTTGACCGGTTTTCGGCCAAGACGCGCGACAAGTTGCTCGAGGCCAGCCTTGTCCTCTTCAACGAGCGCGGGTTCGGAGCAGTGACCACCGCCTCCATCGCCGAGCACGCCGGTGTGTTGGAGGGCTCGCTGTGGTATCATTTCCGCACCAAGAAAGACATCCTCATCGCCCACATTGACCTGCTCCAGCAGGTCTTCGAGGGAAGCAACATCGATGCCGACTCCACCGACGAGGAGACCATCATCGCGGGGATCTTCGCATCGTACGACGTCATCTGGGACTTCCGCTACATCCTGCGCGACGATTTCTCCGCTTTGCTTCAAGCCCACGAGCCTGCGTTGCACACCGCGCGGATGGTCAACGACTTTCTGGACAACTGGACGGAGGGTCGAATCCAACATGCCCACCAACACGGCCTGCTCGAATTGGACCCACATGGAATGGAGAACCTCTCCGAAATCATATTGGTCATCGGGCGATACTGGCTGGACTTCTCCAAGAAGAAGTACCCAGAGGCCGAAAACGCAGACTTGCGACGGAAGGGCCTGCGCCATGTCTTCACAGTGCTGGACCCCTACCTCACCCCAACGGCTGCGGCCTATATCCAAGCCCGGCTGAATTTGGCTCCCTCCTGATCGAACCGTCCGTGAATCGGGTGCGGTGTCGCTTCTTCAGGGCCCGTCAATCCCAGGGTCCACCGCGGGTGACGTTCACGAATGTCTCCCCCTCCAGTCGATACAGGCCTCCTGTGAAGCCGAACCACAAGCGGCCCTGGCGGTCCTCATAAATGGAATTGCAGCCGAAGCTGAAGTCGGGGCGCTCGGGTTGGGTTTGCGTGAAAGAAGTGAAGGTGCTGCCGTCGTAGCGGTACACGCAATGCCGGGTGGCGCAGATCCAGATGTGGCCCTTCCGGTCCTCTGTGACGGAGTAGATCTCGTTTTCGGTCAAACCCGGGACGTTGGGAAAGGTGGTGACCGTTTGGCCGTCCCACATGCACAAGGCACCGCGCTTTTCCCCAGAGGTCAGGTGCCAATGGAAGCAGCTGAGCCAGAGGTTGCCCTGCTGATCCTCCATGTGCAAGGAGACGTTGTTGGTGGGCAGCCCGTCGGCTGTGGTGACCTGATGAAAGTCCTTGCCATCCCATCGGTAGGCGCCCTGATCAGACGTGGCAAACCAAAGGTCGCCGTTGCGCATCTGGCGCATGTTCATCGGCTCGTAGCCCGACGTGTTGGTCCGGGGCAAGCTCGGCTCAGGCAGGGGAAAGGGTTCGAAAACCCCGTTCACCTCGCGGTGGAATTGTCCCCCGGATTGCACCCAGAGCGCGCCGTCGCGGTCGAAATAGGGCCGGACGGGATGGGTAGGAAAACCGACAGGATGGCTGGCCCGCTCCAGGGATTCTCCATCCCATTTCATCAAGGCCGAACCGCCCCCCATGCTTTCGTCAGCTGATACCAACCAGAGGTCGCCTTCTGGCCCGAGGGTCAAGCCGGTCACCCGGTCACCGACCAGGCCATCCTCCGCATGGAAGTACCGCAGCTCCTCCCCATTCCACATCATGGCCCCACTGCCCACCGACCCCAACCACAGGTTGCCCGCGGCGTCCTCGATGGGTCCGAGCGGATAGTCCGCGACCTGCAATTGGGCCGTCGAGTCTACCTGCATGTGCGCCACTCGTCCAGCACCTGTCGTCGTCGGCTCAGTGGCCATCTGGCATCCGGCGACCAACAGCATGGACAGGATCAAGATGTGGTTCATGCGGTCAAGCTAGGCATGAAAAAACCCACATCGCGGGGGATGTGGGTTTGTCGTTCTGTAGCCCGTAGGGGATTCGAACCCCTGCTACCAGGATGAAAACCTGGCGTCCTAACCCCTAGACGAACGGGCCAAAAGGGGGCGCAAAGATAGTGCGCGAGATGAATCCGGCAAGACTTTGCGAAAGTGGGTTCAGCCGAGGTAGGCGCGGTACATCCACACGAGCTTCTCCTGCTCGCGGATGTAGTCGCTCATGAGGGCGTTGGTGCCTTCGTCGCCTGCCTCGGCGGAGAGGTGCAGCAGGGCCCGCTCGCGCAGCAGGATCACGCTGAAAGCGGCGACGCAGTGCCGGAGGGCCTCAGGGCCGTCGGCCACGTCCTTCACCACGGGGACCTTGCTGGTGGCGAGGTATTCCTCGTGGGTGTGCGTGGGAAAGCCCCCGAGGGTCAGGACCCGCTCGGCGACCTCGTCGATCTTGAGCTGGAGGTCCGTGTAGAGCTCCTCGAACTTGGCGTGGAGCTCGAAGAACTCCTTGCCGCGGATGTTCCAATGGAAGCCGCGCGCGTTCATGTAGAAGACGGTGAGGTCCGCCAAGAGGTCGTTGAGGCCGGCCGAGAGCTGCTGTGCGGCTTCGGCGTTGAGGCCGATGGGCGTGTTGGTGTCCATGGTGTCAATCAATATGCGCGGGCGAAGAGGACGCGGCGGGCGCTGGGGGCGCCGGTGCGGATGCAGTTGCCGGGCGTGGTGTCGCCTTGGAGCGGGATGCAGCGAATGGTCGCTTTGGTTTCCTTCTTAATCAACTCCTCCGTTTCGGCGGTGCCGTCCCAGTGGGCGCTCAGGAAGCCGCCTTCTTCCAAACCGGCGGTAAACTCCTCCCAGGTGTTGACCTCGCGGGTGCCCTTTTCCATGCGGTCTCGGGCGCGCTCGAGCAGGCCGTTCTGGATCTCCTCAAGCAAGGCTTGCACGTGCGCCACAATCTGATCGCCGGGGATGAAGGCCTTTTCGCCGGTGTCGCGGCGGGCCACCTCCACCGTGCCGTTCTCGGCATCGCGGGGGCCAATGGCGAGGCGCACAGGAACGCCCTTGAGCTCGTATTCGGCAAACTTCCAGCCCGAGCGCTTGGTGTCGTCATCGTCGAGCTTCACGCGCAGCCCTGCGGCCTTCAAATCGCTGTGGAGCTGCTGGCAGGCGGTGTTGACCACCTCGCTGGCCTCGCCGCCTTTTTGGATGGGAACGATGACCGCCTCGATGGGGGCGAGTTTAGGTGGGACCACAAGGCCCTTGTCGTCGCTGTGCGTCATGATGAGGGCACCCATCAATCGGGTCGATACGCCCCAGCTGGAAGCCCAGACGAATTCCTTTCCGCCGTCCTTGGTGGCATAGGTCACGTCGAAGGCCTTGGCGAAGTTCTGTCCAAGGAAGTGGCTCGTGCCTGCTTGCAACGCCTTGCCATCCTGCATCATGGCCTCGATGCAAAAGGTGTCGTCGGCGCCGGCGAACCGCTCGCTCTCTGACTTGACACCGCGCACCACCGGCATGGCCATCCAGCCTTCGGCAAAATCCGCGTAGACGTGCAGCATCTTCTCGGCTTCTTCCATGGCCTCAGCCTTGGTGGCGTGGGCGGTGTGGCCCTCCTGCCACAGGAATTCCGTGGTGCGGAGAAACAAGCGCGTGCGCATCTCCCAACGCACCACATTGGCCCACTGGTTCACCAGCAGCGGCAGGTCGCGGTAGCTCTGAATCCAGTTCTTGTAGGTCTTCCAGATGATGGTCTCGGAAGTGGGGCGCACGATGAGCTCTTCTTCGAGCTTGGCTTCGGGGTCCACCACCACGCCCCCGCCTTCGGGGTCGTTCATGAGGCGGTAGTGGGTCACCACGGCGCACTCCTTGGCGAAGCCTTCTACGTGGGCGGCCTCCTTGCTCAGGTAGCTCTTGGGGATGAAGAGCGGGAAATAGGCGTTGACGTGACCGGTGTCCTTGAACTTGCCATCGAGCACTTCCTTCATCCGCTCCCAAATGGCGAAACCGTAGGGCTTGATGACCATGCACCCCTTCACATCGCTGTGCTGGGCGAGGTCCGCCTCCACTACAATCTCATTGTACCACTTGGAATAATCCTGTTCTCTTGAGGTCAACTTGGCCATGACTTGCTTTTGGTACGGTGTTTGCTCTTGTTGGGTATCGAGGCGCGAAAATACGCTACCCACCGTGGTGAACCCGTGCTACAACATATTGCAACTCCGGCCATTCGCCGTAATTTCCAACTGTCGATGAAAGTCATACACCTCCTCCTCCTCGCCTTGCCCCTGTGGCTGGCCTCCTGCACCACCGGGCTCGATCTCGTGTCCGACCGCAACCTGGAAACCGACGAGTTCTACCTCGCCGGTGGTGAACCCCACATTGGGGACGGCGACATCGACCGTGCCCGAGAAGAGCAGTGGGCCGACGCTTACGGGGAATACGCCGATGGCGAATATGACGATCCCTATGGTGCGCAGCGCGGCTATGGATCTCAGAGCAACCTCTGGAACCGCTATACCCCCGGATGGTCGAGCGGGTTCGCGAGTGGATATGGCAACCCCTACGGCTACGGCAGTGGATTTGGTGCCGGCAACATGGGTACGGGGGGCTATGGAAGCCCTTATGGAATGGGCTACAACAACATGGCCTTCATGAACGGCTATGACGCCTGGGGCAACCCCATCGGCGGTTTTGGCAATCCCGGATTCGGAATGGGCAACCCTTACGGCATGAATGGCATGGGCGGCAATGGATGGGGCTATGACCCTTGGGGCGGCGGATATTGGGGTACGCCCGGATATGGTTATTACGGGGGCTCGGGTTATGGTTACAACCCCTACTTCGGCACCCTCGGGGCTTACGGCAACACTTTTGGTGGCAATTGCGGCACCGCAAGCGGAGGAGGCGTGACCACATTTACACCCCCGCGCCCACGTCCCAGCCTGGGTCAATTCACCGTCACCGGAAACAACACGGGCGGAGGGCAGGCCGGTGGTACCGGTGGTTTGGGTCATGACGGCTTGGAGGACACCAACCCCGAGCCGACCCCCCAACGCGATGTGAAGCGGGCCAACACCAGGGACGAACGCAGGAATGCGCGCAGCACCCGCCCGGCTTACAGCCCAGACCGCAACACACCTTCAAATGATGCGGACCGCCCTTCACGCAATGAGCGCAGGGGATCCCGGAGCACCTTTTCGTCACCCGCTCCGAGCAACAATGACGGTGCATCACCTTCGCGCGGCGGGGTCAATGTTTCGCCGCCTGCGCCGCGGCCAAGCTCGACCAGTCCGAGGGCGCCCCGGCCTTCTTCGGGACGCTCCGGATCCGGGCGCAGTGGCCGCGGAGGCTGAAACCTGAAAAGTCCAGTGAGATGAAGAAAGTGAAAAGAGGACTGGCGGTTCTCCTGGTGCTGTGTACCCAATGGGCAACGGCACAAGGATTGGCCGATGTGATGCGCTACAGCCGGCAGGACCCCCTGGGTTCGGCCCGTTCCATGGGCATGGGCGGTGCCATGACCGGTCTGGGTGCCGACCTGGGCGCCATTTGGTCCAACCCCGCCGGCCTGGGGTTGTACCGCTCGAGCGACATCGCCATCAGTGTGGGGGTGGGCGCCGGTGGCGCCAGCACAGAATACTTGGGCAACAGCGAAGTATCGGCAGCACCCCACGTCATCGTGGGGCAACTCGGGGTAGCATTGACCATGCCCATGGCGCACCCCGACTTCAAACGCGCCACTTTTGCTGTGGGGTACAGCCCCATCAAGGATCTGCACCAGCGCGCCACATGGTCTGGAGAGTCAGATGGAAACAGCATCACCGAACAATTTGCCCTGCAAGCCCAAGGCACCTCCTTTGACAGCTTGTGGTATTACCATCCGTTCGATGCCGAATTGGCCTGGTACACCTACATGATCGACACACTGGGTGGATCCACCGATCAATATGCAGCGGCCTATTCTTCCGACGTGGTCCAACAGGAATTGCGGCGCGACCGCAGCGGCCGCATGGGCGAGACCACCATCGCCTTCGGCACCAACTACAGGGAGCAACTCCACATTGGCATCGCTTTGGGGTTGGTATCCACCGAGATGGACCAAGTGGATGTCTACAAAGAGTCCAAAGTCATGGGCCCCTCGAACCTCGAGGAACTCACATTGAATGACCGCCTTGAGGTGTCTGGTTCGGGCGGATACTGGTCCTTTGGGCTCATCCTGCAGCCCAAATCCAGTCCTGTTCGCCTGGGTTGGAGCTACCGAAGCGGCACCATCCTCAGTGTGGATGACTCCTACCAGGTCGATGCCACAGCCACCTTTTCAGGCGAGGGCACCTACGAGGCGGCCAGCCCGAGCAGTTTTGTGCAGTACCGCATCCGCACGCCACGGCGACACCAGCTGGGTTTGAGCTGGACCATGGGCAAGGTGGCTGTGCTGAGCGTCGACTATGGCCGCTCAGATTATTCGGCGGCGGAATTCACGTCCAACGATTTCTACTCAGACGATGTGGCCGCCATTCAGCAGGGTATCGACAACACCTTGCGCATGGAGCAGTTGTTCCGCGCCGGACTCGAATTCAGGATCGACGACGCTTGGCGCATGCGTTTCGGCGGAGGTTGGCGATCAGCTGCTGCCGACCCCTTGAAAAACAGCTTCGGCGACGTGGATGGAAGCCTGCTCGAAGACGGGGACGATGCGCTGCACTGGGCCTTCGGCGGTGAATACCGCGACGACAGTTGGTATCTGGGGGCCACCTACCGTCATGCCTCGACAGCAGACGCCCGCCGGCTTTATGGGCTCGGCCCAGAAGTGGCCTCAGGTCGCGCCGGATTGGGCATGCTCATGCTCAGCATCGGCGCCCGGTATTGACCGGATGCCGAAGGGCTGCTTGAGCAAAAGCCAGGCGTCAAAAAAGACTCAGGCCTTGGCCTTGGAGGTCAACTTCTTCTTGACCGCCTTCTTCATCTTTTCGGACTCTTCCATGGCCAACTCCTCATCTACGAGGATGCGGCCGCTGTGCTCGTCCACGATGATGCGCTTGCGGGCGCTGACATCGAGGATGCGCTGGGGTGGAATCTTGATGAAGCTGCCGGCACTCGCATCGCGCTCGATCGGCACTACGGCCATGCCGTTCTTGGCGCCACCGCGGATCCGCAGGTAAGCCTTGAGCAAGCGATCGTCAATGCTCTCGGCCATCTGACCGCTCATGTCATTGAGGATCTCCTCCTCGGCACGGGTCTCGGCGATGATTTCGTCCAACTCAGCCCGCTTGGTCTTGAGGTCCTCCGCACGGGCATCCCGCTTGGTCTGGACCTCCGTGATGATTTCTCCTTTCTGCTCCAGCTGCGCTTCGGCCTCGCGAATGCGCTTCTCTGAAAGTTGAATCTCCAGGGACTGGTATTCGATTTCCTTGTTGAGCGACTCGAACTCCCGGTTGTTCCGGACGCTGTTCTGCTGCTCTTCAAAACGCTTGATCATGGCGCCGGAATCGATGATGGACTCCTTGCGCTCATGGATCTTGGCCTTGATGCCATCGGACTCTGCCGTCAGACGCTCCAGCCGCGACTCCAATCCGGACAGCTCGTCTTCGAGGTCTTCGACTTCAAGGGGCAATTCTCCGCGCACAACGCGCAATCGGTCAATGCGGGTATCGATCAATTGCAGGTCGTAAAGCGCCCTGAGCTTTTCCTCTGCGCTTGTGGCTTTGGTCTTCTTGGCCATCAGGATACGTAAATAGGGTTAGTTCGGACTTCCGACAAAAGGACTGCGAAATTAGGGAATCCACTCTTGAGTTCAGCCAATTGATCCACAAGCCATTGAGATATGCCTCCTTCGGCCTCTGCATGCCCAATGTCGGCAATGGTTATCCGGCCTTCAGCGCCAAAAAATTCGTGGTATTTAAAGTCGGATGACAGGAAGACATCTGCACCGCTCCTGATGGCATCTGCAAGCAGGAAACTGCCTGTGCCACCGCACAAGGCCACCTTTTGGATCGGCCCTTTGGGCGGTGCCGTGTGGCGCACAGCCGGGGCACCAAAGGCGGACTTCACCTTGGAGACAAAGGCGTCCCATTCCATAGGTTCGGCAAAAGACCCCACCCCGCCGCTTCCCGCTGTGGGGTGCGCATTGTCCAAAAGCAGCACATCGTGGGCCACCTCCTCATACGGATGGGCGCGGTGCATTGCAGCCACCACGCGCCGCACATTCCAGCGCTCGACCACCATTTCAATGGCGGTCTCCTCCTCGCTGTGCCGCGCACCGGGTTCGCCGACAAAAGGCTGTGCCCCCGCTCCGGCGCGAAATGTCCCTGTGCCCTGCTGGTTGAAGCTGCACTCGTCGTAAGCGCCGATTTGGCCACCACCCGCCTCGAACATGGCGTTCCTCACAGCATCAGCGTGGGCGTGCGGCACAAAGGTGACCACCTTGGCAAGCGTGCCGCCCACCGGCCGCAGCACCCGCATGCCCTCCAGTCCCAACTTCCGGCACATCATGGCATTCACGCCATGGGCCACGTTGTCCAAGTTGGTGTGGATGGCATAGAGGGCCACGCCCTCGCGCAAGGCCGCCATGATGGTCCGCTCCACCTGGTTTTTTCCTGTGATGCGCTTCAAAGGGCGAAACAAAATGGGATGGTGGGAGACGATGAGGCCCGCCCCACGGGCCTTGGCTTCTGCGACCACTTCTTCGGTGACATCCAGTGACACCAATACTTTTTCTACGTTGCCCTGTGGTTCGCCCACCAGCAGTCCGCTGTTGTCATAGTCCTCCTGCAATGCGGGGGGCGCGAGGGCTTCGAGGGCGTCGATGATCTGTTGAATACGCGGCATGGTCTGAAATTTCGGATGGCAACGGTGAGCAATCCAATGCAATGTGGCAATTTCGCATGCGATGACCATCTCTGGCAATCCAAAGGAATCCAATGTCCCCGTCCGTCCCGGATTGGTGTCATTGCGCGACCGTTGGTGGTGGTCTCCATTGGCCGTTTTGTTCAAAATGGGGGTGCGCCTGCGCCACCTCGCCTTTGATATCGGCCTCAAGCGGTCTAAAAAAGGGGCGTTGCCATCTATCGTTTTGGGCAACATCACCGTTGGAGGAACCGGGAAAACCCCACATGTGATGGCCTTGCTGCAAGCGCTGGCCGCTGCGGACCCCGAATTTCGGTGGGCCATCTTATCTCGGGGCTACGGGCGCACCACGAAAGGATACCGCCGGGTGGAGCGCAGTGGCGTGCCTGCTGACTTTGGGGATGAGCCTCTCGAATTGTGCCGGCGCTTCCCGGAAGTGGCCGTGGCCGTTTCCGAAGACCGCTTGGAGGGCCTGGCGCAATTGAAAGCGGAGGATGCCGCCGACGCTGTGCTGTTGGATGATGGGTTTCAACACCGCCGGCTCGACCCTACTTATTCCATTGTGTTGGTCGATGCCACGCAACCGGTCGACCGCGATCACTTTCTCCCACGCGGACGCTTGAGGGACCTGCCCGAACGCCTCGCGCAAGCCGATGCCGTTGTCATCAGCCGGTGTCCCGATGTCCTGACAAAGGGAGATTTGCGCCTGTGGCGTCACCGGCTTCACCTCAAACCCGAACAACTGCTGTTGCACTCGGGCACCATGGTCGAGGGGTTGCGCAACCTTCAAACGAAACGGTATGCGGCCTGGCCGCGGAATTGCATCGCTGTAACCGGCATCGCCCACCCCGCCCAGTTTGAGTCAGCGCTGGTCAGGAATTGCCGGGTATTGCGCCATTTCGCCTATCCCGATCACCACGTCTTCACCGCCCAAGAAATAGAAGAGTGGACCGCCTTCTCGGCCCGGCAAACGGTGCGGCCCGAGGCCATCATTACCACCGAAAAAGACGCTTCGCGCCTCCGCGAAATGGACCTGCCAGCGGACATGCCCATCCTGGTCATGGGCATACAGGTCAAGTGGTGGGATGAGGATGCCCTGCGCGCACTGTTGACTTCCATCCGAATCAAGGTTGATGCTTCGCTGGCTGACCCGGATATTTGAACCATGGACAGTTCCAACGCCACTCCGTTTTTTCGCTTCAAGCCTGCGGCCCCTATTCTGATGTTTCTCCTCGTGCTCGCCGCGGGATGCAGCGAATCAGGCCCGGGCATCTCAGGTCAGCTCACGGGCGCTGAAGGCGCCGAAGTCCGTTTGGCGGGCCTCGGCGCGCGCGGTTTTACCGACATGGACACCGTACAAGCCGACGCCAGTGGGCGGTTTGACATCCCCGCAGAGGCGCTGGGCGCACTGGCCTTGGACGTCTATCGTGTCAACGTAGGGAAGAGCCACTTTTTTGTCATCGGAGACTCGCTGTCCTCCTTGCAAGTCACAGGAAACCTGCCTGAACCTGCCGGATTGATCACCGACCTCGAAGTCTCAGGCGATGCCTGGACGGCAGGATTTACGGCATTCATGCAAGAAATCGTGCAGCGCAGCGATTCCATGGCCGAAGCCAAGAAGCAAATGACCCAACAAGGCACCACGGAAGAAAAAATCGCAGGAAAGAAGGCCTATGATGCGATGAGGGACCGCATGATGGGTTTTGTCAAAAAGACCATTCGCGACCACAAGAATGACCCCGTGGGGCTCATGGCATTGGAACACCTCGACCTCTCGGCGGACCGAGCGCTCGCCAAGCAAGTTATCGACAGCACCCGTACCCTGATGGGCCACAGTGCCGCGCACCGCAACCTCTCCCAGCGCATATCCACCCAACCCAAGCCGCGTCAACAGGCGCGCAGGAATGACCTCATCAAGCCCGGTATGCCGATGCCTGACATCAGCCTCAATGACCCTTCGGGCAAGCAGCGGGCCCTGTCTGATTTGCGGGGCAAGGTGGTCCTCGTGGATTTCTGGGCCAGCTGGTGTGGTCCCTGCCGTCGGGAAAACCCCAACGTGGTGCGCGCGTGGAATGAATACAAGGACAAGGGATTTGAAGTATTCAGTGTCTCCTTGGACAAGGATGTCTCCAAATGGGAGCGCGCCATTGCGCAAGACGGACTGATCTGGCCGAACCACATCAGCGACCTCCGCGGATGGAACAGTGTCGCCACAGAACGTTTCGGCATCAGCAGCATCCCGCACGCCATCCTCATTGACAAGGACGGCACTGTGGTGGCCACCCACTTGCGGGGAAGCCAGCTCGAGGCGGAACTCGAACAGCTGCTCTGAGCCGACGCTGTGGCCATTCACTTTGCATCCGACCTGCACCTGGGCGCCCCGGACGCCGCCGCTTCACGCGAGCGCGAGCGGGTTTTTCTGGCATGGCTCGACGCGGTCGGTAGCCAAGGCGAAGCCCTGCACTTGGTGGGGGACCTCATCGACTTCTGGTTTGAATGGCGGCATGTGGTGCCCAAAGGTGCCGTGCGGTTGTTGGGCAGGGTGGCTGAATTGGTGGATGGCGGCATGGACGTCCATTGGCACCTCGGCAACCACGACATGTGGACCCGTGGGTACCTCGCAGATGAATTGGGGGTGCATGTGCACACCGACCCCGTCGATGTCACGCACGGCGGCCTGAAGTACCTCGTGGGCCACGGCGACGGGCTCGGGCCGGGAGACCGCAAATACAAGGCCCTGAAGCGGCTCTTTCGCCACCCCCTCGCCCGTTGGTCCTTTGCGCGTTTGCACCCCGATACGGCCTTTGCCCTCGGCTCCAAACTCAGCAGTGACAGCAGGGCCTCTGGCGCCGAGGCCGAGGCCCGCTACGATGGCCCGGAAGGAGAATGGCTGTACCACTATTGCCGGGATGTGCTGGCCGTCGCGCCCTATGACGGCTTCATTTTTGGGCACCGCCACCTGCCCTTGGACCTCGAGGTGGTGTCTGCCGACGGGCAGCGGCGCGCCCGTTACCTGAACTGCGGCGACTGGCTGCACCACAAAACCTATGTGACCCTGGACGGTGATGGCGCGCGCCTTCTTCACTGGACGTGACGCGGCCTTGGGTGTAAAACACAAGCCGCCGCACCTTGTGGGATGCGGCGGCTTGATGTCAATGCAATGACGTCGCTCAGTGGACGATCACGCGCGCACTTTCCACGTGAGCGCCCTCTTCGGCTGTAATGATGTAGATGCCCGGCGCCAAATCTCCCACCGACAAGCGGGCCTGTCCACCGGCAGTCGACTGCGGTGAAACGGTGCGCACAGGGCGGCCATTCATGTCGTACAGGCGCAGGGTGGGCTGCGTCCAACCCTCACCGAGCTTGACCGTCACATCCTCGCCATCGGCGGGGTTGGGATAGACGAGCAGGTTGCGCTGTGGTGCTGCTTCTGCAAACGGCACGTCTTCGGTACCGAGGTAGGTGTCGCTGCGGAAGATGCCGCGTCCGTGGGTTCCCGCGTAAATGGCACCGTTGTTGGTCACTTCAGACCACTCCATTGGCATGTGCCACTGCTGCTCCATAGAAAAGACTGGACTCGCCACATCATCGGGGTTGGTCACCATTCCGAGGTTCTCCACCGTCCAATTTTCGCCGCCGTCTATGGTCTGCCAGACACCGTGCTCCGTGCCGACCAAAATGGTATTGCCTGTCGCATCACCTTGGTCGATGACCACGTCATAGACCGGCATTTTGCTCAAATCATTGGAGCCAGAGAACCAGATGTTGTCCCAATCGGGATCAGCATCCAAGGCATTGAATGTCTCCTGAACCTTTCCACCGCTAACGGAACCATAGCCGCCGACTGTGGCCACTACGTGGTTGGGGTCGTTGACGTCCACCGCCACGCCCGTAACCACAGCGCCTGTGGCCATGATTTCGGTGCGGGTCACTGCTTCGACGGTCTCGCATGAACCTTCATGCTCCCAAACGTCGTTCAAGCCACTGTAGCGGTAGACCTTGGAATCCCAGCCCGCCACAAAGATGTGGTTGCCGGCTTCGGGGTGGTCGCCTGCTGCAAACTCGATGCCCTTGGCGCCGCCTCCATTGGGCGCGTTGCCCAACCGGAACCAACGCGGCTGCGCATTGAAGTTCAAACCGTTTCTGGTCATCCACAACCCGCTGCTCCCAGAGAAGCTCATCACCGTCATCGAGGTGTACGGATCGGTGACATCGAGCACTTCGTGTACATCGTACAGCGTGTCCGCCGCATAATGCCAAGTGGTATCGCAAATGGTCACCAATGAAGTGTCCCCATCCTCAATCACCTCCACATCATCGCAGTCGTAAATGACGGACAGGTCCTGGCTGTCCAGCCAAGGGTATTCTGTGTTTTCGATTGGCCCGGTCTCAGAAAGGATTTCCGGACGAATCAGCACGTCCCAGTAGCGCAGGGGAGCCTCCAATGTGTACTCGAACGGGCGGTTGAGGTTGGCGGTTTCCATGGTAAACGTACTGTCCTCGATGGTTTCGTCAAATGGATTGACCAAGGGCACCGTCATGCCGCTGTTCTCGTCGTTGAAATCCTCGTAGAGGTTCATGCATGTGTAGAAAGAAGTCTGCGCTTCTTCGGCAATGAGGTCAACAATACACTCGTCCCAGAAACTCCCCGCATCCGTGAAAGGTGCGCCTTGCACATAAAAGCCCCTACCGAGCACACCATTTTGGGAGGTGGCAAAGAAGGGCACACCCTCTTGCAGGTCCGTAGCTTGGGAAATGGCGCAATCGAAGCCATCCCCGCCAAACACGTCCGCTGCATCCATATCGTTGAAAAAGGCGCCATTGCCGGGGATAAGCGAAGTTCCGTTGTCTTGCGATCCCCCGATCGTCTCGCTGTTCGGTCCGTAAGCAATGCCGTAGAACTGGGTCAACTGAAGCCCGCGGTTGCACGGCGTGTATGTCGTACCGCCATTCTCGCTTCGGAAGATGCCACCGTCACCTGCGATGTACATGGTGCCGCCTGGCGTGAAGATGATTTCATGTAAGTCGGCGTGGACATAGAAAGGGTTGAAGGCCCCCCCTCCCATGGATGCCGCTTGTTCGGCTTGGTAGGATGGTCCGCACTTCCACAGCGCCTGCCCCCCTACGAATGCCAGTCCAGGTTCTCCCTTCTTTACGCCGAGTGCAAGGTCATAGCGCGCTTGGTTGTTTGTGGGACAGATGTCATATCCCTCTACGCCAGCAGGCCAAATTTCGTCCCAGGTAATTCCGCCGTCAGCGCTGTAGAACACACCGCCAAATTGACTACCAGATGTGGCACGCAAGGCGTAAGCCTGTTGCGAATCGTCTGGGCTGATGGCGACGCGGCAACGCCCGAAGCCCTGCTCGATCACAGGATCGTTGGGGCTGCCGGACACCGTGCTTACAGTGGCAAAATCGTTGCTGCGGTATACCCTTCCATTGGATCCGCTCAGCAGCATGTAGCTGCCATCTTCTGCGATTTCGATGTCTTGGATGGCCACCGTGCCGGTGATGCCATCGAGTACGTTTTCGGTTACAACGCCATTCTCAAAGTAGCCTATGCCTTGAATGCCACCGTACCATACGCGTGATGGCACGCTGGGGTCTGCCACGAGCGCATCGGTTGCGCTCCAATCGCCACCATTGAAAAGCCCCGGGTCCGTTCCTTCCACGCGGACCCAAGTCTCACCCATGTTGGTAGAACGGTAGACGCCATCGCCTCGGAAACCGGATCCGCCGACACCACTGACGCCGTCAAACTGTGTGCCGGTGCCGACATACAGGTCTCCGTTGCCTGCCATCGCGATGGAAGCCACCATGGCCGCCGGAAAGCTCGCGACGCGTTCCCAATTGTCCCCTTTGTTCCAAGAGCGCCAAAGGCCGCCGCTGACGCCACCCGTAAAGAGCTGCAATTCATTGACCGCCAAAATGCACCGTGTGCGGCCACCCACGTTGTCGGGGCCCATGGCATTCCAGTAGTGCGAAGTACTGCTGCGGTTGGCGGATTGTGCCGCTGCAGTTTGGCGGGTGCGCTCGCCGAGTTGGCGGAGTCCTTCGTGGTTCATCTCACCCGTTTCGATGTCTCCGCGCAGCGCGAGCATCAATTCTTCCATGCCGGAGGCATCGGTGGACGGAACTTCAGTCTCCACTTGGCGTGGACCGTATTCGGCGCGCTCAGTGGGTTGACTCTGGAGAAAGGCCAACGCGCACAGGCTGCAGGCGATGGCGGACAGGAAGACGGTATTCTTCATCGTGATTCGGTTCCCTTCGTAGGAAGGCGGAATTTAATGCATGAACACCACCCGCGCCACATGGGTTCGACGACCGGGCTCATGCGGCCATCGAAAGGGCATGAATCCCCCTCTGGGACGCTCAGACAACGTGCTTCTCGGCGTGATAGCTCGAGCGCACCAGCGGGCCACTTTCCACAAACATGAAGCCCATGTCCAATCCCTCTTTCCGCAGCATCTCGAAGACATCGGGATGGACGAACTCCGCCACGGGAAGGTGTTTGGGTGTCGGCTGGAGGTATTGGCCCAAAGTCAGCACCTGACAATCCACAGAACGCAAGTCCTCCATGGTTTCGCGCACTTCCTGGACCGTTTCTCCCAAGCCGAGCATGACCCCGCTTTTGGTGCGGATGCCGGCCTTGCGCAACCGCATCAGCACTTCGAGGCTTCGGTCATATTTGGCTTGAATGCGCACCTGTTTGGTCAAGCGGCGCACCGTTTCGAGGTTGTGCGACACCACCTCGGGCGCCACGTTGATGACCCGCTGCAGGTTTTCCCATTTCCCGGCAAAGTCGGGGATCAGGGTTTCCATGGTCGTACCCGGGCTCTGTTGGCGGATGGCGCGTACCGTTTGGGCCCAAATTTCCGCCCCCCCATCGGGCAAGTCGTCGCGGTCCACAGATGTGATGACCGCATGCTTCACCTCCATCAGCTTCACGCTGTTGGCCACCCTGCCGGGCTCAAATTGGTCTACCTCCTCTGGCCGCCCTGTGGCGACGTTGCAGAAGCCGCAAGAGCGGGTGCAGACATTTCCGAGGATCATGAAAGTGGCGGTCCCTTCGCCCCAGCATTCTCCCATGTTGGGGCAATTGCCGCTCTCGCAGATGGTGTGCAGCTTGTGTTCACTCACCAAACCGCGCACCTTGCGATAGGCCTCACCGGTAGGCAATTTGACCTTGAGCCAGGGGGGCTTGGTGCGGCGGGCGGGCCGCTCCTGCGGGCCTGAAGACGGGGGCGTGGCCTGTGTCATGTCTTGAATTTCTGTCGGCCCACAGTCCAATGGACAAACAGCGTCAGGTAAAACCGATCATTCTGGTTGAATTCATCGGCCATGATGGTGATCCGGCTTGGAAAAGCATCCAATTGCGCACCGATGGACAAGGTCCGCAAAACTTCTCTTTCCCCTCCGTATTCAAAGTCAGCCGCAGCGCGAACAAACCCGCCAATATGCGGTGTCAACTCCAGAATGCCGTTGAGCATGCCCGCGCGGCCGTATATGTCGTCGGTGCCGTGCTCCTCCGGGTCGTAGCGCTCGGTCAAGAGGTAGGTGTATGGAATGTTTGGGTATCCAATCTCCAGGTAAATGGGCTTGGTCAGTCCCAACGCGCCGCCAAAGGCAAAATGCCACCCTACCGCCACGCCGCCATTGCGCAGCTTCGGTGTGGCGACGGTGCGTTTGCCCCATCCCAAACGCAGCATGTAAAGCGAATTCACCTTGCCAAAAACGTAGCTTTTTGCCTGCTCGTACACGGGGTTGTAGCTCCGGACCTCCTTGGCATGCTTCATGCTCGCCAACTCCAGTGACCAGGTGCTGACCTTCCCTACGCCCCGGTATTTGCCCCGCTCCAATATCCCCCCCATGCCGCGCGTGTGCAGGGTCAAGCCCGCTTCATAGCGGTGCGTGAAGACGGTCTTCGGCGCGTCATCCGATGCAGACCCGTCTTGGGCGGCCACGTGCAACGGCGCACAAGCAGCCCATGCCACGAGACAGAGCGCGCGCAGCAGCCCCGGGCTTGCGGAGACAAAAAATGGATGGAACCCGATTTGCACCATTGAGTCACACGAAATTAGCGCACGATGAAGTACTCCCTCACTTATCCTGAACCCCTCAGGACGCAAGCGGTTCATATGGGCAACAGCCAAATTCTGTTGACCGATGCGCCGGTGGACAACGGCGGCCTCGGTGAAGCCTACTCTCCAACGGACCTGGTGGCCGCTGGATTGGCCAGTTGCATGATGACCATTTTGGGCCTTCGGGCGGCCAAACGCGGCATTAAAATCCAGAAAATGGAGGCCCTGGCAGAAAAAAAGATGAGCCCACAGCCGAGGCGCATTGGGGGCGTCTCGGTGGAGCTCACCGTAGCATTGTTAGGGGGAGATGAAGAAGATCGGAAATGGCTGCACCAAGAAGCACTGCGCTGCCCGGTTGCCCTTTCCCTGCATCCGGACCTCGATCAGGACGTCAGGATTGTCTTTGTCTGACCGGACCGCAGCCCGATCACGTTTATTCCTGATCCGGTGTGCAGGGGGATTCAGTCGAATCCGCTGTTTCGAAATCAACGCCGTTGTAGGCGTCACAATAGTTGTAAGACAGTGCGCAACTGCTCAGTCCTACGCTGATGAGAAGGGCAAGCGCCCATGGATAGAAGTGCTTCATGATGTGTTGTTGTGGGTTCGTGAAAGGCACAGACAGCCTTACGGCACGAAATCCGGAAGGGTTACGTTTTGTCTTCCCAACTTGCCGTCGCATTGAAACACCCTGCGACTACCCTCCATTGCACGGGGACACGAAAGTGGTCCGGTGACGCCGTGCGCCAAAGGCGCTGGGTCCGCAAGCTGTGGAGCTTGGCCGGTGCCGCGGGCCTTGGCCTTTTGATGTTCTTGATGGAAGGCTGCCAATCCACGACCAACCTCGGAACGGATGCGCAACGCCCCTACCAATGGGAAGAGCTGTCGCACCACCCCGCCTGGGTCTGGCACCGACACCGGGCGGACTCTGCATTGGTACATGTCAAGCTTCCGGCGCACGAACCCTTGCATTTGAGAGAGAGCCGAGACTTGCCGTTTCGCTTCTCTTTGGTGCTGGACCTGGTCGTTGCCACCCTTGATGTGCCCGATACAGACTCGCTGAGGGTCGGGGGCGGTTTGCGGCAGTACCAATTCACCTGGACGGGAACGGCGGACCCCGAGCGCGATGCGTTGGAGGCCACCTTTTCGTTTCCCCTGGCCGAAGGCCGCTACCGGATCACCCATACGCTGCGCGATGTGCACCGGGGGGCACAGGTCAGTGGTGCGGTCTTGCTCGATGGATGGTCTGAGGATGCCCCGGTGCGCTGTCTGGCATTTGACATGCAAACGGGTGAACCCGCGTGGGGAGGACAATTGGTCGGGGGCCATGCGGCTGGGCTGCTGGTGCCGCCCGACCTCGCGCAGCAGATGTGGTGGCACGCCGCCATAGGCCCAGTAGATTCATTTCCCAGCGCCCCATTTCTCGACCGCAAGCCGGCAGAAATGCGGTTTCCGGATGCCGTTGAGCAGCAACTGCCCCTGCCTGTAGACCCCCATGCTGAGGGCCTTCCGCCAGGGGATTGGACAGGCTGGAGCTTGTTGCAATGGGACAATGCCCCCGGTGTGCACCAATGGACGCTGCAGGGGAGCCGGCGGCATGTGGTCCTGCCGGCCCGGCGGGCACATTTCCCGCGCATGCGGGACCTCGATGAGATGATCCGGGCCACGCGCTACATCGCCACGCGCGATGAATACAAGGCCATGCGGGAATCCCGCAACCCCAAGGATGCGCTGGACAGATTCTGGCTGCAATTCGCGGAAAACCCTGAGGAAGCGAGGATGCTGATCCGCAATTATTACGGCAGAATTCACGAAGCCAACGTCCATTTCAGCGGGCTTCGAGAAGGGTGGAGCACGGATCGCGGCCTGGTGTATGTGGTGTTTGGGCACCCTGACCGCACCCGGCGTGACCGCTTCGGCGAAACCTGGATCTATGGGGAGGAAGGCGATGTCAACGCCCTGATCTACCGTTTCTCTACGCGCCCCTCTGGAGATGACTTCAACGTGTACGAGTTGGAACGATACCCCGGATTCCGCAGCCCATGGGAGGCCATGGTCTCCAGCTGGAGAAGGGGCAGAATAAGAAAAAGATGAACAGAAAGCCCCGTCACGCCGACGACCGCATCATAGGTTGGCACCCCATCATCGAGGCACTCGATGCCGGCAAAGAATTGGCGCGGGTGTTGCTCCAACGGGATGCGAAAGATGACCGCACCCGCGAGCTCATGAAGACCTTGCGCGAGCGCAGAATCCCCATTCAGCGCGTACCGCGGGAGAAACTGGACAGGATCACCAAAAAGAACCACCAAGGCATCATTGCCTTCTCTTCCCCCATCACATTTATGGCCTTGGAGGAAATGGTCCAGCAGGGATTCGAATCAGGCAAACCCGTATTTGTCGTGGTCCTCGACGGGGTCACAGATGTGGGCAACCTCGGCGCCATCGCGCGCTCGGCCGAGTGCTTTGGCGCTACAGGATTGGTGCTGCAGGACCACCACGCCGCTCCTGTCAATGCAGATGCCGTAAAAACAAGCTCAGGCGCAATCCTGCGCCTCCCTGTGGCGCGCGTCTCAGACACAGCAAAGGCGTTGGCTTACTTGGGCAAATGCGGTTTGATGCGCATCGGGTTGAGCGAAAAAGCCGAGCAGCCCCTCACCGCGTGCAGCGCATCCGATGCCGCCTGCCTGGTCATGGGGGATGAGGAGCGGGGGATTTCCACCGAAGCATGGGCCCAATGCGATGTTCACGCTCAAATTCCATTGTCCGGGAATACGGGTTCTCTCAATGTGAGCGTGGCTGCGGGCATTGGCTTGCACCACCTCATCGGCAGGGGTTGACATTGCCGGAAGGGTTGAGAATTCCGATGAGCAGAGCCTAAAACCGGACAAAGGCGTGTAGAAATTCGATTAATCTGAAAAATTTTGTCGGGTTTTTAATTTGTTTCGTATATTTGATTCCTCACCCGGTCGTCGTTATTCAGTGATTGAGCCAAAATCAAACTGATAACGTTATATGACGCATTTTCGCTACGTTCGCACTGAAATCCGCGGCCCTCAAGGTCCGGAACGTTTTGGTACCCCAATTTTCCGTGTAATGCCTGCACGCTTCCTCCTCCTCGCTCTTCTCCTTCCATCATTGTCCATTTATGGGCAATCATTCCTGCATGTCACCTGTGACTCGGCCTGCTTGCCGGCCTTTGCCTCGGTCCCCGAAGACGTGGTGGTCCCTTGTCTGGAGGCCTTCCCCGATTTCGAAGTGCCCAGCGCGAGCGGATGCGCGGAATCACCGATTGAAAATGTGCCCACCGTGGAACTGGATGCGACGAGCATCGAGCGCCACGATGTGATGACGGCATTGGGTGATGGACCCGATTGGGCACTCTGGCTCGGCGGTTTTGAAGCCATGGGACATGGTGCCAGTGATTACTTCGTCCCCTATGGCGACGGCATCTCATTCGAGCAATACGCCAATGGAACCGCCCGCTTTACCGGAGAGATGGTCAATGACAGCGATGCCGACCAGCGGTTTGAGCTGAATGTCTTTCTTCAGTACGGACAGGACTATGACGCTTGGACGGCCCAAGGCAGGCTTCCCAAGGACGACCTCGGTCTCGAAGCGTATGCCGATTGGATGTTCTACGAGGTGGTCGACACCCTGAGTCACCTGATCGGTCGCGGCAATTACGAAGGCGACATGCTCTACTTGGATCACATGCCCGTCACGCGGCTGTTTGGTTTCCAGGTTGGAGAACTCGGCGCGAACAACCGCAACACCAACATGGGTGTCAGCGGATGGTTCTGGTACCGCGGCATGATCGGTGGCCAAAGCGTGGTCGGAACCGGCGACGTCAACGCCGACCTTGAAAACACAGAGAACGTCGGGCCAGCATGTCCTGTGGTGGAAGAATCCCGCCGCGTGGCCATGGCCTGGAGCGCCTGCGGTCACGACTTGATCGAGCAGACTGTGGAGCGCATTGACGAAGAAGCCCCTGTCTTCATCTCGCTGCCTCCATTGGAATCGGCCAGCTGTTTGGACCTCCCCGATACAGCTGATTTTGCAGCATTTGAGGTCTACGATGCCTGCGGAAGTGCGCTGACGCTGAGCAATGCCGACTCCGTCGCGGGTGAGCCTTGCAACCAAGTGGCTTACCGCACATGGACCCTGACGGACGCCTGTGACAACACCTCTGACACCCTCCAATCGGTGGCCTTGGTGGACACCACAGGACCTACGTTCAGCGTTGAAGACGTCACCCTTTCCTGCGACCTGTGGGACAGCTACGCAGTCTTTGAACCCACCTTTTCGGATGACTGCTCTCCAGGTGAAAGCGTCACGTGGTCTTATGAGGACGAAGTGATTTCTGGTGACTTTCCGGTCGATTTTGTGATGGACCGCACCTATACTGCCACCGACCTCTGCGGCAACCCAACCGAAGAGACGATGACCATCACGGTCATCGACACAGTGGCTCCGACCCTCACGGATCTTCCTGAGGACATTACCATTTCTTGCGAGGAATGGCCCAGTTTCGAGACGTCTCCACCCTCGGCACAGGACATTTGTGACCCTGCTCCCACAGGGCCCACGTCAGGTGCTTCGGACACCACCATCACCCCTGGCGATTGTTCCGGAAACTTCACGGTGTTGTTTACCTACACCTTCAGTGACCTGAGTGGAAACACAGCCTCGCACAGCCAAACGGTCACCGTGGAGGACCTGGCACCCCCGGTGTTCAGCTTTGTTCCAGAGGCCATGGTCATCGATTGCTCCGAAGATTGGCCCCAACCCATGGACGACCCCACGCTCATGGCCACGGCTGAGGACCTGTGCGGAACTACAGCCATCACATGGGCTGATGACACACTCCCTGGCGATTGCCCTGGATCATTCATCCTCGAGCGGACCTTCACGGCCACTGACGATTGCGGCAATTCAGCCACGGCGAGCACTTCGATTACATCGGAGGATGTCACGCCACCCGCCATATTGAACGAGTTGATGGACGAGGTCATCGCTTGTGGCGAGGAGCTTCCTGTTGTTGCCGCAGTAGCGGTGGACGACTGCGCTGGCGTTGAGGATGTATGGATTACGGTCGATACCGTCGACATCAGTGCCGGTGATGCGGTTTCCACCGGATTCGAAAGCTGCACCCTGGACGGGTTTGTGGCCGAAGGAGGCACCATTTCCATCTCCAACGATGCCTTTGATGGCACATGTGCGCTGAGCATGCTCCACTCTGCTGGAGAACCCCTGCACAATTTCTACCCCGCCGACATCATGGCCGGATTGGGCACGTACCAAGTGATGGCGCGGGCCGATGGATTCATCAGCGACAACATCGTCGAACTGCTTGCAGGTGATGATGAGGGCAGTCCTTCTTTGAAAATCAGCTTGCGTCCGCAAGGCACCGACAACCCGGGCATTTCACTTTCAGGATTTGGCCTCGATGAGAATGCCGATGCCACGATGCAACAAGGCGACTGGTACGAAGTGACTGTCGAACTGGGTGCCGCTGACTTGACCTTGATGATCGATGGCAGCGCGGTGCTGGAAGTGGACCTGCCCGACGGGCTGCCCGAAGAGGGTCGGTTCAAGCTGGCCAGTGCTTACGCCGGAACTTATGACGACATGTCCTATCTCCCCGAGGACCCTTGTCCCGTTGTGGAGCGCTACATCCGGACCATTCATGCCACGGATTTCTGCGACAATACAGCCACCCTTTCTCAGGTCATCGACGTGATCGATACGGTGGCTCCCATCATCACCTTCTTCCCAGAAGACCTGACCATCGACTGCACCGACGCTTGGCCCATGCCCGAAGAGTCCAGCGATTGGATGGCGACGGCTGAGGACGCTTGCACAGCGGTCACGGTGACCTGGAGCGATGAGATTGTGCCCAATACCTGCCCAGGCAGCAGCACGCTCTACCGGACCTTCACGGCCACCGACGAATGTGGCAATGCCACTTCTCAGATGCAGACCATCGCGCAGGAGGACGTCGATGCGCCCATGCTCGACGAAGCCCTGTTGCCTGCCGACACCCTCGTGAGCTGTGACGCGGTCCCCGCTCCTTTGGACAGCAGCGCCTTCGGTGCCACCGACAACTGCAACCTCTGGACGTTTGCGATCAGTTCGGACACCATTCCAGGCAGCTGTGAATTTGCTTACACCCGTGTAGACACCTACACCTTTACGGATTGCGATGGCAATGCGACCGAGTTCGTGCACAATGTGGAGGTCGAAGACATCGTGCCTCCTGTGTTTACGTTCTTCCCTGAGAACGATTCCATCCCCTGCACACAGGACTTCCCTGCCCCGACCGACTCGACCATTTACATGGCCGCGGCGGAGGACAACTGCAGCCTCGCTGTGGTGACCTGGAGCGACGAGGTCACACCCAACGCCTGCCCCGGCAGCAACACGCTGATGCGCACCTTTACTGCCGTGGACGCCTGCGGCAATGGGACGTCCCAGACGCAGACCATCACGCAATTCGACGACGAGGCCCCACAATTGGATGAGTCCCTCCTCCCCGCCGATACTGTGGTGAACTGCGACGACGTCCCCCCCGTGCTCGACAGCTTGGCCTTCAGCGTCACCGACAACTGCAACACGTGGAGTTTTGAGGTGACCTCGGACAGCATTCCAGGAGCTTGTGGACCCGCCTTCGTGCGTGTGGACACCTACACGTTCATGGATTGCGACAGCAACACCACGGCATTCGTGCACACGGTGACGGTGCAAGACACCACGCCGCCGCTGTTTACGTTCTTCCCGGAGAACGACTCCATTGCGTGCACGGAGGATTACCCCGAGCCTACGGACAGTGACCTCTTGCTGGCCACAGCCGATGACAACTGCAGTGAAGTAGAGGTGACATGGCAGGACGAAATCGTCGCTGCTGACTGTCCCGGTTTGGACACCTTGTTCCGGACGTTTACCGCCCTCGATGTCTGTGGCAATGCCACGGCACTCGTGCAGACGATGTTCCGTTACGACGACGAGGGTCCTGTGATTGGTGTTTTCCCCAACGACACGACCATCGATTGTGATCCTGTCAACGAGATGGGCACCTTGGACAGCACATTCTTCGCGGCCGAAGACAACTGCAACCCCTGGACCTTCGCCGTGGAAACGGAGTACGAAGGCGAGGAGATCGACCCTTGCAACTACAGCCGTTTTGATACTTACACCTTTACGGATTGCAGCGACAATGTGACCACGTTCGTTCACGAAATCACGGTTCAGGACACCACGGGTCCAAACATTGAGCTCGAACCCATCGACCTGTACCTGATGTGTCCCCAGGAAGTGCCTGAATTCGACATCACCCTGCCAGTGAGTGAGTGGATGGATGATGCCGGTCTCGAAGTGTCGGACGACTGCAACAGCGATCCCGCCTCCATCATGGCCACCTACGAGGACATTGTGACCGTGAGTGTGGATCCGACCCACTACACGCTGAGCCGCGAATGGACCTTCACGGACCACTGTGGATACTCGACCAACTACGAACAGGTCATCGATGTCAACGAACCCCAACCGATTCTGCCCAATGCCTTCAGTCCTCCTGGGCCCAACTCATCAGGCAACGGTTTCAACGACACCTACGTCATCGAAAACATCGGTGATGCAGAGGATGGCGCAGCGTCCTATCCCCCTTGCAATTGGGGAGAAGACAGCAGCTTCATCTACTTCCAGGTGTTCAACCGCTGGGGCAGCCCGGTGTATAGCTCTCCCCCGGGTGAGATGTACCGCAATGATTGGGACGGCATCAATTCTTCCACTGGGAACTACGTGGTCAACGGCACCTACTTCATTCTCTTGCAGTATGAAGATGGGCGCCAGTGGGGCCAATATGTAGATGTCCGCAACGACTGATGGGATCATCCAAGTCCAACCTCAGAACGACACAACGATGAAACGCATAAAGCTTTTGCTGATGATCCTGCCCCTGATGGGGATGGCGCCCGTGTGGGGCCAACAGGACGTCATGATCAGCCAATACCTGTTCAACGGGTTGTTGATCAACCCCGGCTATGCCGGCTCTCACCCGTATACCTCTTCCAGCTTGCTTCACCGCAGTCAATGGAACCAATTCGACGGGGCCCCCACCACCAGTGTGGTCGCCGTTGATGGCGCCATGCGCAACAACAGCATGGGGGTGGGTATCCTCATGATCCACGACCAAATTGGCCTGACCACACAGACCGATGTGGCGGTCAATTTTGCCTACCGCATGCGGTTGGGTGCCGGCCGATTGGCGCTGGGATTGAAGGGAGGCGTGGCCAATACCCGTGCCGACTTGTTCGCTGCGGAATTGACCGATCCGGGAGACCCGAACTACAGCGAGAACCAGCAAATCACGCAGTCGGCGCGGTTTGGGTTTGGCGCATACTACCACATGCAGCGCTTCTACTGCGGCGTCTCCATTCCTACGCTGACCGCGCTCGGACCGAATGCCCAAACCGTAGAGCCCCACCTTCTGACGACCGCAGGCGTGGTCGTGCAGGCGTCCGACGGGGTCATGATCAAGCCGAGCTTCCTGCTCAAGGCGGTTCAAGGCGCACCCGCACAGTTGGACCTCAATTTCCACGCCTTGTTCCAAGAGCGGATCTGGTTGGGTGCCGGTTGGCGCTCAGGTGATGCCATCGTGAGCATGATGGAAATCCAAGTCACCCCCGAACTGCGCATCGGTTACGCCCACGACTTCACGCTGAGCGACATCCGCAACTACTCCACCGGTTCCAACGAAATCCTGATCGGCTTTGACTTCGGACAAGGCATCAGTGCAAAACGTTCTCCCCGCTACTTCTGACCCCATGCAAGAGCGATTTTATTCTTCCTCTCCTTCTGCCCTTCTCGGGGTTCTCATGTTGGGGAGTATTGTGGCCTTTTCAGGCTGCGCCAGGCTTCACGTAGAAGAAGGTCAAGCCGCCTTCCAAGAATTGCGTTACCAAGATGCCATCCACCATTTTGGATCGGCGGTTCAGCGCATTCCATCACCTGATTCTTACAGGAAATTAGCGGCTTCACACGCGTTGATCAATGAGCCGCAGGAGGCTTCTGCCGCCTACGCCATTCTCATCGCACAGCCGGAAGCCACCGATGATGACCGGTTGGCCTATGCCGAAGTCCTGTTCAAGCAGAAGCGTTATTCAGAGGCAGAACGGCTCCTCAATGAGGTCAGCCAGCGCGATCCCGGAAACGAGGTGGCCGCCGCCCTGCGACAGAGTGCCTTTCTCGCCCAGGACGGATCAAGGGACACTGCGGCATTTGAATTGGAGCCCTTCATCACGGATGGCATACGCTCAGCCTTTGCCCCATTCCGTTTTGGCAACACCCTCTATTTCACGGGCGCTTTGGAAAAGCCCGGATCGCGGGACCCCTATACCGACCTGAGCTACACCGACCTCTATCAGATTCCGGTCAGCGGGGGGACGCCCACATTGGTGCCTGGCATCAATGGACCATTCCACGATGGCATCGCCACTTTGTCGCCTGACGGCAGCCAGATTTTCTTTACGCGCAGCTACCACGCCCCCGAAAAGGTGGGCAAGTTGCTGCTGGACGATTCATCCGTAAACAACACCACCATCTACTACGCCCGGAAAGGATTGGAGGAGTGGACGAACGACATTCAAATCGGCCTGAGTGACGGCAGCAATATGTATGCCCACCCCTCGTACAGCCCTGATGGAACCTGTCTGTACTTCTCCAGCGACATGCCTGGCGGTTACGGTGGAATGGACCTCTACCGCTTGGACCGCAACGGGGACACGTGGTCGCTTCCAGCAATCAACTTGGGGCCGAGCGTCAACAGTGCAGGAGACGATGTATTCCCGAGCCTCAAAGGCAAGGACACCCTCTTCTTTGCCTCGGACGCCCAAATCACGCTCGGCGGATTGGACGTGCTCTACACTGTGCGGGACTCGAGCGGTACATGGGGCTCTCCCGTGCACCTGGACTACCCCTTGAACAGTCAAAGCGACGACTTCTGTATCTCCTTCAATGAAGATGGCAATACGGGCTTCGTTTCCTCTGACCGTTACGGCTACGACCGGATCCTGAAGTTCCGTATTGTAGAGAAGCCCTTGTTGGTGCGCGGCATGGTGGTGGACAGCGAAACCGGTGCACCGATTCCCGATGCCCGCGTGAACTTGCTGGATGCCGTGGACGGCAGTGCCGTCGCCCTGCGCAGCGATGAGCAAGGCGCCTTCGAACTCAACCTCCCCCATGGTCGCAGCTTCCGGGCTGAAGCCACGATGGATACATACTTCGCCGAAAACATCTCCTTGGATACTCCTGAAGATGCGCTGATTCGCGACATGGAAGTCGTCATCGAATTGACCCCTGCCAGCGAATTGACCGATGAAGAATACGCCAGTGCCATCCGCCCCGGTGACAGCTTTGAATTGCCCGAAATCCGTTGGGATTATGACAGCTACCGGCTGAGGGAGGAGGCCAAGCCTTCACTTTCTTTGGTCGCTGACTTCCTCCGAAACAGACCGGGCATTGAGGTTGAATTGCGTTCCCACTGCGATGCCCGTGGATCGGACCGCTACAACCAGCGCCTCAGTGAGCGACGCGCAGAATCAGCTGCCCGCTATCTGTTGGACTTGGGGGTGCCCTCTAATCAGGTGCTGCCAGTGGGTGTGGGAGAAGGTGAACTGCGCAATGAGTGCAGCAACAACATCCCCTGCTCCGAGGCCAAACACCAAGAAAACAGACGCACTGAGTTCTTGGTGGTTCGCACCGATGAACGCGAAAACTGAGGCCCCTTCTGATTACCAATATCCAACCAAAAAAGAACGGGGGGGACTGCATGCAGTCCCCCCCGTTCTTTTTGTCCCCACGTGCCCATGAAAGGGCCGCTTCGCATATACCGTCAGGCGAAGTGTGGCCCGGGATAGTATGCTGTATCGCCCAGCTCCTCTTCGATACGAAGCAGCTGGTTGTACTTGGCGATCCGGTCGCTTCGAGACGCACTGCCGGTCTTGATTTGACCGGTTGACAATGCCACAGCCAGATCGGCGATGGTCGTGTCCTCCGTCTCTCCACTGCGGTGGCTCATCACACTGGTATAGCCACAGCGGTTGGCGAGCTGCACGGCCTCAATGGTCTCGGTCAAGGTCCCGATTTGGTTGACCTTGATCAAAATGGAATTGGCTACGCCGTCCTCGATTCCGCGGCTCAACCGCTCCACGTTGGTGACGAAGAGGTCATCGCCCACCAGTTGGGTGTTGTCCCCCATGGCGTCCGTCATGAGCTTCCAGGTAGCCCAATCGTCCTCATCACATCCGTCCTCGATGCTGATGATGGGGTACTTGCCACGCAGCTCCTTCCAGTAGTCCACCCAGGCCGGACCATCCATCTGCTGACCGGTGCCGGACAGGATGTACAGGCCTTTCTCCTTGTCGTAGAACTCACTGCTGGCCGCATCCAAGGCCAATTGGAAGTCCTCGTTGGGCTTGTATCCGGCCTTTTCAATGGCCATCAAAATGGTATCCAGTGCCTCTTCGTTGGACTTGAGGTTAGGGGCAAACCCACCCTCGTCTCCGACATTGGTGCTGAGCCCTTTGCTGCCGAGCACCTTCTTCAAATGATGGAACACCTCTGCTCCCATGCGCAGGCCCTCCGCAAACGTGTCCGCACCGACGGGCATGATCATGAATTCCTGGATGTCGATGGCATTGTCTGCATGCGACCCCCCGTTGATGATGTTCATCATGGGCACCGGCATCAGGTTGGCATTGACGCCACCGATGTACCGATACAAGGGCTGGCCGAGTGAGCCGGCCGCCGCTTTGGCCACCGCCAGGCTGACGCCCAGCAGGGCGTTCGCCCCCAGGTTTCCTTTGTTTTCTGTGCCGTCGAGGTCAATCAAATAGTGGTCAATGCCCACTTGATCGAATATGTCCATGCCGACCAATTCCTCCGCAATGGTGGTATTGATGTTGGCCACGGCCTTGAGGACCCCCTTGCCGAGGTAGCGCCCGGCATCGCCGTCGCGCAGCTCTACGGCCTCATGTACGCCGGTACTGGCCCCTGAGGGAACAGCGGCCCGGCCCAAGACACCTTCTCCGGTGACGACTTCGACCTCAACGGTCGGATTGCCTCTGGAGTCTAAGATCTCGCGGGCGTGAATGTGATCGATGTATTGCATGATCAAGCGGTTTGAAGGGTACTGTGTTGTTTGATGTGATGGATGAACCGATCAAAAAGGTGCCGGCTGTCATGCGGTCCGGCGCTGGCCTCCGGGTGGAACTGCACCGAAAAGACCGGTTGGTTCTCGAGTTTGATGCCGGCGACCGTTCCGTCGTTGAGGTGCTCGTGGGTGACAACTACATGGGAAGCATTGGACACGGAGTCGCGGCTGACCACGAAACCGTGGTTCTGCGAGGTGATCTCGCATTTTCCGCTCTCCAGATCCTTGACCGGGTGATTGACACCGCGGTGCCCCTGGAACATTTTTTCGGTTTCGAGCCCTTGGCTGAGTGCAATGAGCTGGTGCCCCAGACAAATGCCGAACACAGGCTGCCCCAATGCGACGATGTCCTTGATCAGGGCGACTGTATCCGGCATCGCTGAAGGGTCGCCTGGGCCGTTGGAAATCATCCACCCGTGGGGCTGCCAATCCCGCATCTGCTGCAGCGCGGTACCCATAGGGAACTGCCGAACGAAGGCGCCGCGCTCTACGAGGCAGCGGGTGATGTTTTCTTTGTTGCCGAGGTCGAGCAGGGCAATGCGCACGTCGCTGCCGGCATCGCCCGCATCCTCAGCTTCAGGGCGGGTGACCCGACTGGACAGCTCGAGCCCCTCCATGGAGGGGGTTTCTTTGAGCCGCGTCATGAGTTCTTCCTCTGGCGTGCCATCGTTGCTGATGAGTGCATTCATGGCGCCGCAGTCTCGGATGTGTTGGATGAGCCCCCGGGTGTCGATATCGGCGATGCCAACGATGCCATCCCGTTCCAATCGGTCTGCAAGGGTTTCCACATCACCAGCACGGCTGGCAACCTCGCTGAAATTCCGGACCACCAATCCCGCGATCTGGGTGCTTCCGCTCTCATTTTCGGCACTGTGCACGCCGTAGTTACCGATGTGCGCTGTGGCCATCACGAGCACCTGGCCCTTGTAACTCGGGTCAGTGAAAATCTCCTGATACCCATACATACCGGTGTTGAAGGCCACCTCTCCGGTGGTTGTTCCTGATGCACCGATGGCCTTTCCATCGAACCGGGTGCCATCCTCAAGCATGAGCACCGCCGGCTTTGGTGGGTGGTTTGGTTGTGGTTCAGAATTGGACATTGCGGCGCGAAGATAGTGGGCATCCGCAGCCCACGAAGGGTTTTGACTGACCTGTATGACCACAGGCTTTGCACATTGAACGCGAACGGCGGAAACGAAAAAGGGAGGCCGCTGGGCCTCCCTTTTTCATTGTGTGGAATTCCGCCTTATTCGGCGGGCTTCTCCTCGCTTTCACCGTCTGCCTCGCTCGCATCAGCATCTCCTTCAGCAGCAGGTGCTTCCTCGGCAGCAGGCGCCTCTTCAGCAGGTGCTTCCTCGGCAGCAGGCGCCTCTTCAGCAGGTGCTTCCTCAGCGGCAGCTTCAGCAGCAGGCGCTTCTTCAGCAGGTGCTTCTTCGGCGGCAGCTTCAGCGGCAGGCGCTTCCTCAGCGGCAGCTTCAGCAGCA
>ENA-UOXV01001649-UOXV01001649.1-marine-metagenome-genome-assembly--contig:-NODE-1649-length-30637-cov-9.412792_pt1 | contig 30637 bp, 29 predicted proteins | sample MGYA00238165_ERZ766961 | MGnify/ENA primary metagenome ERZ766961 (study PRJEB28924, sample SAMN03173240) | marine metagenome | biome: Marine; feature: Water; material: Subsurface seawater | place: North... | reverse complement strand
ATAAATAAATTAAATCAATTGTTTAAAGATGTGAAATAATAATATTTTTATTTAATAAATGGAGGACGAATGGTCTTATTTGTTATTTGATACATTAATGAGTAAAATATTAAATGGTCATCAATCAGTTCAAGAACCTATACGGCTCTACAATCTATCTCAAACAAAAACAAACAATATTTCTTTTTTAAATCATCTTCTCATGTATGAAAATGTTCAGAAAGATAATCTTCTAGAAACACTTTTTGATGTTTATAACCGTTTCATAGAAAAGATGGACGAGCTCAAAAATAACAAAAGTATCCTAAACATGATGACAATGGTTAATGATGAATGGTATAATAAAGATAGTTGCGATTGTCATCTTCCAATCAAAAAAAAATTTTTTGAAGGTTATCAACGCGCAGTTGGAGAGAAAAAAAAATTAACTGTAGTTTGTGAAGATTGTATTGAACAAACTCATGGAAATAAAAAAATCCCCTACGAATCTTTTATTAGAAAACAATCCCCAACAGATAGACTTTTAGATAGTGGTATTATTTTATCAGGTAGTGTTTTAAAAGATTTACAAGATAATTTATCTCAAACAGAAAATTTACTAGAGTTTTTCAAGAATTTTGATAGATCTTTTTACATTGATTTAGCGATTAAACATAAACCATTATACTTTCAGCTTAATGGTGTTCGCGATGAAAGTATACCAGATAACATCCATTTGATATTTTCAAACTTCTTGAATATTCATAATTTACTATACAAACAATTCGTTCAACATCATAACAGTTTAAAAGAAATTATTTCTGAAGTTCAAACTACATCATCGGATGTTCACAATCGTAAAAAAGAGATAGATTTAGCAAATAAAATATTAGAACAACGTAGAGTTATTAAAGGTTGTCCTTTTAAAGTAGGTGATGAAGCCCTTTACAAAGGACGTGATCGTGTAAAGGTTTTTGATATTGATAGAAATGTCCCCGAAGGCGAAGAACCAATCATCTATATTGAAATGATGGATGGTAAAAAGAGGGATACACCTTTGATGAATTTATCAATGATACCAGATGATCCTTCTGAAGACGAAGATGAGGAAAGTGAGGAAGGTGACGACGATACATTTTACTCATTGGATGAATCTGGTGAATTAATGCTTGGTGGGGGTGAAGTCAAAGGCGCTGAAAGAGTTTCTCAAAAATTAATCAATTCTTTTTTTTAAGATATAGTAGTGCTTCATAGATGTTTGGAAAAACATAATCAATATAGTTCTCTTTTTTCCCAATACTTGGATCAATCAATATAGTTTTCCAAGTAAACCGGCTTGCTACAAATAAATTATCTTTTAGATCATCAAAGAAAAAGATATCTTTTACTGTTATCCCTTTTTCTTTTAATTCACTTCTTATTTCTGTATCGACAAAAAGAAATGATTTTTGTTCTGGTTTCATAAAAGGAATTGTGTCTCTTCCAAAAACCCTTTCTAAAGGTAAATTTAAATTATCCGCAACAGCTTTTCCGTGACCAAACGTGCCATTTGTGTAAGCATAAAACTTTACATCTTTAAATTCAGATAAAATTTCAGATAAAATTGTATTATTATTGCTATCATAGTAATCATTTTCTTCTTTAGTGTGCATTATGATTGTATCGTCAATATCAAATACAAAAACATCCATTTATATATAGTATTTATTTTTAGTAATATTTAAATACTATTTAAAAAAATCTTAAGAAGTTATATTGATATAAAATGGAAAACGACCCTCTACTTTCGGAAGACACCAAACGCTACGTAATCTTCCCTATTAAGCGAGATGATGTATGGAGAATGTATAAGAAAGCAGAGGCTAACTTTTGGACAACAGAAGAATTAGACCTATCAAAAGATCTAAAGGATTTTAATGGACTCGCCGATGATGAGAGATATTTTATAGAAAACATTCTTGCTTTTTTCGCAGCAAGTGATGGACTTGTAAATGAAAACTTAGTAGAACGATTTTGTAAGGATGTTCAGCTTTTAGAAGCAAAGTTTTTCTACGGTTTCCAAATTGCTATGGAAAACATTCATAGCGAAACATATTCACTTCTTATTGATACGTATGTTAAGGATATTACAAAAAAGCATATGCTTTTTAATGCTATTGAAACAATTCCAAGTGTTCAAAAGAAGGCTGATTGGGCACTCAAGTGGATTAATGATGATAAGTCTACATTTGGTACACGTGTAATTGCTTTCGCAGCAGTTGAGGGTATTTTCTTTTCTGGATCATTCTGTTCAATCTTTTGGTTGAAGAAGCGTGGTTTGATGCCAGGACTATGTTTTGCGAACGAACTTATCAGTCGTGACGAGGGTCTACACACAGAATTTGCTGTATTGATGTATTCTATGTTGAATGATAAGCCTTCAAAGGATACTATTCTTGAAATTATTAAAGAAGCAGTTGAATTAGAAAAGGAATTTATTACAGAATCACTACCATGTAAACTTATTGGTATGAATATGGATCTTATGAAACAGTATATCGAATATGTATCAGATAGGCTTTTGCTTATGTTGGGATTAGAGAAGATATACAACTCTTCAAATCCATTCCCATGGATGGAGTTAATCTCTGTTCAAGGAAAGACTAATTTCTTTGAAAAGAGAGTAGGAGAATATTCAAATATAGCGGGATCTGAAAAAGAAAACAACGTATTTGAGCTTGATGATGACTTTTAAGTTACTTTTTGCTTGACTTTAAAAAACGATCAATATTAGATTTTGATTTAGAACTAGAATGCTTTTTTTTATTATCATTGTATTGTAATTTATATTCTTTTTTACTTTCATTATATTTTAGTATCTTGATACCTTCAATAACGCCTTCTTCTTTATTGTATACAACATCTGAAGATTTATTAAGTTTACCCGATGTACATGATGTAATCAAAAGGGTTTTTAATCTTTCACATTGAGTAACGTTTAATTCATTCTTTTCTTGTTCAGACTCTACAAATAGTTTTAGACGATTTATTTTCATACCATTATCAAGCTTATTCCATACTTGCTTATAATATTGTTTTTTTTCTTTGTTTAATAACTTTTTAATTTTCTCATCACTTTCATGAGAAAGACTTGTTTTACGATTTGTTGAACTACGATTTTCTATATCACGTAATTGAATTGGTTTTTTATGAACCCTTACAGCTCCATCATCTATTGGTGATTTTTCTTTTTTTCCATCTTCTTCTTCTTCTTTTTCATTTAAAACGCCTTTTAAATCCATTTAATATTATATAAAGCTTTATCCTTAAATATAATGACAATTTTTAATGTTTATTTATAATATAATATAATATAATATAATGGATGAACAAACCATTCAGGCATTACATGGTGTTTTAGACGATGTTAGACCACCCGTCCTTGATTTTAAAGTAATTGATGATACACAAGATTACAAAGAATATCTTATAAAGACAAATAAATATTCTAAAGATAAAAAAGGAGATAATCCTTTCACAAATTATTTAGAATCTTTTATATTTTGCGACGATACATTAAAAATACGTGTCCCAAAAAAGAGTTATATGATTAAAGGTGGTAAGAAAAAATTCGCATATGCTGTAGGAATGTTTCCAAATCCTAAAGATGGTAAAGCATCTTACCTCGATGGATGTATACTTGCGGCGCTAGGTTTAAAAAGACAAAAGACAAATGCTGATGTAGTTTGTTTTATAACACATGATATTAGTAAAAAGGATAAGAAAAAGTTAGAAGTTGTCTTTGATAAAGTTATTTATGTACCTTATATTTCTCCCTATGATATGGGTGGTAAAGGGGATCTTAAAACTATTATGATGGATCCTGAAATATTTAAGAATTGCCCTAAATACAATAAGGAACATCCATATGTCCATGTATTCTTCAAATTACATATCTTTAATCCCGATTTATTTCCTTATGAGAAGGTATGTTTTGTTGATTCTGATCTTGTCCCTCTCAATTACTATGATTCTCTTTTTATGTTAGATACACCAGCTGGTTTCGTAGAATATCGTAAAAGAATACCTTATTTAGAATCATTCAATTGGGATAGATGTGATTTTTTAAAACATGGAGAAGATATTCCCAAAGAATTAACAGATATAGATAAAAAAACAGGGTCAGATGTCAATGCGGGTTTACTACTAGTAAAACCAAATAAAAAAGAATATGATGCTATGATTAAAGAAATTACATCACCTGCTAAAAAATGGATTGGTCCTAATAAACTACATAAAGGTTTCTATACATTTGATTTTTCAGAACCAAGTGGGAGAAAATTTATTAAGGATTCATACTGTTATCCAGAACAAAATTATTTAACAAAACGTTATTCTGGTAAATGGAAATATATTGAATTTGCTTTTCAGAGTTGGAGTCGTGATCCGTGTAATTCATTTGGAATTCATATGGCGGCTTTCAATCCAAAACCATGGTTTAAACAACCAATTGGAACTAAAATAACGTTCAATCAAAAGTATAATCCTTACTCTGACGAATGGAATGATAAAAAGGTAAGAATACCAATCGCTATTAAAGAAAATACAAAATCTTCATATGAAAATATTTCTTATTCTTATGAAATATTCAATGAAGTAATCGTTTGGGGACTTATGAATTACCCTGAATTACGAGATTTCTTTGGAAAAAACATTGAGATACATGGAATAAAGGTATCATTTGATAAAAATATATTTCAAAAGGTATCCAAAGATAAACAATTTATCAAACTTCAAGATGTGAAACGAAACACGAACATTTACAAAAGATTATCTTATACTCAAAAGTTAATTTCAAACCTTATTAATGACTTTGATAAATATAAAGGTAAGAAATATACACCAATTTGTAAAAGAAAAAAGACAAAAGGAAGAAAGAATTATGAAATTATTAACTATTCAGCGAATAAAAGTGGTGGAGGTAGAAGAAAAAAGAAATCAAAAACACGGAGAAAAAAGAAAACAATTCGGAAAAAGAAAAATAATTGTATATTATACTATTTTACAATGAATGGTTGTCCTTATTGTAACGATTTTAATCCACATTGGGATAAAGTTGTTAAAAGTTTTTCAAAGATAACAATGAAGAAAATAGAAAGAAATGAAGATCCAAAAAAGGTTAAATCATTTAATGTGATGTCTTTTCCAACAATCATATTGTCAAAGGGTAAAACCCGAGTAGAATTTACGAAAGATAGAGAAAATATGGATGATTTTCATGAGTTTTTTAAAGAAAATGATGTTAAAATTGTGTGAATGTAGAACATGAAGGACAATAAACAGCCATATTATTAACATGATTTATGCCTCCAAATTGTAAGGGTTTTATATAATTCATATTACAGTTATAGATATCTTTTTGTAGTATAGGGTTTTTACATGTTAAACACCTCCATCCTTGACGCATAGCTAAATTATTTTTTAATCCAACCATCTGGTTTTGTTTGTAAAAGTCATTATTAATATCATATAATGGTTTTTCTTCAGCATCTTTCATATTCTTTACAACTTTGTAAACAAATGGTTTTTGATGATTTAAAAGATAAAATAATATTAAATAAACGAGACAAAACACACCAAAGTAAATGTGTTCTTTGTTTGTGAATTTTTCTGGAAACTTTTTAAATACAAAATAGTATCCTGCGACAATAGTTAATAAAAAGATAATTGATTTAATCATTTATTTATAATACTATATATAATAATATGTATTTAGTTTACATCTTAAAATCAGAAAATTATTCTTACATTGGAATGACAAATGATTTTTTTAGAAGATGGAAACAACATAATCGTATTTTAAAGGGGGGCGCAAGATATACGTCAAAAAGGGAATATTGGACACCAGTTTGTATCATCGACGGATTTAAAACAAAATGTGAAGCTATGCAATGCGAATGGAAATTAAAAAGAGTAAAAGGAGTAAGAAATAGAATTGTAAATTTAATAAATATTCTTAATAAAAACGAAAAATGGACAAAAAATAGTCCCAAAATAAAGTCTCAGAAACTGAATATATATACTACAAATGTTTATAAAGATTTATTTGGAAATTTAAAAACAAGAGAACTTGTATGGTTTTGATAGATTATTATATAATATTATATAATATATATATATATATAGAATGTCCGCTGATGAAGAGGGGAAGCTTTTAATAGGTTATGATAAATTAATCTTCACAGAACAAATCATAGGAGATGATGAAAAAGGGCTTTTAGGAATAGCTAAAAAACTATCTGAAAAACAAGAACTAAAGAGTAATGAAAAGGAAAATATGACATTTCTTTATCAAGCCCTACTCGCAACTAAGGGGACTATAAAAGAAAGTGATACAAGAAAAAGATTTGAAAATGGAGAGTATGAAAGAAGTCGTTTTGCTTTTTTAAAGGAATTCAATATTAATATGAAAGAATGTAAAAGAAAATTCAAAGAACAGGTAGAAGAAAAATGTAAAGGGGACACTACATTTGATAGAGTTAAGGATCTCAGTAAATCACTCCCTGAATTAGAAAAATTAAACCTAAGTTTTACTTCAGGAAAAGTTGATGATGATGAAGATGAAGATGATGTATCCAACCGTAGTCAAGAAGAAGATAAGGATAATATTACTGAAGAACTAAAAAAGATCGTGACTGGACTTGAAAAAAAAGAAGAAGACGTGCCGGCAGGAAAAGGGGAAGGTGGAGAAATTCCAGAAGTGGAAACAGATAAAAAAGAAAAAGAAACATTCTCTTATATTCCCCCCCCCGAAGGCCTGGGATTTGGAGAAAATTCAAAAATAGAGATAAATAAAAAAATAGCTTCTAAATTTTATGATTTTGATTATAGTTCTGGATTTAAATTAACGGGTGATGTAGGGGGGATATCCGAGTGTCAAGAAGAGCAAATAGAAAAAAAATTAAAGCAAATAAACTGCGATAATAAAATAGTGTTTGAGAAAAAATATAAAAAAAATGTTGAAGAATTTTTTCAAAGAATTAAATTATCTGAAAAGGAAGATTACCAGAAAATTTATAAGAGTCTTTTTGAATGTATAAATCTAGAAAACTTTTTAGATATAATCGATACAGCTACCAAGCAACATATATATATTATTGAGATGTTGGAAATACTTTATTGTAAAGTATTCCATTACATTGAAAAGGATTATACTAAAATAAGAAGAAATACAATACAAGGATTAAAAAATATGATTGAAAAGATGGTTGACCCTTTTATAAAAACACTAAATGAATATGATGGTGCAGATGAACCTGGAGAAGAAATCGCTGAAATGAAAAAGGGTCTCAATAAGTTAGGTAAAGATGTTGGAAAATTTCAATTTTTATTAGAAAATGGTCAATGTAACGCTGGAGATGATGATGAAGGTGGTGATGAAAATGAAGGTGATGAAAATGAAGGTGATGATGATGAAGGTGATGATGATGAAGGTGATGATGATGAAGGTGATGTTGATGGGGTGACATTTTTCAGTGTTATTAATGCATTATTAGATAAAGAAAATGGTGAGGACGAAAAGGAAAAAAAGGAAAAAAAGAATAAATTTTCAAAAACATTGAAAAATATTATAGAAAATAATAATTTAGAAGAAGAAGGTTATTTAAGAATTAACGATGTAGATTTAGACCCTAAGGAAACAACTAAAATTATTCGTAATGATATGAAAGAATTCAAAAAGAACATGTTTACTAAATACAATCAAATATGTAGTCAAAAGGTGATGTATTTTAACTTACAATTGTTGAAAATCATGAGTGGCTATAGTAAAAAGACAGAAAGATTCCTTAATGCTATACACATAAATGGTATAGAGGAAGAAGAAAAAATATCAAAAACTATAGACTTATACGAAAAAATAGCTTCATTAAAAGATTTCGAGATAAAAATAAAAGAAACATATGAAAAAGGTGAGATGACACTAAAAAAAATAAATGAAATCACTAAAGGGGACACGAAAGGAAAAGAATTATTTGAGGAAGCATCACGTTATCGTGAAACCATTGATAAACTTTACAAAGGGTTAATAAAAGACTTACAAAAAGTAAAACTCCTAAATGACGATAAAACTGAAAATATAAAAGAAATGGTTGATCAGGTAAACAGTCTTCAAAAAAGTCTTCAAGTTGAAAAGGCAAAATTAGATAGTATGAAAAATCGTTATCTAGGAATTAGGAGTAGGGATAAAGATGTAGATGTTGGTTCGCAAGACTATTTAGACCAAAAAGATAAAGTAAGAGTTCTAAAACAACGGATCAAAGAAAAAGAAATAGAAATAAATAATGCCTTACCAAAAAGGAATAATGTGTCAAAAATAAATTATATTCTTAATCATTTTGATAAGATAAAAGAGTATTTCCCCGCAATCGCAGATTTATTAAATAGTTATGGAACGGGTTACAAATTTCAACACCGACTTAATATAGAAGATGGTTCATATAACACAGACCAAGAATTAAAATCAAAACGAATTATACAGGATGCTCTTTATACAAGAGATAAATATTTCCTTATGATAAGAGATAAAATTGGTAAACTAGAATATTATGTTAATAGGATAAAATATATAATTAATGATGAAATAATTAAAGTTACCGCACAAGGTTACAAAGATTATTTTACAGAACTATACATAGCAACAGTAGAAGTGAGATTAGAAGGTCTTGAAAAAGAAAAACTAGGAAAAATTTTAGATGAAATAGTTTTAGAATCCGGTGTACCATATGAAAAAAATGTTGGCGAGCGTTATGATTATGAAAAAATAGAGTATGATCCGAAGGCACTTGTGCTGGCAATAAGAAAAAAATATACGAAAATTCAGACACAGCAAGAAGAAAATCTTCAGGATGTGTCACATGATGTGTCAACTGGAGGAAAAGGAGGAGGAGGAGAAGAAGCAAAAGCAAAACCAACAGCCAATTTTCTAAATAAAGCCGTCTCCGCTGGAAAAATAGTTGGGAAGAAAGCCGTCTCCTCTGGAAAAGTAGTTGGAACGTTTATTGACAGGGCTCTTATTCCAAGTTTTCTTAAAGACCATGTTTTAAAATCAATAGAATTTTCTCTAAAACTCGGCGATTACAATAAGGCTTACTATAAATTAAAAGCTAAAGAGGAAGATATTAATAAACATTATGACAAACTCAAAGCGATAACTGGTAAGATGCAAAATATTGCTTGTCAACAATGGAATGGTAACATGCTTACATTTGAACAAGAATTAATGGGAAATCTAATTAATGCTGATTTCTGTTCTGAATCTAAAAAAGATCTGGGCAATCTTTTAGATGGAGTGGGACGTATTTATAAATTTAGCATAAATAGAGCATTTAATGATTGTGAAACTATTTTCGTGGATGAAAAACTAGAACTTATTAAGAGTGAGCGTAAAACTATGACAAAAGTGTGGGGGGGGATAGGAATTGTATTAGACAAACTTAAAAAAATACTTGGAGCAATAACATATAGTGTTGTTAATGTAGGTCCACTGATAGTTGATTTATTTAAATGGTTAAAGAAAAATACATGGGCTTTATATCTTGTAAGTGAAAGATTATTGAAATTTTTATGGAATTACTTCATAAAATACTCGCGTCCAGGTATTTTCGTAAAGAATAGTATGAAGAAAACATGGAGAGGACTCAAAAATTTTACCAGATTTATGGGTAAAGGGGTTAATGCATTGTTTGAAGGCATAGCAACTGCGGTAACAAACTTGGGTAGGGGTATAGTAGGTTTATTAAATAACCCATTCTCGAAAAGTAAAAAAGGTGATAAGAATACTAGCTTCTTAAGGGGATTATTTCAGGGCACAAGAAATGAAAGGGAACCTGGTGAGACAGATGGAACCAGTGGATCAAAAGATAGTCGCGAGGACACGAAGAAAAAAAAGGGATTACTAGAAGATGATAAAAAGATAAACAAAAATATTGATGGAATCCTAGGGTATTTAGAATATATGGAGGGTAATTTAGATATAATGGATCCATATCAAGAAGAACTATGTGATAAAATAGCTCATCTTAAGCATATTATAGAGGAAAATAGATTAACAACATCATATTTCTTTTCGATAAAAATAAAAGAAGAAAATTTAGTTAATTTACAAAATATTGCTAGTAAAGAAAGTCTATATGCGGAAATAGTAAGAGATTATTTAAAAATGAAAGGTTCTCAGGAACATATAGATAGGTTAGACGAATATATTCAAAAATTACCTCAACGAGAAGGAGGTGAAATAGAAGAACAAGCTTCACTAGTCGGTAAAATAACATCAATAGAAGATGAATTAGCAAATTCAGTTCTTGGCGATGATAAAGATAAAGCATCATTCCGCAATATAGTGCGCACTACTAAGAGAACTGACGTTAATTTCAAATATGTATCTGCTAAAGAAAACATTAGAAACGCACAGGATCAAAGACTAGCAGATATATTAAGTGGCAGCGCTGGATTCTTTGGAATTCTTGGCTCTAAAGCTAAAGGATTTTTTGAAGAAATATCAAGTTTACCAGATCAAATGTATATAGACAATGGTTTTAAACCTGAAGAAGTTGCTAAGATGAAAATGATAGACAAAAAAGGGACTTTACATCAAAAGTTAAAAGATATATTTACATCTCCAGTAGACAGAGTTAAAAAAATATCATATATGAGTGAAACATTAAGTAGCCTTACTTTTTCAGATGAAAAAGATATAGGTTTAAAAATGATGGAAAGAAACAAAAGAGAACCAGAGAAAAAAGACATTCAAGATGAAATAATCAAAGAAATTGTTGGGGCATTAATGGTGGTTATGCTTGATGATAGTAATTTTGATATTAAAAAAGAATTTGATTACAGCTCAAGAAATTTAAAACAAAAGTTAAAAGCAAAAAAGAAGAGACTAAGCGAACTAGAAGAAAAACAACGAACAGAACCTCTTGTTGAACAAATAGAGGAATATGAAAAACAAATTCAAGAACTAAATGAAACGTTTGGAAAAATGACTGGTGAAGAGCAGGCTAAAAATGAGGATAGAATTAAACAAGAAATAAAATCATTAGAAGTAGGACGAGATAGAGAAAAAGAAGCATTAGAAAGAGTAAAAAAAAATATCAAAAAAGATGAAGAAATAGAAGAAATGCAGTCATTACAACAAGATATAAGCAAATTAGAAGTAGAATTAGAAGCTAATCAAGGGGGGGATTTGGAAGATGAAGATGACGATGAACCACACATGTATGATCACTTCGAGCAAAAATATGGTAATCAAGTAAAATCTATAGTTGAGTTTTCTTTTATGAAAGCATCAGAACATCTTAAAGAATTAGAAGAAAGGAAAAAAGAATTCAGAGAAAGTGGTGAATCTATGGGGAAAAGTGTATCTTCATTCTTTGACGGATTCGGTAGATCAGCAGCAACAGCAGCAGCAGCAATGGAAGAATCATTAAAAACAACAAAGGGTTTAAAAGGTAGTCGGTCTAACTTTTTAACTGGAAGATTAGAATCACTTGAAGTCGCGAAGGCAGGAATAGCGGCGCGTATTGAAGAAATGACTCGGGGTTCGGATGAATCAGCGGAAGATTTTGCTAGAAGGAAGGCCACGTCTCAACAAGAGTTAAAAAATATACAAGAGCAAATTGAAATGGGTCAGAAAGAAAAAAGAGAACAACAGCTGAGATTAGAAAATGCGCAAGCTACAACTACAGATTCTGGAACAAGTCCTTTCTCTAATATAGATCCAATACCAGAAGAGGATGATAAACCTCCCGGAGTTCTAAGAAATAAAGGGGCTATGGTCCAGATAGATGAAAGTAGAAATCAAGTTCGTTTGATTGAAGATCAAAGTATTAAAGAACCTAGATATGTTGACAGTTACAATCAAACAATAGAAAGATTTAAAAAGACGAATGCTAGTTATGATAGTAATTCAGAAAGATATCAGTCAATCATGAGTCTTTCTCGTGAATATTTAACACTTAATCCAAGAAATAGGAGATTTAGTGATGATTCTGTTAAAAGATATTATGATGAAGTTAAATGGATGTCTGATAAATTTAATACTTACAAAACTGATATACAGGTAAATATTGATACTTTAGAAAGTATATTAAATGTCTATTCTTCTAAGAACTCTATGAATAAAAGGGGAGGAGCAGCTACATCAAATATTTTAACCATACAAAAAGTATCCGATCGTTTAAGTGAAATAAAAAGAAAACGTAGTGATCTTGAAGTAAAAATAACTAACTTAGAAGATATTCTTGATCAATTGAATAGAATATTTAACATTGGTAAGAAGAAAGAAGAAAGAGAATTAGAAAAATATAAAGATATAATCAAAGAATTTAATAATATAAGAGGAAATGACCGTAATTACTCTAATTATGAATTTAAGAGAATATGTTCAATTATGGATAAAGGTTTTGGACGAACATCTAAATTAGATGGTAATAACTCTTCTCATAAAGAAATAATTAATGGATTAAAAAAGATTTCTGAAGAATGTAAGGATGTAAAACGTAAACAGAAAGAAAAAGAAGAAGAAGATAAGAAAAAAATTGAAGAAGGAAAAAGAAAAAAGAAAGAAGAAGAAAAAATTAATAATGAAAGGAAGAAATTAGAACAAGAACGTAAGAAATTTCAAGAATCACAAGCTCAAAAGCCTGGACAGCGTCCTCCTCAGCAACCACAACCTGGACAGCGTCCTCCTCAGCAACCACAACCTGGACAGCGTCCTCTTCAGCCTGGACAACAGCCTGGACAACCGCCTGGACAACCGCCTGGACAACAGCCGGGGCAAAAGCCTTCACAACCAACAAAACCTGGAGAAGTTCCAAAAGGCGATAGTAAAGCTCTTCAGATGGTTGATAAAAAACCTAATGTATTAAATATGGGCAAAGACCTCGATGGAAAAATAGCTGATATAACTAAACGCCAAGGTTTGAACCTTGTTATGCCTCCAAAGGGGAAGCTAAAAGAACTAAGTAGAGTTATGGGTAATGATAAGTTACTTGATATCATTCGTAATAAAAACTTTTCTGAATTCAGTGATAAAGAAGTAAAAGATGTAGATATAGTTCGTGACCGTTTTAATAAATTTGTAAATGATTACTATCAATTACTTGATATGTTTTATGATTACAAGAAGAATAAAGAAAGAGGTGAAAAAGAAGATGTATTAATGATTTTAAAACAAGAAAAACAAATTGAACAATTGAAAAATATAGTATTAGAATACAAGACTAATCTTGAAAAATTCAAAAATGCGTGTGAAATAAAGAATGACGAACTTCAAATAGAAAACATAAAAGAGTCTGGTAAGAAAGAAAAAGAATTCAAAGATGTTTTTGGTTATATGCAGGGATTATTCAAAGAAGAATTAAAAGAAGAAAAGAAGGCTACAAAAGAAAATACAAAGATATTAAAAGAAGAAAATGAACTTCAAAAAGAAAAGATATTACTATTAGAAGATAAGAAAACTGAAGATAAAAAGAAAAAACGCACGCCAAAGAAGAAAAATGATAAGTCATCTGAAAAGAAAAAGGATAGAACCCCTAAAAAGAAAAATGATAAAATACCTAAAAAGAAAAATGATAGAACTCCCAAGAAGAAAAAAGATAAGACTCCCAAGAAGAAAAAGGATAGAACACCCAAAAAAAGGTAGAAATTAAGTAAATAAATAAATTTGTTTTTATATTTAATTTTTTGTATTGTATATTTAATTAATATGCAACAGTATTATCCAAATAATCTAGAAAAAGATCCAACAAGAATGCCTTTTAAAACACAAGACTTATTACCAAAAAAAAATATCTTTAATATGATGAAAAATAAGAATAATAATCTAACATTTAATAGTTCTGAAAGAAAACAACAACCATCTATGTTTCGTGAAAATATGTTTTCACAAGATTATAATAGAGATGATGGACTTACACAAGAAATGATGGAAAAAGATAAAAAAATACAAGAACTACAATTTAAAATGAAACAAGTTGAGTTTGAAAAAGATAGTATGAAAGGTAAATTAAATGTAATAAAACAATATGAAGAAGAAATTAAAAAGTTATCTTATAAATTAAGGGAAGAATATGATAAAAATAAAGAATTAGTCATGTTAAAAAATCAAATAAAGCTTTTAGAAAAAGATAAAAAGAATGATCAAAAGATAATAAGTGACCTACACAAAAAGTTAGAAATTGATACACCTGAAGAAGAAGGAATTACCTTAAATATATTTGATGAAGAAAAAGATAGTGAAGAAGAAGAAATAAAAGAAATAGATTATGATGAAATTTATAAAAAAACCCTTCAAGAACACGAATTAAATGAAAAGTATAAAAATGATGAACTTAAAACCATCATTTCTAAATATTTACCAAAGATAGATAATAGTAAGATAGATAGTATTTTTATTGAAATGAAAGTAGATCCTACAACTGAAATAAATAAAGATTTGATTACAAGTATTTTAAGAACGCTGAATGGATAATTATATATGATATATTATATGAAAGATTGGGTTTCTCCTATACCACGGAAAGTTCATTTGATATGGATTGGTACCAATTCATTTCCAGAATATTTTAAACATTTTTTAAAGACATTTGAAAAAAATTTTTCTGAATTTGAAATCAAAGTTTGGGGAAACAATGACCTTAAAAGAAAAAACTTTCCTTTAACATTTGATTACATACAAAATGCTAAGCGGCTTCAAGGAAAACAAATGGTTGACCACGAAGGTTATAAGATGTTTGATAAAAATAAAAAACCATTAACATATTCAAAATGGGCTCAAATCACAGATTTAATGAGACTAGAAATTATTTATCGCAATGGGGGCTATTACTTTGACACTACATTTGAGATACTAAAACCAATGTATAATCTACTTAATAAAAAAGGTAAACGTTTTGTTGGATGTAATGAAGTTCCTAGATTTAAAGATTTTGATATCTTATCAAATTCTTTCTTTGGAGCGACCCCTGAAAATCCAATTTTAAAAAGATTATTGTCCACTAAAAGACTAAATGATATTGATTTTTATAATAGCGCTGTTGATTTTGAAACCGGACCCGGATACCTCCGTTCGGGTATTAGACTAAGTGACAACTATCTTATATTTCCTACTACGTATTTTTATCCTTTTGTAGAAGAGTATTTACCGGGACAAGACCCTTTATACAGAAAAGCTAAAAAGAATAAATGTCATAGCAAAAAAAAGACTAAAAAGACAAATAAACGACTCAAAGGTAAAGGTAATATTAGATTTCCATGTGATAAATATCCAAAGTCTTATGCTTTAAAACACTGGCAATTAGGAAAATCATGGTTAGTCCCAGAATATTATACAGAAGATGATTTCTAGGCTATACAGAATAATTAATAGAAATTGTATTTGATTTATGCATTATATTTTTTAACATTTTAAAAGAACACTCTTTTAAAATTTGTTCTCTCTTATGTCTACGGTTAATTAAATAGTATTTACCCATCGTTTCATCGATTACAAAAGCAGAATCAGCATTTTTAAGGGATGTTTGTATTTCCCTTAACTCATTTACATTAGAAATAGATATGATAAATCCGCGATTTAACTTTGGATCTTGAACACATACTGTATATTTAGTTTTTTCACCACTTACTGGAGAAATTTTATGGGATTCATATACTTTATCTTCTGTAAAGTATAATGCTGATACAGATAATATCACTATAATACATACCATTATTGTCGTTACTGTCATATTATATTATATATATAATATAAATCTTGTTTTATATTCATTATCATTGATTATAATTGTTGTCTTATTTTCTTCATTTACACTTTTTAAAAACTCTATTGTTGATCCAATATTACCTACTTCTTCGTTTGTAAAATAAAGTAAATTTAATTTGTTTTCTTTTAGATGGATATCAATATATATAAATCCATCACCCCTTTCTTTTTCTTTTTCTATGATATTTTTGATTGTTTCATTGTTGTTATTAATAAAAGTTGTTATATAATCGGGAACACTATCTACGAAATTAACATTTTCCATTTTATAAATGGAAACGATTATAAATAAAGATATTAAACATACTATTGATCTTCTAAAGATCTTCGTATAGCTTCATCCAAATCTCTATCTTCTAATTCCTCAAAAGTTCTTTCAAAGTAATTGTTCATTATATTTGTAAATGTATTATTCATTATATTTTCAGCTAAATCGGTTATGTTATTTTCTCTTATAATTCCTCTTTCTTCCGAATCAGGCTCGGACTCGGACTCAGGCTCAGGCTCAGGCTCAGGCTCAGGTTCTATTGGAAATTCACACCTACAAACAGGACATGAATTATTCACTTCCATCCAAGGATAAATACCAGGACATTCTCCTTCTTCAAAATGAAAAAAATGACTACCTTCTTTACATGGTAACTCAATTACATTTTCGTCTGTTTTAAATTTATCCTGACATATCGCACAAGATAAATCATCTTCTTCATTTATTCTTATCTTATTTAATCCTTCCTTAAACTCTTTACACATAGGCTTTATAACCTCTTTTGTGTCCTCAAATGATCTATTCATTACCTCTGTAGCATCATTTACTATTAAATTTGTGAATATTATGTTTGGTAAAATTCTTATAGAGGCACCGTGTTCATTTGTCAATGTTGATATATAATTTATTATATGTCTTATATCAGTGTTCTCTGGTGGATCCTGATCCATCGTTATATGATATAATAATAGATTTATTTTTTATATCTATTTCACCGTAATTATTATCGTGTATATATTTTATTAGTTCTTCTTTTAAACTATCAAGTGTTTTATCATATATTTTTTGATATTTTTCTGATTTCCATTTGGCGATTTGAAGACTCTCATAGAAAATGATGTCTTCCATGTTTTTTATCGATAATAATAAAAACATATCAAATTTTTTATATACACTACTATTATAATGGATGCTTTTTACGGAGTAAGACTATATGAAACTATGAAAGATATGAAAGATTGTGCATATATTGACTTAGATTCAGAAAATTCAGATCAAATGTTATATAATTGTTCAAACGCGATAGGTAAAAAAATAAATAAAAGATTAGAAAAAGAAGAAGTTGTTGAAGGATTCATTCAAAACTGTTGTCCAGATGGAACTACAGGGGTTAATGGAAGTTGTGTTGAAGTATGTCAAAACTGCGATTACAATGATTGTAGTTATGGGTCTCGTAATAGAGGCGTACTATATGGTAAGCCGGTTGATAAAAAAGAATATAAAAATAGAAAATTAGATGAAGAAATTTTTAACTATATTGTAATTGATGTTCCAGATAACTAATGATGACAATCATTATATAAAACATAATTTCTATATTGAAGATATAATATATAACTCGTATTTAAAAAGAAATATACTTTAAATATATTAAATCTTTTCCTGTATTTTTTAATAATTTCTTCATATCCTGTATTTGGTTGAAATAATATAAGATTCTGTGCTTGACTTTTTAAAACAACGATTTTATTCATAATATTATCATTTAAATATGATCTAACAGGGGATCTACACATAGGACAGTCAACATTACCTCTATCTAACCATTCGTTCAAACACCCTGTACAATAAATATGATTACAATTCGTTTTACATATATTTTCTTTTTCTATAGTATTATAACATACGATACACGTAACATCATTATTCATATTCTCGTCCATATAAATTATACATTATTTTATTCTTGATATAAAACATGTGACAATGTTTTAATACCTATAAAACCATAGCCGGGACACATCTCCTCGTCTCTATTATTATAAAATGCTGATTTTGATAGATAATATTGAAATTTAATCCATGTATTATAATATTTACTGTAATGTGCGTTTTGTTTTTCTCTCATTTTATTTTTTAAGTATTCTATTCTTATTATATCTGTTCCAGGTTGTATATTACATTTATTATACAACTCTCGGTATTTATCAGTTAAGAGATAAAAAATACAATTTACTTTCTCTGGAGTTTGTGTTTCATCGGTAATAATAAAAAAGTTATCTACCCACCATTTTATTGTTTCATTTATTTTTTTCTTACAATAGAATGAATTCTTATCAATAATAGAGTAATCGCATATTTTTAGTATCAAATCGTCACATAAATATTCCCTTAAAACTTTATAAGATGCTAATCTTTTTTCTGCTAAAAAAAAATTTATTTTTTTCATGACAATATTTATTTTTGTGATCTAACCCTTAAATCTATTCTAAGTCTACCAATCAATCGGATCCACACTACCATCTTCTTGTTCTTGATAAGCTGTATTACTGTAATTGTTGATGTTCACCTTTTCAACTGCCATCTTGACAAAGTCCTTTGCTACTTCAAACGATGAGTTCCGATCATTTGAGTTCATTTCAACTGTGATAAGGCACTTCTGATCTTCGCTCTCGCCATCAGTCTTGAGAATGTGGAATCGCAGACGTTTCATACGAATCTTCTTATCTTCACTCACATTGATACGAATCTTATCTCCTTCCATTGAGTTATCAGAGGCTACAATTGAACTACGAAGTTCTCCAATTGTCTTTCCACCTCGTCCAATGAACTTTGGAATCATGTGATTGTCCATTCCAACCTTGAAGACAAACTTCGTGTTGAATCCATTCTTCTTCTTTTCCTTGATCTTCATGAATACCTGTGAATGCTTGATGACATTCTCAGACATACTTTCCAGATACTTGTTTGCCTTGTCTTCATCTGGCGCTGTAGCTGTGCAATGACATTGATAACCATCTCCTTCTTCATTCGCCTTGACTGTACAACTCACCTTTCCATCATTCTTTCCCTCATCATCTTCCATATCCTTGTAAGTCTTTGCGATGACAAAGTTACGAAGGTTCGTCCCCTTTGCTCCAATGTAGGCTCCCACATCTTCCACTGTGATTGGAAGAACAACACGAATTGAACCAGTGAAAGTTTCTGGCTCATCAACCGTAGCTTCTTCGGCAGCTTCTTCTGGAGACGGGCTCTCAGTCGCTTCTTCAGCTTCTGCTCCACCACGGAGTCGCAGCACTAGATGAAGTGTAGACTCCTTCTGGATGTTGTAGTCGGCAAGTGTCCGTCCATCTTCAAGTTGCTTCCCAGCAAAGATCAGTCGCTGTTGATCAGGTGGGATCCCCTCCTTGTCCTGAATCTTGGCCTTTACGTTCTCCACCGAGTCAGACCCCTCCACCTCGAGGGTGATGGTCTTTCCTGTGAGTGTCTTGACGAAGATCTGCATCCTTGTTGAGTTGTTGTAAGTTGTTCTGTAAGTTTATTTCTTTGTCTCTATCTCTTTGTCTCTTTGTTTGTGTGATATCTTATAATCAAAGTTTCAAATTTTATAAATATCAACTACAGAGGATGAAAAATAAAGAGGACTTTCAAGTGGATCTTCTTTCAAAGGAGAGTAGTATGCATCTTTCTCAAGATTGTATCCTTCCAGGTAACTCTTATATTCATAATCGTAAAAGTCATTGGGATTAAATACACAATTACAGAAACCAGCTATATCTCCTATAGCACCATCTATCGTTTTTAAAAATGAACTCACGCGATAAGGTTTTCGCATAACACTTGTGTATATTTCATCTTTTAAACTTCTCGGACAACTCTTACAGTAATCGCACTGACACCCAAGTATATACTTCTTATTTTCAGGAAGAGTATTACAATCTAAGTGTAAAAAATGGACGTTATTCACTAAAACTTCTTTTTTCATCTCGTTTATCAATCCGACATATCTATTGTGAATACTAAATAATGGTTTATTCTTAAAGTCTTCACGATAAAAAAACTTTAGTGCATATATGTATATCTTTTTTTGAATTTCTTTTGGTAAATTTTTTATCTTTTTAGTTACTTCACGTTCTTCTACATCTTCTATTATATATTTGTTTAAGACTTTATCTACAAGTTCCAACGATAACATATTTTTTACATCTAGATGTTCACATAAGCTTTCATTGTAGCTCATTTATATTTAGTTGTTTATTATTCTATAAACCATTTTCAGTAATATTTTCTTACGCGCCGGATCTGTTTCCTTTTCAAGTAGGGTTCTGATGACGATTGTTGAAAACATTGGCATGTTAAATTAATTTACAAAAAAAATTTATTCAAATTTACATTAATATATCTAACTAAATGGTTCGTGTGTTCTAATTAACGCGATTGAATACGGGAAACTGTGTTTGTGCGCTGAAGTGCTGCTCCATCATCTTCTTCTTCGCGTTGATCAAGTGCTTCCTGCGCTGTAAGAGGTCGGCGTTCCTCAAAGAGTTCGTTACGAACTTCGATTACCGTCCGGGCATCAAAGTATCCCTCCTTGAGGCTATCCGTCAGTGAGCGCACAAGCATTGTGTGGAGGTGAGATACTACTTGACTGTTCTTGCTTGTTGGTTGGATCGCATTGAGGAGGAAGGCGTTGTCGTCGTTGAAAATCTCGTAGATCATGGACTTTACAGCATCAACATCGGATGAGATATCGTTGCCTTCAGCATCTGGAAGTGTAAATCCAGGGCGACCAGTCTTCACATCCAGTGGTAGTCCAGCGATAGCCTTTGCCATGTAGTCTCGGATAAGAGTATCCTCGCCAAGACCGAGACGCGTGGCAACCTCTACAACCTTTGCCCCACACTCCTTGATAGGAGAGTTAGCCTTGAGAGAAGCTACAACATCTTCAGCAAACTTTACCTTCTCCTCAAATTCCTTGATCTCTTCGTCGGTAGTAGGGAGCATAGCATTGAACATCCATGCTCCACTATCTTCTGCTTGGAAGTCCTTGTGCTTGACTGTCATGAAGTGTGACGCATTCAGTCCCCACTCCTGAGGAAGGTCTCGTCCAGGGAATCCAAGAGGAGTCATCGATGTGAACTTCCCATTGCTCCGAAGGGGAATGTGTACCACCCCTGTCTGAGAATCCCTGAACAGGAATGTGTTGTTGTAGGAGCCCTTGAGATCGGGAAAGCACTTTCCCCTGTCTGTGAAGACTTCTCCGAGACGATACTGGTCAAAGGCCGTGAACTCTTGAGGCTTGGTGCTCATGATCTTCTTGAAGAGGTCCGTCTGAGAGAGTCCCCCGGAACACGAGTTGAAGGTCTCAAAGACCTCACTCATTGCCCTCCGGATCACTGCCTTGTCCACTCCCTGGACCGGTGCCACAGTGGTTGACTGAGAGGCTCCCATCTTTCTTGTCTGCGAGGTTGTCTGCGAGGTTGTCTGCGAGTTGTTCTGCGAGGTTGTCTGCGAGTTGTTCTGTGAGTTGTTCTGTGAGTTGTTCTGTGAGCGGTTAAGTGTCTTTTTGTGTTTTGAGATGCTACAAGAATCCAACCAACTTTCAAATTTTAAAAAAATCCACGATTCTCTTAAAGAATCTCTTCCACTACAGAAAATTTGAAATTGACATTAGAAAGAATAGCAGTCACCTGACTTGCACAGGTGCCTTGGGAACGGACTACAGAGATAGCAGCAGGTGCCATGGTGGGCATGCCCTGTGAATAGAGGCGACCCAAGAGTGTGGGCCCGGTTAGCCAGTGGCCTTAATATCTCAACGAGTGGAATAAGATGATACTCGTCATACACGTGACTGATAACAGTCAAGTCTGTTGGAACACATCGGCGCACATCCTGAAGTCTGACTATTGTAAGAGACTAAGACAATCGGAGTATGTGGAGGGACGCCCTAACGGGTCGCCCGAACCTATGAGATACCTTGCGTGATAAACTGGGGATGGAACTCCAGAACTAATACCCGCCCCAGTGCGGTCCCCGTGTGGGGGTTAGAGCTTAAACTCTAACTGAGAGTGAGATAATCATGTTGCCTAAACTCCCGAGCAGATTCATTTCGGCAGGAGAGTGGTGACCTCTGTGTTGTAAGCTTTGCGTAAGGATACACTTTTTTTTGTAAATTTGAAGGTGTTTGTAGGTATATACAAACCATTACCTAAGATGACTTACTGGTGTCCTATCTGTGCGGGTCACCGAGATGAATGTGAATTTCGTGGAGAAGATTTTGGATCAAGATTCTTTCCAGATGGAGTGTTGGTATGTGAAGTTTGTATGAAAAAGCATGAAGGTAACCCTTGGTTCAACGAAGAACTCATCAACTTTGAGAAATCAGCAGAACCACATCTCAAGCGGGCTATTGAACACTTGACGGGTGTGAAGGAGAAAGAAGAACATTTAGAGTATGGAGAAAATATTCATCTCCTTTTTGAAGATAACAAGAAGTTTCATGATGAAGTAGAAAGACTTGAAGGGATTAGAGTAGATTTCAGAAAACCCTCTACGGATTGGGCCGAAGTCCTTTACAGGGTAGCTTGGAGACAAGAAGAAAGGTATGTTGGAGAAAGGGTTTCGTGGGACTCTACATCAAACAAGAGAGCGATACAAGCACATATCGTAGAGATAGATAAAGGAAAAAAACAATTTAAACTTCGTGCTCTTGAAGGTGAAGGCTACAAGGTTAAAGACAAGAATGGTATTCGTCGTAAAGGTGCCGACAAGATTGTAGGTTTATTCCATTTGCTACCACCGAGAACAACCGGAAAGAAAATCTACAAAAAGCAGATGGTTTGTCATGGCTGCTGTCGAATGCGTCTGAAAGGATCTCTACGAAGGGGACTGGATTACGACAATGAACATTGGTTTTGCTCCGGTTGTAATATTATGAGTTTTGGAGATTTACCATCGCATGAAGTTCAAGCATATCACAAACATTTTGGAAAACCTATGGAAGAGATACCAGAACATCACCGTGAAAAGTTCATACAACATAATGAGACCATCATGAAAAAGCAAGGGTGGCCATGGATTGGGAATAAATCATGGCCAAATCCATTACCAAAGAAAAGGAATGTTAAAAAGTTTGGAGACAATCAGGAAGAAAATGATTTAAGGTGGACTAGAGATATCAACCTATTGACAAAATGTAATGGTTGTGGTTTGAAAGTCAATGAAGGTTGGGCTGATTCACGCGTAGATCCAAAAGATTGGAACTGTAAATGGTGTTGGAGTCAATACAACCTTAGAGAAGGCTGTCCTAAAAAGGCCACAATAGTCCCTTACCGAAAAGGTATTGTAATATTGCCATCAAATGAAGTTACCAGTATGGTCGGTATGGAGGATGTATGGAAGATAACAACGGTAAGCGATGTTTCTAAACCAAAAACTAAAAAGAGTAAGAAGAAGGGGAAAAAAATGAATCTTCAAACATTTCATCAAAACTATTAAGATAAAAGAATAAAAAAAATGATTTTTTTTTATAATACATTGATTATTAATATGATGAGTAAGAATATCAAAAATAATCTTTTTAAAGTTAAATTTGGATAATCTTTAAAACCTTCTATTGTTTCGATATCTTCTGTAATATTACCGCTTATTTCATCATCTCCTGCCATATTTAAATCAGCATCAATATTTTCTTCTATAGTAGATGGTTGTTCATCTCCTGCTATATTTAAATCGGCATCAATATTTTCTTCCATAGTAGTTTCTGTTTCTGGTGCTTCAATCGCACTATCATCCTTCACACATTTAAAATCACTTATATCAAATGAATTTTCTAAGCATTTAGGCTGTCTTCCCGAAACTTTATAACCAGGTGCACACTCTAAATTACAAGTATCTCCTTCATATAAATCTACACCTTCACAATCTCCTGCTGAGACATTTTCGGGTAATAAAGAACCATCTACAACACATTTACATCTTTTATCATTTATATCAGGATAATTATTATTATATTCTATGTGATTTCCAGAACACTCAAAGCATCCATCATCATCATTCAAAAAAGATGATTTACACGAACATATTTCTGATGTATCTATATCTTTATCATAATTAACATTAAGTTCTTTATTTTCAGGACATCTTTTACATTTTTTATCGGTTTCATCATAGTAACTTCCATTTGATGAATTACACTTCATAACAGATGATTTTTTTACGATAACATTTGAACCATCCATATCACATTTAATTTCAGCATCTGAATGAGTATTTTCATCTCTTTCACAACGTAAGCAATCGTATCTTCCATCTTCAGTAAATCCAGGATAATATCCATCCATACAATAATTTATTTCTTTATCAGTTGGTTCAGTTGTATTTGGATTTCTCCCACATTCATATTCTATATTTTCTTTTGAATTTTCTATCTTTTTACAGCAATTATCATTTGTTTTATTTTTAATATATTCTTTTTCACATTTGTTGATACTACATCTTAATAAATTAGAACCTTCTGTTTTTTCTGTACCTTTTATTCTTGTTTGTGTAATTGCCCCCTCTACATAGTTACAGCAATATCCAGCCCTTTTATTACCTTTTTCAAAATCTATTTTTGTATCGATAAATTGTAAATCTTTATTTGAATTTCTTTCGTCAAATACAGATGTTCCTAAAACACCACATTGGGGGTAACATGATATATCATCTTTATTTTCTCTATTTCCACCATATTTTACACTACATTCATTACAACCAGATAATAAAAATTGTTCATATTCTCCTGGATCTCCTTCTTTAAATACTTTATAGTATTCGCATCCATTAACTTCAATAAAAGCATCTCCTTCATATCCTGGAGAACAACTTGCTTCTATTTTATTAGAAGTATTTCTTTTAAGATCCGTAGAGTTTTCTTTTTTACTCATAACATAACCATTCCCGGTTACCCATTTTTTATCATTTTCCATACATTTAATGGGGTCTTTTTCTTCTAACTTTTTCCAATCTTCTATGAAAGGACTATTATTTTTGTTTTCCCAGCATCCTAATGTAAAGATATCTTTCATTTTTTCATAGTGGTTTGCATCTTTCTGAATTTTTGACACATGTTCTTCAAGTTTTTCAAGAGTAGAAAATTTTGTATCTTCTCCATAGCACATATTATACTTTTCTTCTCCAGGGCATTTTTCTTTAAAATAACCAACATTATTGGGATACTCGCAGACACTCATATATATATAGTGTATAAAAATTTCAGATGAAGATCGGTTGATAAAAACTAAAATTTGAAACTTACTTAAAATGATACTACAAATATAAACCAAGAACAAACAAGAAAACAAGACAAAAGAAAAGAAAAAAAGAAAAAAGAAAAAAGACAAAAGAAAAGACAAAGGGACAAAAGAAAAAAGACAAAGGGACAAAAGAAAAGACAAAGAGAGAGAATGGATGCCCAGTTTAACACAAATGTATACCACTTCACATCCGAAGTCATGACACTTCTTCTGGAGAAGTTTGAGGGGAAGGTTGTTGGTTCAGACGATATGAACATGAGTGCAATCATGCAGGAGCTTTTCGGAGATTTCAAGCCAGGAGACAAGGTTCCCGTTCTTGCGCAGGAAACTGAACTAGTTGAAGAACCTAAGAAGAAGAGTAAGAAGAAGAAGAAGGATCCGAGCGAACCTAAGCGACCAACTACAGCATTCTTCTTCTACACTTCAAGTATTCGCGAAACAGTTTCAAAGGCCAATCCTGGAAAGTCAGTAGGTGAGCTAAGTAAGATCTTTGGTCAAATGTGGGCTGACCTTAGTGAAGAAGAGAAGAAGCCATTCAAGGAACTAAATGAAAAGGATAAGGAACGTTATGCTAAGGAAATTGAAGCATGGAAGCAAAATAACCCCTAAAATTCCTTAAAATTCCTATCAAATTTGAAAACATAAATTAATTTTTTTTTAAATACTAAATATGGAACTTTTTAAAAGCGGAACTAAGCTTAAAGAAAAACTACTCGATGGTTTTTACCCGACACATAAATTGGGAGAAGGTTCTGGTGGCGAAGTGTATCTTCACAAAACAAAAGAAGGAGAATCATACGCTGTAAAGATGATGACATGCGTTGAGTGGGAAGATCAAATAGAATTTTACAAAGATTTAATCTGGCAATCAATGATCTATGATGAACTAAACAAACTAGAAACGAGTATTAAAGTCCACGGATACAACATTTACCACGGAGACGATGATGTAGACTACATATGTTTCGTAATGGATTACCTGGATGGATATCAAGATTGTTGGGATTATATAGGAGATGATAGGTGTTGGACTAGACATACAGTATCCCCTTTTAACAAAAAAGATAATTGTAAAAACACTATTTACTATGTTTTAGAGAGAAAAAATAAGTTAAAATATGTACAAAGTCTAATAAAATCTCTAAAAGAATTTCATACTTCAGATATTGTTCATGCCGACATAAAACCTTCAAATATACTAATAAGTGAGAGTGGTGATGTAAAGTTTATAGACTTTGGAGCATCTATATTTATGGAAGATGGAAGGAAATACATGGAAACTGATTGGACACATGGAACAATTGGATACAGGGCACCAGAAGAAGATCAAAACAATTTACTTGGAAAGTCTTCAGATATTTACTCTCTTGGAGTTACAGTCATTGAGCTCTGGTGTGGAAATATTTGGTATTCTGGAGAAACTTTCAAAGCTTGTCGTAGTGAGGTTCTTAAAGCACTTAGAGTCATTGAAAAAGAAGAACCTGAAATAGGGAAAGTTCTAAGAAAGTGTATTGATTTACATGGTAAAAATCGCCCAACAATTCAAATTCTTGAAGAGTTTTTCCAAGAGTTTTAAGCATGGTCGCATATGAAAAATGTGTCTGTTTCTTTAGAAACTAATATCATTTCTATACTTTTACCATGAATATGGAAATTTTTTTCTTCTAATATTTTTACAAGATTTGTAAATTTATTTTTGACTAAACATTCTTTTAGTTCTTGAACGAATATTTTTATGATATCATTAATTGTCTCTACATTGTATAGAGATATGTCAACTGTAAAGTCAGAAAATAAATCAGAAGAAGCTATAAATTTTCTCGTATGTGTCTTATCACTCATTTATTTTATTTATAAATAAAATATTTTTAAATAATATAAAACATTATGGATGGTGAATTAGGAATATATAATAAAAATGGAGGTGGTGATAAATACAAGATTCAAAATATAGAAGGAGGGGGTGGGGATAGAAAAATAAGTAAGAATAGAGAGAAAATAAAAAGACTTGAAAAAAGAATAAAAGATTTCCAAGAAGAAATTAAAAGGCTTAAAGAAATAGATACTTAAATAAAAAATATAATATTCTATTAAATGATTGATCAAGATATTAAACAAAGAATACAAGTAGCAGGTATATTTTTACTTCAGTCTTATAAAATTTTGACTGGGACCATGATGTCACTTTTTATTCCTCAAAGTTGTGGGGATAAAATGTGTAGTATACAAGAAAATTATGAAAATTCAGAAGTTTATCATAAAACATTGATTTATTGTAATGGTTTTTCTATGTTTATGTTCTTTTGTTCATATGCTATAGAGCTTTGGAGGGAAGAATGGTGTATTAAATATTTAGATATAGATAATGATTATTCAGACAATGGTTTAAAAGAAATTATAGTCAAAGACAAACACCTTGATATATATATGGATCGCATCAATAAATATTACTACAATATGATAAGACTAACTGGAATATTTTACTTTATAAATCTCGGTGCTACAGTGAAAATGTTAAATACAAATTATCACAGTAATTCTACAATTTCATGTTTCATGAGTTTTTCTCTTCTAGTATTGATGAAGTTGTATAATTCGTTCACAGTTTCTTATGAATCTGTACATAATGATAAAATGATGAGTGCTTACAAAAATGAATTTGTATCATACAATGTGATTGATGATGATTATGTTCAGAAAAAATATGGTAACAAGAATAATCGTTTAGAAGATGTTACTTTTGAAGAAAAAAAAGATGATAATGAAGATGATATATTAGAAGAAGAAGATATTTTACCTATTGTAAAGCCTTAATTTATGTTAATCAAAGAAGCAACAGAATGCGAAACATCCTAGAATCAACCATACCCACCAGGGAGGGTCTAGAGGTTGTGGAAAATTACGATTAAACAACGAAACGAAATGCGCTTCACCCGTCACAAACTGATGATTCCAGCAGTTACTTCCATGTTCATCGTCTTTTGGAACTCTGACTGGGACTTTTTTAATTCTGTTTTCTAAAAATTTTTTAACTAAATATTCGTTGTTTCCAGCAATGACTTCATCATGAAGAGTATTATCACAACCAACATCGAAATCAGGACAACAACCAAACTTTCCACATTTATTGTCTTTATTATATACATGGTTATATTCTCCGATTATTTGTTCAAGACTCGGACAATTTGTTTTAAGAACATCTTTTGGCATTACTTCATAAACTGATAACTCCAATGGATGGAATTCCATATGTCTATTAGGGGATTCTCCAACTACACGACAACTTTTATAAACGTAGCAGCATCCATATTCACTATCTGAACATGTTTTCTTATGGGAACCACCTCTCATAAGTCTTGCGGTGAGATCATTCGGTTCCGGATCAAAACTCAAGAATTTTTCTTCCGCAATGTGAAGAGCTAAGATTATGACGAGTGAAACAGACAGTATAACTAGTAAAAGTGTTAAGCATTTGTAAAGACATGTCATCTCAATCCATTTTTCATAAAACTCTCCAAAATAGTTTTTCTTCACAATGACAACGGGTTCTTTAACACCTTCTGGACAAAGTTCGTTCATTTCAGTGACTTCATCTTGGCCCTCAACGTCAAAAGAAGAAGACATCTTAAAAGTTTTTATTTTCTTTGTAAAACTATTCAAATTTATTACAACAAACTTATCGTTCTATTAAGGCTTTACCACTATTCGCAGTAGGGTTCCTTGTGACAGTTTTTATCCCTTCAATACCATCTGTTATATGACAACCACCGTTAGGGAAACTATTAAAATATTTACAACCACCTGTGTTTATACATCTATCACGACATTCTTCCCAACTTCCTGTTGACCTTCTTTGACCTTCCATATCTACTGGCATATACCAAATTCCGTCCGTTCTAGGACTAGAGTTTGGAGAGAATGCCCGAGCTTTTCCAGAATGACTAGTCGGGGCGAAAATCATGCGTTTGGGACCTTCTTTTCCATCTGTTATATGACACCCTCCATCTGGAAAGCGGTTGAAATATTCACATCCAGGGGTATTTATACACCTATCGCGACATTCCCTCCATGTTGTCCTCTCAGTTCTACCTTGTCCAGTCATATTTAATGGTTTTATCACAATTCCATTTGTATATATCTTAGGAGGTGTATTTTTTCCAGCACGTTGATCCGCTTGATTTCTTTTTATATTATAACTTGCGATACTCGCCGCATTTGCTACATTCTGCCTTGCTTTTTTAATCCAATTTGTATCTAATTTTTCCCCATCACATGATTCTGTTTCAACATGATGCGGTTTATGAGGACACTCATCCCCACCATTAGAAGCTTGTTTAGTTATAGTATATTCTCTAAATTTTTCCCCATCATTACCATATTTTTTACTGCACTCACTCCAATACCCCCAAGATCCAACACAATCAACAGGACATCCCTGTGTGTTACAAGATTCATTTTCATTCTCACCATCTTCTTTTGGACACTCTTCTCCTCCATTTTCAGCAGGTGTATTTACGGAATATTTCCTTGATTTTGTTCCACCACCACAAGTTTCTGAACATTCGCTCCAATCACCCCATGAACCAGCACAATCAATTAATTCAGTTGCGACTGGCGCTGGCACTGGCTCTGCTGCTACTTTTGGATCTGCTGCTGCTACTTTTGGATCTGCTGCTGCTACTTTTGGATCTGCTGCTGCTGCTTCTGCTTCTGCAGCGAGTGCTGCTGGATCTACTGGTGCTACTTCTGCTTCTGCGGCTAATTCTGGATCTGCTGCTAGATCGTTTTCACCGTCTATATCCATTGCAGTGTCAGCATCGCTCGCTCCTCGAGAGAAAAAAACGGTCGTCCCTGTATTTGGCTCCAAATCCAAATCTTCTGGTTGACCACGTAGCCCTTCAAATATTTTTTCTTTTAAAATAACATGAAGAATTATTATAAAAATCATAATAAATATTAAACTCCAACATGAAATTTGTTTCATATACTTTTATTATATAAATATATAAAATTATTAAAACATTTCTTTTCTTTTGATTTTGATAATTCATTCCATTCTTGAATTGTGTAATTGTCACTCATCGATAAATTACACCTTGCGCAAATAGGTTTTATATTATTAATGTCTAATGTTCCTCCCTCACTCTCAGGGACATCGTGTCCAACATGAAAATAAAATGGGTTAATAACATTTGTACACCATTTAACATAGCATTTACATTCAAAATTTTTACCATTTGTAACAATCCAACATTGTTCCCTTACTGCTTTTGGTATATTCGCTTTACGATATTGTTTTTTTTTCTTTTTTCTGCTTTTGATGATTTCTTAGTCATAGTAATATACTATAAATATATTTTTTATCTTTATATTTATTCGCCTAATTTTAACAAGTTTTCAAACATAACTGTTACATTCAAGAACATATCAAAAACATTGTCTAAATATCCTGTCTTTCCATCAACACATTGTTTAGAAAACTCTATTACACGTTTTGTATCATACATAATAAATGCTGAGAATATAAACACAACAACATAAGTTAATGTTTTAGAGTATGTTTTAGAGTAT
>ENA-UOXV01001646-UOXV01001646.1-marine-metagenome-genome-assembly--contig:-NODE-1646-length-30656-cov-7.608477_pt1 | contig 30656 bp, 31 predicted proteins | sample MGYA00238165_ERZ766961 | MGnify/ENA primary metagenome ERZ766961 (study PRJEB28924, sample SAMN03173240) | marine metagenome | biome: Marine; feature: Water; material: Subsurface seawater | place: North... | reverse complement strand
TTATCATCATAACCCGCCAGCGCGGCCAGCATCATGGCGTTATCGCGGATCGTCCGTGTCAGCGGCCCCACCGTATCCAATGTGAATGAAAGCGGCATCGCACCATAACGACTGACGCGGCCCATGGTGACCTTCATCCCGACGACACCACAGCACGCGGCAGGCAATCGGACCGATCCCCCAGTGTCTGATCCCAACGCCCCAAACGTGGCACGCGCTGCAACCATTGATCCTGAGCCACTGGATGAGCCGCCTGTCATATGATCGGGATTCCAGGGGTTTTTAACATTGCCGGTAATTTCATTATGGCCTGTCACGCCCAGCGCGAATTCCACCATATTCAACCGCGCGATATCGAGCGCACCCGCGTTATCAAGGTTTTTCAGTGCCCCAGACAGCACATCAGGCATAAAATCTTCGCGAATTTTCGATCCGCACGCGCTGATGCGACCGGGTCGATAATACATATCCTTGTGGGCAAGTGGCACACCTGCCAAAGGCCCGCTCATATCAGACGCGTCGGCGCGCTCGGCCTGGGCCAGGGCGTCGGCTTCGTCGATGCCCGCCACCGCGTTCATTTCAGCGCCACGGGCCTTGAGCCGTTGCAGGCTGGCTTGCGTGACTTCGACAGCGGAAATTTTTCGGGTGCGCAGCGCGCTTGCGATGGCCGTCAAAGACGCATCGCACGGGTTCGATGGCAGATCAGTCATCCGTTTGGCCCATTTTTATATCGCGCAATAATTTGTAATAGGCCGCAGGTTCGGTATCGAACGTCAAACCGCCACCGTTATCTTTGATGATCTTCCCCGCCGTTTCCGACGTTCTGGCAGGGTTCATGATTTGTCGGTCGCCCAAATCGGTCGCCTGAATTTTGTTCAGCCACTCGGTCATCATGTCGTCACGATCAATGGTCATCGGCGCACCCATTGCCCACTGGCGTTTTGAACGATGTGGCCGGGTTGGGAATTTTCGATGGCTTTTTTGCCAGCCAGTTTCTCAACCGTGCTGAGCGGTATCGCGTTCTTGCGCGCAATATCGCGGTACAACTGACGGCGCTTTAGATTGATGTCATCGACCAATGCCTGTGCGCCCGGTGCAGACTGCACGACGTCTAGGTAGCCGTTTATTTGTTCACCCACGAGGCCTCGGCTTTTGGCGTCATCAAGACTCAGGCTTTGCGCCAGTGCAGGTGCCGTGGCGACAAAGAACACAATCGCCAAAATAGAAATAATCGAACGGAAATTAAATCGCATATCTATGCCCACCCTTAAAACAGACCAGGGTTATTCTTCAGCACTTGGTCGAGGTCTTTTTCAACTTTGACCCGGACTTCATGCTCAATTTTGACATTCAGATTGATCACAATGGGCTTGTCAGGTGCCTCGATTTGCACACGAGGCGTACAAGCAGCAAGCGTCAAACCGATGAGAATCGGAATTAGCGCAGAACGAAGGTTTCGATACGACATAGTGTCGCTCCCCACAAAGTGGTTCCTCCTATTGATTTCCAGAAGGACCCTGCACCCGGTCCCGGATGGTCTCTGGAATGTTACGAATAACGTTAGCGCTTTGCAGGAATTCTCGCAAGGCACCCTGCAAGGACACATTTAATTCGATGCGCTTGCCGTCATACAAGGCGGGGTTGGAACCATTGATCTGTGCCTTGGCGATGATCTCGCCATCAAGGGGGCCATCCAGGCGGATGCTCAAGTCATCGAACCGGAAATCCTGCAGGGCGTTCGAAAGGATTTCAGCGGACCCACCGCTTTGTTTTAGGGTTTCGGCGGCACTGGCTGATCGATACCGCAGCACGCCTGCGCCCATTGACGATATCTGCGCGTTATCAATCACCACGCCCTTATCGGTAAAGCGGATGGGGATTATGCCATTCAACGCCCCCTTGGCATCCAAATCTGGAACGTCCGCAAGGTTCACCAATTCGGCTGCATCAACGCCATTAATTGTCGCGGTTATGCTGTCTGGCAGTTTATCGAACGGCACAATGATTTGATCCGCGCCAACCCGTCCCCCCGCAAAAGGCCATGAAACAAGGTCGATGCGCGCGGTATTGTCACCGGGCAGCTCGAATTCCAGCCGTCCATCCATGAGTGGGAATCCTGCATCGACCAAGCCCATGGTAAATGTCTGCACACCATCGGATTTTGGCGTCAGCACATCGATCAGATTGATCGTGCCATTGATGCCTTGGACCTCAACCGGGATTGAGGCAAAGCCCCCATTTTCGATCAAAAGTTTCGCATTGGACCGGGTCCCGCGTGATGACCAATCCCATCGCGCCTCGCCTTCAAAACCGCCCGTCACATCTGTGACCACTCCTTTAAGGATGGGGAACGCTTCTGAGACGATGGTATTGCCTGGTTCGGCATACCAGCGCGCCAGATCAACGGTCACATTGCCGCGACCATCTGATTCCCGATGCCGCCCGCGTGCAGCAATCACAGGCCCATCGGTCACTGTCGCCTGCGCATCGAAATCGATCGCGTCAGATGTCATCGACGCATTGCCCGCAATCGTGATCGGCTGAAACCGCGGCGGGCGGCGCTTATCCGCAACCCTGGCCGAACCAACCTTAAGGCGTGCGCCCAGCAAGCTCGATTTACCCTCTAGCTCTGCTGTCATGTTGGTGCCGACAAGTGCCACGTCGGGACCTTCCAACGTGATATCGCCGCCTTTACCGGCTAATCGTGCCCACCACGTGCCATCCTTTAAGGAATAACTCGCCTTGGTTTCCATCCGCGGTAAAAGCCCGGCAATGGGATATGGGCCAAGGCCCTCGGTTTGTAATTCGACACTCGAAATCGTGCCTGCGCCATCGACCCTTTTGATCGATCCATTTTCGTTCACGAGCCGCACCAACGGCGTGGTGTCGGATATCGGACACAGCACAATTGGGCCTGGTTGGATTTGCGCGGCATTCACTGTCAACGAACTCAGGCGAAATTCCGGACACGCGTCGGCATAGATCGAGATGGCTTTGTCTTCAATTTGCAGGCGGGTCGCAAACGTCGCCCCGCCACCCCGCATGGATATCGCGGCGCTCGGATCTCCTGAAAATAAAACGTCGCCAGACAGTCCAACCACAAGATTACCAACGGGCCCCGACAACTGCGTGACCAGCCGCGCAATCGATAAATCCATACCCGCGACTTTGGTCCGCCATGGGTTCAACTGGATCGAAAAATTCTCGAACGCAAATCGTTCTGCATCACCCACCCACATATTGCCACCAAGCGCACCTGATAGTTTTCCGAAACCTTCCAAGCTGCCGTCAAACATCATACCCACATCGATGGGTTGCTGCCCGCCCGGCCCGACCGCAACGAAAGGAACGTTATCGATGGGCGTAACAGAGGTCCGAAACGAATAGTCTTTGCCCTCGGACGCGACCGTCACATCCATCGACAATGTATCGACGGCCCGTGCCTGGATCGATCTGTTGTCGATCAAAAATGTTGTGGCCCCGTCCAATGTCGCACTGATGCCTTGCGACGGCATTTCAACACTGACCAAGTCCGCATCAACAATCCCTGTTATCCCCCGATGGGGAAGCGGGCGGCCTGATGCGAAATAGGCGGGCAAACTGCGAATGTCGGCCTGGCTGGCTTCCATCAAAAAAGTGGCCGCACCGATCAAGTCAATATCGGATGGCAGCGCAAATGCACCTCGTAAACCATCCGTCGCGATTTCACCTTCGACCCGGACGGGTGCTGCAAGATTGAAGATGTTGGGCATATCGATCTTGGTCTGAAGCGTAAGGCCCGTCCCATCACCTGCGAGCAAGAGTTCTATATGTGCCGCTTTGCCGTCCAACGCCCCCGCAACATCAACATTGCCAATCGGCAAGCCATCAAACGACACGTCCTGGATCGTCAACGATCCACCCCCGTCAAATGCCGATGACATTTTGCCTTCGATCGTGACGGCACCGATCAATTCGGAAAATGCCAATTGCGCTTCGCTGCGCGCCTGTTCGATCTCAATATCTAGGCGGACCTGATCTGAGTCATCGATAAGGCCGTTCAGACGTCCACTGAGTTGGGCTTTTTCATGGTCGAGCGAAAATGTCGTTTGTACTTTTGTGCCCAGACCATCGGTCAACAATGCATCCCCGTCGACGGATGCTGCGATCGTGCCCACAGGCGTTGAAACCAATAACCGACCTGACTTCACAACAACCGGACCAACGATGGAAATAACGGGTGCTGCAGCGGGGGTATCCGACGCAAAAACGAATGCATCAAGCCCCCCCATAGAGGCCCCCGTCGCATCTATTTTAAGACCGAGTTCCGGTGCCTCCAGCGTCACACCATCCAGGAAACCAGATGCCAATCGTGCAGGGGAATAATCAATGATAACCCGCTCAACACTCAGCGATGTGTTGCGCCCAAGATCAAGGTTAACGATTTCTGCCTTGGTCAGGCCGACGCTTTCAACGGTGATAGATGCCCCATCAAAGCCGGCGCGCGACAACGCCTGGCTTGCCACCATCGTGGCGATTGTCGGCAACGCAAGAAACCCCAGCCCCATCAAGGCAAGGATGGCGATGACGAACGTTGTCAGCAGAACCGAAATTCTCATGGGGTGAGCATCTCGCTCCGTCATCAATGGCTGTCAAAAGAACGCGCAGGCAAATGCCCCGCACCAAAATACATCGTCAGGGGTACATTGCATATGGTCAACCCCACCCCTTTGCGGAAACATGCAATACATTGGTAAACTGCTTCAATGAAAGATATCACACATACCGTTTTGGATTTTTGGTTGGGCCCTGTCGATAGTGACGGCCATTATCTACCGCAGAAGTTCTGGTTTAAATCCAGCGATGATTTCGATGCTGAAATCCGCGATAAATTCCTGCATGTCCATCACGACGCATCGATGGGGGTCTATGATTCGCTGGCCCAGGATGGCGACGATTATTTGGCGATTGTGATCGTTCTCGATCAGTTTTCGCGCAATATGTTTCGTGGTCAATCCAAAGCTTTCGAGGCTGATGAACTTGCCCTGAAATGGGCACAACGCGCGATTTCCAATGGTTACGACATGGGAATACCCGCCCCATCGCCGCGTATGTTCTTTTACTTACCGTTTGAACATAGCGAAGACATTACAGTCCAGAACGAGGCTGTTCGCCTTTTTGATGCGATGGGACACGAGGACTACACCAAATACGCTGTCGCACACCAAAAAGTGATCGAAGAATTTGGACGTTTTCCTCATCGGAATGCGGTATTGGGCCGTATAAATACAAAAGACGAGGAATTGTATTTAAGCAAACCGGGGGCAGGCTTTTAACAAGCGAAAGGTAGAATGATGATTTCCGTTAAGTCCCTACAACGTGTGGCCCTGGGAACAGCCGTTTTGGTGTCCTTAAGCGCATGCGCGTTATCGAAACAAGGCACAGGCACCTTTGTAACCGTTCCTGACGAACAAGGGCGCCTTTCCGTCAGCAGTGAATCGTACCAAGGCATTGCACCACAACGAATCGGATTCGCCGATTTCACCCAGCGCGAAGAGTACGCCCTGTTCCGCTCTGAAACGGGGCAATCCGAAATACTTTTCATGGAAACGCGACGCGAACATGGACGAAATATCGTTCTGGAATTCAACAAACGGATTTCAGATACCGTCCCCATGTGGCGCTTCAACCAAGGTCGCACGATTTCATATGGTGCGTCTGAACATATCAAAACTGATTTGGGTGGTTTCTGGGTGCAGCCTTTTCAACAAACGGATACCGGACGCCCATGCGTTGGTTTTTTTGGATCGTGGGATGTCCGACATGGCGACCCTGATCTGCGTCCCAGCAAAATCATGTTTGGCTATCACTGTAATGTAAAAGGTACCCCGATGAGTGCCCAAGACGCACAAGCATTCGTGCAGGGCATCAACATCCGTGGGATATCAATCCCACTCCGCGTTAAAACGGCGTATGACCTAAAAGATGGTGACGCCCCATTGCCGCCCCGTGAACAACAGGTGGCGAACTTGGTAATTGCACAAGATGGATTGGCGGGCGGCGTTTCGGGCTTACCCGATTTTCCACTGCTGGCCAGCCGCACTTATAACGAACACGACGGCAAGCGAACGCCATAACGAAACATCAACGGTTCAAGTGAATACGGATCGTTGTCCCATTTTCGGGGACGTCAAATGCGGCGTCCTCGAAATCGGGAGGGCTCAAGAATACAGTCGCATCGTTTGAGAAGCCAAAGTCTTCCAGTGGAATTCCAAATAGACCCTGATCGAATTTATTGCTGCCATTTTCATCGTGATAAATCGCAATCGCATAACGCCCTGCGGTCAGGTTATTAAACGACGCAATGGCGACCCCGTTTTTGATCCGGACTTCTTCTTCGATTAGCATGCCCTTGGATTTAGGGAACCCAGCCGGGTCGTTATAAAGTGCGACATGAACGTCGCCTGAATCACTGGCAACGCCCACAATCTCAACATCAAGCTTCGCCGCAGACGCGATGCCGTTGCTTGCGATCAGAAAAACAAAAGAAGTGAAAAGTATTCGCCACATAATGGCGACTGTCATACGCGAATATTAAGGTAAAATCCACGGGGCGCGTTGGTATCCAATGGCGCACCAGCATCAAGCAGACGATCAAGCCGCGTCAGGCCTGCGCGCTCTTGCGGCGTTTGACCTTGTTCAAGGAACTGGGCGCGCGATTGTACTTCGCGAACACCTTCCGATTGATAGACCGTCCTGGGCGCATTTGCGTTGCCCGCATTCGATCTTGATATACCTAACCCGTCCGTCATGGGCTGACGTTACGACAATGAAAGTTAATGGATGGTAAATTTATAGACCAAGTAGGCAAAAATCGCCTAGTGCGCCAAAAAAATCAGCGATGGATCTTAAAATGCGGCCCAATACCGCCGTTTTTATACATTTCCAATGACCACTTAACGCTGGGGAACGCCAGTTCATCCCACGGAATGTCGTCCCATTCAAAAAGTGCTGCCGATAGGCTTTCAGGACCAGGGTCCAGGTCAGGCGAGGTCATCCGCGCCCGGTACACCATATAAACTTGAGAAATCCTCGGGATTTCAAAGACACCCAACAGGTTTTCGATCTCAACGTTCGCGCCGGATTCTTCGACCACTTCGCGCGCAGCCCCGTCGGCGACGGATTCTCGTAATTCCATAAAACCTGCTGGGATCGTCCAATACCCGATCCGTGGTTCAATCGCCCGCTTACATAACAGGAATTTACCTTCCCACGTGCAAACGGCCCCTGCGATAATTTTGGGGTTATCATAGTGAATGAACCCGCAATCCGTGCACACCAAGCGCTCGCGATCATCGCCTTCTGGTATGCGCGGTGTCACTGGGCCCTGAAAATCACCCGCAGCTTTGTTTTTGGCATCAGACATGGCCGATAGGGTGTGACATGTGGGGCGCGCAATCAAGGATCGATAATATACCTTGTGATATTATGGCAGGCATTTTGATGGACATTCCTAGCTGTGTCCGCCTGCGACAAGTGCTATAACACTGCGATTAAGGTGAAACGTGCCATGCGGTAGGGAGTGGGATGGCCATTCAAGCGACACGCAACGATGACGATATGGATCAGCCCATCGCGAGCACGGCTGACCGGTCATTCCTGGGTGGCATCAGTTCTGGTGCACGCACGTGGTTGTTTTTCCTGGCCTGTGCCGTCGCCGCCGTCGCTTTTGGCGGTTTGTTTTATTATGCCGATCAGCGCCTGGATGAAGCGATCTCGGAAATGCAGCGCGGATCGCGCATCGACGAGCTGGTCAACAATGTCGAACGCGGCACCTATAGCCTGCAGGCGCGACAACGAGACTTCATGCTAATGCGAAATACTGAAATCGCCGATGGGTTCTCGGCGGACCTTGCCGATATATCTGCGGCGTTGGATGAGCTGTTCGCCTATCCCGAGGCGCAGCCCCTGGCCCAGCATGTCACCACCATCCGTGATGGCCTGGTGCAGTATGACCAGCAGTTTCAATCGTTCATCAATACCGAACGCGAAATTGGCATCGGGACTGAATCCGGCCTGACGGCGCAATTGCGGCGCACATCGGCTTTGCTGCGGACCACGTTTCGTGAAACCGGCAATTCGAACCTGATCAACCAGATTGAACGCATCGATAGCCAAGGCGAAGAAACGGTTCTTTCAGGATCAAAAGCAGGCGTTGCAGAAATCCGTAAACGCTACGAAGCCCTGATCGCGTTTGTTGCGGTCGCCAACATTAACGAAACCGCCAAGGGGCGTATCGACGAATTGTTGAAAGCCCACGAAACGCAGCTTTTGGCGATGATCAATGCCCGCTTTGAATTGGCATCAGAAGCGCAACGGTTCGGGGAATTGTTTGAATACTTCGTGCCCAGTCTGGTGGGGCTGGCCACGTTCGCCGAACGCATGCGCATCGAAACGGCCGCCAAAGTTCGAAACACGCAACTTCTGACCCGCTACTCTGTCTTGGCAGGTGCTGCGGCTATACTCGTTTGGTTGTTTTTCTTTGGTCTGGTTTTAATCAAAAGCCTGACCGGACCCGCAAAGCGCATTGCCGATGCGGGTGAACGTTTGCGCAATGGCGCACCAAATATTTTGATTCCAGCACAAGGCAACAGGGACGACTTTGGGCGTATTGCGCGTCTGTTGGATGGCTGGGCAGATACCATTATCGAAGCCGAGCAACTGCGGCGTGACCTGGAACGCACACAAGATCGGCTGGACCGAAAGGTCCTTGATGCCGAGGCAACACAAGCCATTGGCTCTGACGCGCAACGGTTGATCGATGCCGCCGAACAGCGTGCCCGCGCCGCAGAGGCTGCTGCCCGCGATGCCGAGGCCGCCGCACGTGCTGCAGAAGCCGATGCACAAGCCCAAATTCAAGCGCACGTGCAAGCCTATGACCAAGCTGCCGCAAACGAAGAGTATTCAGACGAGCCATATGAATACGAACAAACCTACGAACAGCTACCCCTTAACGAAGCGGCCAGAAACATCCGCGATACTGACATTGTCGGCGGCCCGATTTCATCGGTCAGTCAGCGACTGGAAAACTTCACCCAGTATGTCACCGCCGCCGCCAACGATGTGGAACGGACCGAGGCGCTGATCGGCGGCATCGATCAGCTGACGGATTTGGTCAATGATATCGGCGAATTGGTGATCAGCATTCGCGATCAGACCAACGCGCTGGCATTCCAAAGCCCCGGCAAAGATGCACTTCGGGATCGCACCAACGCCGATGACGATACGCTGGTGCCGTTTGCCGAGGATAGCCGCCGGGTCGACGCGGAGCGTGCCTATAGCAAACGTTTTGATGCACTACGTGAGTCAACGTCACGGACGGAACGATTGGCCCTGCAGGTCAAAGAGACCCTGGATAGCGTCAACGAAATCGCGCGTGATATTGCCGAGACAGCTTCGTATCAGGCACTGGAAGCCACAAACAAATTACTCAGCCAGTCGGAATATCTGCAACACATGCTGGACGATATTTTGACCAAGGTGCAGCCCGCCAAACCCGGCGCGTTATCTGAGCGTCGTCCCCTTAAGCGGTCGAATGACGACCCGTTCGCTTGAAATCACCAACCCCGTCGTCCCGGCTGGAGCGCCGCGAAAGGCCAGGATCTTGGTTCACCTAAAAATATTTCAACCGTGCTTAGAAGATCCCGGACAACCTGACGGTTTCCGGGACGACGCAGAGTGATAGCGATAAATCATGTAACGTCGTTCGGGGCGTTTGCCCGCGTTAGTCGGCCATCAAGGCCGCAACGCCGGGCAGGGTTTTGCCCTCAATCCATTCCAGGAACGCCCCGCCCGCTGCGGACACATAGGAAAAGCGATCCGCCGCACCGGCGTTCAACAATGCAGAAACGGTATCCCCACCACCTGCGACGGACAGCAGTTGTCCCGCCGCCGTCAACGTGGCGACTTCTTGGGCAACGGCATTGGTTCCCGCGTCGAACGGTTTGATTTCAAACGCGCCAAGCGGGCCATTCCACAAAACGGTTTTCGCATTCGCCAATCGTGCGTTTAAATCTGCGATGGTTTTCGGCCCGACATCCAAAATCATTTTGTCATCCGGGACATCCGATAATGCGACGACTTGGGATGCTGCTCCTTCGGCAAAGGCATCCGCGACAACCACATCCAATGGCAACACAATTTCACACCCGACGTTGGCAGCCGCTGCGACAACCGCGCGTGCTTCATCGGCCATGTCAGGCTCACACAGCGATTTCCCAACGCCAACACCATTGGCATACAGGAACGTATTCGCCATACCGCCACCAATAACAATCTGATCAACTTTCTCGGCCAAATGCCCAAGCACAGCCATTTTCGTGGAAATTTTCGCGCCGCCAACAACGGCGATCATAGGATGCGTCGGGGCGTCGAGCGCACCCGACAGGGCTTCTAATTCCGCCTGCATCAAACGACCCGCTGCCGATGGTAACAACTTCGCAATCCCCTCGGTCGAGGCATGGGCCCGGTGTGCGGCAGAAAATGCATCGTTCACATAGGCATCGCCATTGGCCGCCAATTGCGCTGCGAATTCAGGATCATTCTTTTCTTCGCCCGGATAAAAACGGACGTTTTCCAAGACAATGATCGATCCCGCAGCGGCATCATTAATCGCCGCCGCAGCCACATCGCCCACACAATCAGTCGCAAAGGACACGGGGACATTTGCGATGTCGCGAAGCGCATCGGCTACAGGTGCCAGGCTCATGTCTGCGACGACCTGTCCCTTGGGGCGCCCAAAATGCGACAACACCACGACTTTTGCGCCCGCCGTTGCGAGTTCCGTTAACGTCGTCATCGCGCGCTCGATGCGGGTCGGGTCCGTGATTTTGCCATCACGCATGGGGACGTTGAAATCGACGCGTACCAAAACGCGCTTACCCGAAACATCAAGATCATCAATGGACTTAAACTGCATAGGAGCCTCTGCTTTTTTCGAATAATGGGTTTTCTGGAATGGCTTATAGCCAAGCTGACAGGCCTGGACAATGCGGCATAGAAGAAGGTTCGCTCAGTTGGCTTTGATTGCCTCAAGTCTTTGGCGCGCTTCGGCGGCCTTGTCCGTATCTCCCAAGACTTCGTAGGCCCGGATCAGGCGTTGCCATCCTTCTGCATCATTTGGATTTTTTTCCATTTTTTCTGCCAATTGCGCGACCATGGAACGGATAAATGCAGAACGGTCTTCGGTAGACATTTCCTGGGCAGCCTGCACGTCCTCTTGGGACGGTCCAGGTGGCGCTGCGGCAACGGATGGCGGGCTTGTCAGTTCAGGCGTTTGCGGTGTGCGTACGGCCTGCATCTGCGCAGCCACCTGCTTGGCAACATCGGATGGCGTTATAGAACTGACGTCGATGCCGCCTTCTTCTGCGGCCTTATTAATCTGCTGGTTGAGTGCTTGTTTCAGCTGGGGGTTGTCCGGGGCGATAAACATAAGATCGGTCCAGGTCTGCACGGCGCCTTGGAAGTTGCCACCCATTGCCATATCCAGGCCAATATAAAACCATGGCTTGGGTAGCGTCGGATCATTTTCCCGTGCTTCAACAAAATCGTTAAAGACCTCGACGGTGAAGCGGCCTTCTTGCGCGTTCAATCGCGCTTCGGCCCAGTCCGCCAACAGCATTGGATGTCGATCCGCCAAAGGCACCGCACGGGCATACGCCTCTGCCGCTTTGGCAGCATTGCCAACCCCCGCATAAGACCGCGCGAGCAAAATCCAGCCATCAACATCATTCGGATTTTCCGCGAGGCGTTTTTCAAGCGAGACCAATGCAGCATCCATGGATGGCGCTTGTTGGCCTGCGTGGGCACTTGCCTGTGCATCGGCGGCGCGCATGACTTCTGGACGTTCGGACATGGGATGGTCGGGTATGTTCGGCGAGCCGTTGTACATATAAAACGCAACGGCCAAGATTGGCGTTGCCCCGGCTGCGATAAAGATCGGCAACGTGCCACCCTTGCTGGCCGCTTTGACATTTTGTTCTTTGTCTTCAGATGCCGCCAATAATCGGCGCTGAATTTCAAGGCGGGCGGCTTCGAGTTCGGGACCTTCAATACGTCCCTCGGCGGCCTCGCGCTCCAACTCCGTCAATTGGTCTTTGTAGACATTGATATCATAATCGGCGCGCTTGGCATTCGACTGCGCGAGTTTCATCCCGGGCACTATCAGCCAGGCCAAAACAATAAGACTTAAAATCGTAACCGGAAGCCAGAGTTCCATTAGCTATCTTTGCCCATTAACTTATCCAACTTCTTGCGTTCTTCATCCGTCAGTCCTGACGCGCCGGTGTTCCGTTTATTTGCGCCAACAGGAACGGTCCTTGGTCTGCGTTGATACATGAACACACCGATGGCGATCATGCCCAACAGGAGAATAACAGCGGGACCGATCCAAAGGACATAAGTGGATGCCTGAAACGGTGGTTTCAACAGCACGTAGTTCCCATAGCGCGACACCATGTAGTCCAGGACTTCGCGATTGGTATCCCCCGCCACGATCCGTTCACGGACAAGAACACGCATATCCCGTGCGAGTTCAGCGTCCGAGTCGTCAATGGATTGGTTTTGACACACCACACACCGAAGATGCCGCGAGACCGCACGCGCGTTTTCTTCCATTTCAGGATCGGCCAGAACTTCGTCTGGATTGACCGCATAACTGGGGGTCGCCCATACCGCGGATATCAATAAAATTACGCCCAGCAATCGGATCACGATAACGGTTCCTTACGCAGATGTTCGATGAGTGGTTTCAACGTCTCTGCCCAAATCTGCGGGGTTAAGGGGCCGACAAACTTGTAGCGAATGATCCCCTGCTGATCGACAACAAAGGTTTCTGGCGCACCGGTCACACCGAACGCGATGGCTGCTTTGGACTTTGGGTCATCGCCGACGCGCGTATAGGGATCACCAAATCTTTTGAGCCACGCCGGACCCGCAAGGCGATCTGTTTCGCGCCAATCGATGCCGTGGATGGGCACCAAATCATTGGCTTTGAGTTGCATCAAAAACGGATGTTCGATCCGGCACGCCACGCACCAGGACCCAAACACATTCACCAAGGATACTTCACCCTTAAGATGATCGTTCGAAAACCCAATGTCGTCGCGGCCCTGCAACGGCTGCAGGTCAAAGGCTGGAACCGGTTTCCCTTCGAGCATGCTTGGCAATTTCGAGGGGTCCATCGTCAACCCGATGCCCAAGTACGCCCCAATCCCTAGAAACCCCAGGAGTGGTAATGCGAACAGTAACTGCCTCATCTTCATTGCTGGATACTCATTCCGCTGGCTGCGCCGCCGCCGCCGTCATGCGGGACCGTTTTGGGGCCCCAACGCGGTAGCGCCTGTCAGAAAGACTGATCACAGCGCCCAGAACCATGAACCCAGAACCGATCCACATCCACACAACAAGGGGGTTAAAGTAGATGCGCGTCACGTACGATCCATCACCCTTTGCATCCCCCACGGTGGCATAAAGATCACCACTCAACAGTGTGTGAATGCCAGCTTCGGTTGTGGGGAAATTACGGACTGTATAGACACGTTTTTCAGGTTTCAGGGTGACTACAAAGTCGCCTTCTTTATACACATCGAACACTGCCGCCGTCGCCAAATAGTTCGGCCCGGTAAAGTCTTGTGCACCTTTAAATCGGTATTCGTAACCACCGACAGTCACTGTGTCACCGGGCGCCATGGTCTGGACGCTTTCGACGCGCCAGGCCCCGGCACCGGTAACACCCGCAATGGTCAACGCAAGCCCGAAGTGTGCGAGAGTCATCCCCCACGAGGCACGCGGTTGATTGATCAGACGCCGCATCGCATCCGAGAACGGCACGCGGAATAGTTTGATCCGCTCTGCCAATTCACTCATCGCGCCAAATGCCAACCAGGCCGCGGCGGCGATCCCGACGATGCCCCAAGGGGAATGTCCGTCTTGCCACCATAATGCCCAAAGCGCACACGCGATACCCATCAGTCCTGCCAGCCACAACGTGCGAAGCGCACGACCCAAATCGGCACGCTTCCACGGCAGCAAGGGACCGATCGCCATCGCGACCATCATCGGCACCATCAGCGGAATGAACACCGCATTAAAGAACGGCGGACCGACCGAGATTTTATCGAGACCATTTGAAATCGCATCGATGAACAACGGATACAAGGTCCCCAGCAGCACAACCGCCGTTGCCGTTCCCATCAGCAAATTGTTGAGCAACAACGCGCCTTCTCGGGAGATGGGTTGGAAAACACCTGTGCTTTTGAGTTGCGGTGCGCGCCATGCATATAACGCAAGCGACCCCCCGATCACGATGATCAACAACATCAGGATAAAGACACCCCGTTCTGGGTCCGTCGCAAAAGCATGGACGGACGTCAGCACACCGGACCGCACCAGGAACGTTCCCAACAACGAGAATGAAAAGGCCAAGATCGCCAGGAACACGGTCCACGCCTTCATGGTGTCGCGTTTTTCAACGACGATGCACGAGTGCAGCAACGCCGTCCCAACTAGCCATGGCATAAAGGATGCGTTTTCAACGGGATCCCAGAACCAGAAACCGCCCCATCCCAATTCGTAGTACGCCCACCAGGACCCAAGCGCGATACCAATCGTCAAGAATGCCCAAGCAGCCAAAGTCCATGGACGCACCCAACGTGCCCACGCAGCATCGACGCGTCCTTCGATCAGGGCCGCAATCGCAAACGAAAATGCCATCGAGAAACCGACATAGCCCAGATACAAGAATGGCGGATGGAATGCCAATCCCGGATCTTGCAATAACGGGTTCAGGTCTTGGCCGTTGGCTGCGGGTGGAAATACGCGCTCAAACGGGTTCGACGTCATCAAGATGAACAAATAAAATCCGACAGCCACCAATGCCTGCACGGACAAGGCACGTGCCTTAAGGCCGGGTGGCAGGTAATGCCCAAATGCCGCAACGGCCGCGCCAAAGATCGCCATGATCAACACCCACAACAGCATCGATCCTTCGTGGTTGCCCCATACGCCGGACACCTTATAGAGCATCGGTTTAGCTGAGTGGGAGTTTTGCACCACATTCATAACCGAGAAATCAGAGACGACAAAAGCGTAGGTCAGACAGCCGAAGGAAACTGCACACAACAGGAATTGCGCCATGGCTGCATGATTACCAATCGCCATCCAGCGCTGATTGCCAGTCGCAGCGCCCGCCATCGGCAAGGTGCCCTGAACAATGGCAACCATCAGTGCGAGTACCAATGCAAAATGGCCAATTTCTGCAATCATGTTTGGCTCCTGTTATTCAACGGCGCCCGGATGGCGCTAATACTCAGTCTTAGGCTCAGATGCTTTCCACTGGCCTGATTTCTTGAGGGCATCGGCAACTTCTGGCGGCATATACGTCTCGTCGTGTTTTGCCAGCACTTCGTCCGCGACGAAAACACCGTTGACCAAGCGACCCTCGGCAACGATGCCCTGACCTTCGCGAAACAAGTCAGGCAAAATGCCGGTAAATTGAACGGGGACGAAGTTTGAGATATCCGTGACACGAAAGGCAATGGTCTCGCCACCACTTCGATCTACGCTGCCTTCTTCGACCAGGCCACCCAGACGAAAGCGTCGATCATCAGCCCCCTTTTGCTGCTCCACGATATCTGTGGGGCTGAAAAAGAAGACGATGTTTTCTTCAAACGCAGTCAGCATCAGCGCAGCTGCCGAGCCTAACAGGCAAAATGCGACGAGCACGAAACTAAGTCGCTTATGTTTACGTTTCACGTTATTCCCCTGGCTCGGTCTTAGACGTCGGCGATTTAATACGTGCTTCCGCCTGCTCTAATTCCTTAGCCGTTCGTTTAAAGGCGCGAAGCGTCTGAACAACAAGCAATAGCAACACGACTGCAACAATCCCATAGCTTGGCCACACATAGGCGCCATGCTCTGTCATGCTGAGAATACTGTCTGTGTTGTCCAACGTCCGGACGCTCCCAATCAGGTTAACCTTAGGTTTACGAGGCACATGCCTCGCAAGCAATACAAATGGTACCCGACATTGTACGACAAGTCGTTGATATCGATCAATTTACGGTGACCTTAATAATATTTAATATTACCAGGGGGCTAACGCGTCGATTTAAACGTGAAACTGCAAATCAACTACAGGTGAAATGCGCTTTCAAAGTACGCCGCAATCCTTCTACTGCAGGCTTTTTTCGCTCGCCGTAGTTGGCAAATGCCCACTCCATGAACGCCCAGCGAACCTCATCATCCCGGTTACCAGGAGGCGGAAGACACACTTTGTCTTTCTTGTCCTGGCCCAAGACGTGATAGAGGTCGGTGAACCCAGCAATGTATTGCTCGCACTCCATCTCAAGGACGGAACCGTTACGTGCATCGTTGGCGCCTTCCTTAAATGGCAGAAGTAGATCTGCGATGCTGTAGTCCAACTCTGCTTTTGCGGTGCCCGTGCCAATCAAGAACACGGAGAAGGCGATGACGAAAATAGACTTTCTCATGGCTGTTCTCCTATCCTATTTCTTGTCTTTGGCGAGAGAGTGGACCGCTTTGTTCATCACATCCTGGTGCTCTTTGTTGTCAACAAAGGCAGGGGAATTGACTTTGGACCATAGGTCCTCGTCCAGCATGTTCTGGTGACAGCCCATGCACAACCCAGTCCGTTCCATCTTAGAGCGTTGTTCCTCGGTCAACGGACCAGACAGTGGCCAGTGACTGCCGACGGTGACCAGTTGCTCGCCATCACGGGTGATGATTTGCGACAGATCGTGGTCGAGCTTAGGAATAGCCGGAGACTGAACCTTGTACTGCTGCGGGACGATTTGTCCCGTAGCCGTCTTAACATCAATCACGAGGTCATTCTCGTAGCCCAGCATGAAGCGACCATCTTCAATCCCGTACCCGAGGGTTTTCGGATTGTTGTGGCAGCTCTCACACGACCGTGCCAGACGACCCGCAGTGTGCGGCTGAACGGGCGCGTGATCCAGACCCTTGGCTTCGGCGGTATCCCAGATTTCGTTTTCGACAATCGTGTTTCCATCTTTGTCGATCACGGTGGTGATGACCTGACAACCTGGCATCAGCGGAGTCACACGCCCTTCACCATTGATACCCAGGATGGGTGTTTCCCAACGCAGGTAGCTGCGTGTTTCAGAAACTTTACCAGGACCTTTCAGACCGTTGGTGCCCAGTGCGTAGTCCGCAGACAGACCGTCTTCGCCCCGCGCGTTGGCCGTTTTGATCCAATCGACATCCGTCTTGTTTTTAGAGTAATCGACGGTGACGTGGCAGCCGTAGCACTGTGGTGCCCAATCCGCATGGCATGCATAACATTCCATGGTTTCCATGTGTTTGCCGACAGCGGACATCGCAACCATCGCATTCGGCGACTTCCAGGCGTTGTCGATCTTCAACTGCTTCAGGATCGGAATTTTAAAGTCCAGTCCGGTTGCTGAGTGAAGAATAACCTCTTTGCCCTTTTTGACGACGTTGCCATATGGGTTACCGCGTGCGGTCAGCAGATAGCCGTCTTGTGGCTCGTATTGAGTCGCAAAGGCCATGAAGTCCGGCAGGTCTTTGGTTAAGCCACGCGGCTTGTCGCCAATGTCTTTTTGGAATTCTTCGCCATACCCGAGTGGCAGATCCCATGGGAATTCTGCAACGGTGCCGTGGCAATCTTCGCACTCAATTTCGACTTGCGCCAAAGTTGTACCCGGCATGTTACCATCACCGTGCATATCGATTGATGTGTGGCAATCCTGGCATAACAGGCCACCTTTTGGATTGCCTTCACGGCTTTCGATTTGGTGATGCAAATCATCCTTGATGAAGAGATATTTTTTGGTGTGCAGTTTCGGCTGCTTCTTACCTTGGCCATCATATGGGCTCCCATACGGGAACTCCATGATGCCTTGGTAGCTGACACCGATCCGCTTACCACGGTTGTGGCACGTTACGCAGGACTCGGTTGGAATACCGGAATACTCGATACCGTTGTGCGAAACCTTGGACTTCCGTGTGCCTTGCATCCGGTGAACAAGCAGCTTGCCCGGTAATTCCTTGCTGATCATCGGGTCGCCACCTTCGTAGAGACCTTCGTTTGAATAAGGAACGTGACAAGATGAACAACCTGTACCGCGGTAGTCTCCACGTTTTTCACGACCGGAAACACCGACGTGACAACGCTGACACTGTTGGCGGGAATATGTGATACCAGCCTGATTTGGGTGGTTCGGAATGTCATCTACGTTAACATCCGGCACCTGAATCATTTCGCTCGGCATTTGATCCGGGTGGGCTGCAACGTATTCAAGCATGTACTCTTTATAAGCATCCGTCCCAACCATTGGCTCTGGGCCGTCTTCGTCCTTCAGGTCATAGTTGCCCCAAACAACTTTTTGATCTTTCTGTACATTCCAAGCCCACAGGTTCCCTTGTAGTTTGCCAGCTTCGGTATTCATCAACGACTTCATCAGGCGTTCTGCGTAACCCTGGTGGCATTGGCCACAGGCGCGATCGCCAATAAAGATGCTGCCGGGATCAGGATAAAATGTGTGGGGGCCGTCTGCTTCTGTAAGTTCTTTTGGAGCGCCACTATGCGCTTTTTCTGCTGTTGTCGCTTGTGGATTACCGCCGTGACACACAACGCAACCGCCTGGGTCGCCATGATCTTCGCCAAGTGCGACAATCGAATCCATCATCGCACCATCTGTGAACTGCTCAATGCCTTCGTGGCATGACATGCAGCCTTTTTCTTTGGCCAAAGCCGCAGAAACAGAATCTTTTGCCGATGCCTCAGATGACATCATTCCAAAGATGGAGAGGACAAATAGAACACAAAAAGTGCGGATCACAACAGTCATAGCTCACCCCCCGGTGATTTAGATTTAGGCGTTCATCCGGCAAGATGAACGATTTGTAATGAACATTAGTTCATAAAACTTTTGGGGCCGCATTGACTGCAGTCAGTTTTCAGAAAATTAATCTCGGCAAGGTTGATCCAAATCAAAGCCCACATCTAGCGAACGATCTAGATTCATAATTGAGGCTGCAAATGTATGTGGCTGAACCCTTTTGGGGGGGACAATTATGAATACGCACCAAGCCAAACGACGACCACGTCGACGCTTTTCAGAGCAATCTGCGGCGATTTGCCCGCAACGTCATTGCACTTTATGTCGATCAATGGAGCGCGCGAACCCTATTCTACGGGAGTTCGTCTCAGAGCGCGCAGAACGTCAAAGTTTCGATGTCGGCGTCTCGTTAAGTGACAAGGCGCTTCGTGATGGGACGATTTCAACGGTCTCGTCGGGGCTGATAATCTTGCAGCGGATTTTAGATGACGGGCGTCGGTTTGTTGTAGACTTTGTCTGCAAGGGCGAGACCCTGACCAACGGGCATCTGCAAAAAGACGTCACAGCATTCGCGGCCATTCCGAGTGTGGTATGCGTTCTGGACTCCAACCTCGTGTCGACAATGAAGCGTGCGTATCCGCAAGCGGCCGTGCAACTCTATGAACTGACGCTGGGTGAAAAAGACCGTATGATTCAGCACATGACTTTATTGGCGCGCGGTGGCGTGCAGGAGAAAATTTCGCACTTCATTTATATACTGGCAAAGCGTATCGGCACTGAGCACCCTGACGGGATCGAAGTAGATTTACCAATGACCCGCGGGGATATCGGCGATTATTTGGGGCTGAACACCGAAACAGTATCGCGGCAATTTTCGGCCCTGAAAAAATCAAAAGTCATTATGCTACCAAAACCCGATAGATTGATTATCCCTGACCTCGATCGCCTGCGCAGACTCTCGCCGATCTTTGCCAGTGGCGAGGCCGCCGCCTAAGCTGAGGCCTCGCGTTGGTGCAGCGCCCGCACGCGTTGCGCCATGATCTCTTGGCGAATACGGACCAATACCAACCAGATGTAATAAAACTTAAAAGCCACCGCCATCAGGATGAGCGGAAGCAACATTTCTGGATGAATGGCCGGGCCATCCATGCGGACCACACTGGCGGGTTGATGCAGCGTATTCCACCAATCAACCGAGAATTTGATGATGGGCACGTTCACGACACCCACCAGGGATAAAATCGCGGCCGACTTGGCGCCGCGCGCGGGATCATCGAATGCGTCCCGTAATGCCATGTATCCCAGGTACAAGAAAAACAGGACCAGAACGGATGTCAGACGGGCATCCCATACCCACCATGTGCCCCACATCGGTTTGCCCCATAACGCACCGGTCACCAAAGCCAGCAATGTAAAGCCTGCACCAATCGGTGCGGTCGCCTTGGCCGCAATATCTGCAAGCTGATGCTTCCAAATCAACGCCACTGCGGATGCCAGCGCCATCGCGACGTAACAGAACATCGCCATCCACGCGCTAGGGACATGGATGTACATGATGCGCACCGTATGGCCTTGTTGGTAATCAACGGGCGACGAGAACAATGCGTAATACAGGCCCGGGCCCAAGCACAGCACCATGATGGCCAGTGCCCAAGGCTCTATGACCTTACTGAGTTTCTGAAACCGGGTAGGATTGGCAAAGCGATGAAACATAGAATCTCCTGAACGCGTTATAGCATCCGTATAACGTTAAGCCACAGCCTCGCGCACGGCCGCAGCCGTTGCCCATGGTGTGAGCGCCAAGCTGCCTAAAAAGATGCCGCCTAACAATAACATATGTGCTTTTGTCTCGAGCCCATTTAACACCATATCGACGGAGCCCACGCCAAAAATCAAAATCGGAATAAACAAGGGCAACACCAACAACGATAACAAGACACCGCCGCGCCGTGCGCCCAATATCAACCCGGCCCCGACGGCCCCGATCAACGAAAGTGTCGGCGTCCCCAGTGCCAATGATAAAATCAATATGCCCCACCCTTCGGGCGGGATGTTCATCATGATCGCCAGCAACGGCGATACGATGATCAATGGCAATCCGGTCGTAAGCCAGTGCGATAGCACTTTCGCCAAAACTGTCAGCTCAAGGGGCACCGGCGTTAACGCCAATAATTCCAGGGAACCATCCTCGTAGTCGGCTTGAAACATGCGCTCCATCGACAACATCGCGGCCAGCAGTGCAGCTACCCAGATCACGCCCGGACCGATGCGTGCCAGCATTTGCGGCTCTGGCCCCACGCCAAAAGGAAACAACACGACAGCGATCACAAAAAACGCGATCACCATCATACTGTCGCTGCTTTGCCGCACCGCCAAACGTAGCTCACGGCTCATAATTGCGAGAACACCGTTCATGATGGGCTCAAATTCAAATGGCGAACGTCGCTCAGACCTAAATCCGTATGGGTCGAGATCACGGCCATGCCGCCCGCTTGGCGATGGGCTTGGATCGTGGCACCAAACGCCGTCGATGCATCAACGTCCAATGCCGTCGTAGGCTCGTCCAATAACCAAAGCTTAGCCCCCGATGTCAGGGCACGTGTCAGCGCCACGCGGCGCTTCTGGCCTGCGGATAAATAACGGGCGGGGATGTTTGCCAAGTGCGCGATGCCAACAGCGGCCAATGCATCCATTGCAGTCTTATCAGGCTTTGTGCGGACACTGCGCCAAAATTCAACATTCTCCAGGACGGACATCGCGGGCTTCACGGCTTCGGCGTGCCCAACATATGTCATGCGATCATTATGTGCCGAAGGATCTTCGGCAATGCTCTCGCCATCCCAAGATAGCTCGCCACCTTGTGGACGCAGCAATCCCGACATCAATCGCAGTAGCGTCGATTTACCCGTTCCGTTCTTGCCCGTCAGGACAAGAATTTCACCATCTGAAATTTGGAAGTTCAAACCTGACAGGACACGGCGTTCGCCACGTATGCAGTCTAGATTGTCACCTAAGAAATCTGCCATTTCGCCCCAGCACACCTTTGGCGAACGGTAACGGAAAGGAATGTGCTTGGAAAGCCGACGCCACAAAAAATTACGACCGGATCACAATATGTGTGACCCGGCCGCAAGTAACAGCGCATTTGCGCTATTAGGGGACCAGAGAGGGGGGTCTCTGGTGATAGACGAGGAGGTCTATAATGATGAAAATACTCTTCGAATGTGGCGCGAATATGGCATCCCGCATTACAAATTCGTAAGGTCTATGGGGGTAAAGTGAGCTTAAGCGCCCCGAATGTCGTCGATCACTTTGCCATCATTGGGGAGCGATCCAACAGGATGCACCTCGGCCGTGCCACGCAGTTTGCAGACATTCAATATCGTCTCGGTGACCTTGCCCACAAATCCATCATCGCTCACCGCCGCTTCACACATGACCGTGAGCACATCATCATCATTCGTTTTTGAGACAACTGCGCGGGCACGCTCTATTTCGGGATGACGGCGCACAAGTTCGGCGATCTGTGCGGGGTGAACAAACATACCCTTAACCTTAGTGGTTTGATCCGCACGCCCCATCCAACCCTTGAGCCGCATATTGGTCCGACCACATGGGCTTGGCCCCTGCATGACAGCCGATAAATCACCCGTCGCAAATCGTATGAGCGGATAACCCGTGCGCATCACGGTAACCACGACTTCGCCAACTTCACCCTCAGCGACAGGATCGCCCGTGCCGGGACGGACGATTTCAACAATCAAACGCTCGTCAACGATGAGGCCTTCGCGCGCAATGGATTCATAAGCAACATTGCCAAGATCCGCAGACGCGTAGACCTGACCACAATGGATGCCGTGATCTTCGATGGCGGCGCGAAGATCTGGCATGAGCCCCTCTCCGCCAACGCATGCATTTTTCAAACTTGTGACGTCTTTACCAAGTGACTCTGCTGTTTCGAGGATTTTCTTCAAATAACTCGGCGTTCCTGTGTAGCACGTCGCGCGCACATCATGGATCGCCTGGACCTGTAGTTCGGTATTGCCAATCCCGGCAGGGAACACTGCAGCGCCAATTTTCCGCGCGCCCGATTCCATCATCAGACCCGCAGGCGTCATATGATACGAAAACGAATTGTGCAGGATATCACCCTTGCGAAGACCACTGGCATGAAGCCCCCTGGCTGTGCCCCACCAGTCATCACCTGTTCCTTCGGCATCATAGGTTGGCCCCGGCGATTGAAAAATCCGCGCAAGGTCACCTTGTGGCACCGTCAGCAGACCACCTAGCGCGTTGCCGGACTTTTGAATATCGTGGAGTGACGATTTCCGCGTAATCGGAAGTTTCGCGAGGGACTGGCGATTCGTCACCGTGGTCGGATCAACATCGGCGAACAGATCGCGATAGTAATGGGAAGACGCTATAACATCGGACAAGAAATTGGGGAGTGCTGAGAAGAAAGCCTGCTCGCGACCATCTACACTTCGTATTTCCAGTTCATCGAACGGCGTATCAGCGAGCATACATTAACCCAGCCAACGCTTGCGTCGGCGATAATGCTTCACATCGCGGAAGCTTTTGCGTCCTGATGTCGATAAACCAAGATAGAATTCTTTGACGTCTTCGTTCTCGCGCAACGATGATGCCGGACCGTCCATGACCACGCGTCCATTTTCCAGAATGTAGCCATATTCTGCGTACCGGAGCGCGATGTTGGTATTTTGCTCGGCCAAAAGGATCGACACGCCCTCTTGTTTATTGAGCTTACTCACGATCTCAAAAATTTCTTCGACGAGTTGCGGCGCCAAACCCATTGAGGGTTCATCCAGCAAGATCATCTTGGGGTTCGACATCAGCGCACGCCCGATGGCACACATTTGTTGTTCCCCACCCGACGTGTAGCCCGCTTGGGATGTGCGACGCTCCTTCAACCGGGGGAAATAGGTATAAACTTTCTCGAGGCTTTCATTGATCGCCGCGTTGCCGTCAGCACGTGTGTAGGCACCCGTCAGCAGATTTTCCTCAATCGTTAAATGTTCAAAGCAATGGCGACCTTCCATGACTTGGATGACACCGCGTTTGACCAGTTCGTTCGGTGACGAGGCTTCGACTTTTTCCCCGTCATATATAATAGAACCTTTTGTCACTTCGCCGCGTTCGGCATAGAGAAGGTTTGAAATCGCCTTCAACGTCGTGGTTTTTCCAGCACCATTGGCGCCAAGAATCGCAACGACACCGCCTTTTGGTACTTCAAGGGAAACCCCCTTCAGGACCAGAATCACGTGGTCATAAATGACTTCGATATTGTTGACGAACAGGAGCGAGTCGGCGCCCTCATTGGCGCCGACTGTTTCCTGTGCTGTATCAGCACCAGTACTCATTAGTTACAAGCACGCGGTGTGATGTTGTTTTCTTTGGCATAGTTGGCCGAATCTTCGGCTTTCAATGCCCCAACAACGTCACGGTCAGGCTCGTAGAAGTCGGTCACAAAGCTCCATGTTTTGGACTGTGCATCCCACTGCTGAAGAGCAACTTTACCCGGACCACCATGGTTTTCGCAGGTGATTTTCACCGGATAGGTGAACCCTTCGAGCCCCAGAACCGCAAGACGCTTGGCATCAACGTTCAGGGCTTCGAACCCGTCACGAACATGCTCACCTTTTGGCTCTTTGGTGTTGTGCATACGCATGCCAGTCCGAATGGCTTCGGCTGTCCACATCGCTGCGACCAATCCCCGGTTATAGAGAACTTCGCCGACACGATCGAGATCGCCACCGCCGTTACCTTTTTCGTAGACATGCTTTTTGATGTCATCATGGGCACGGAAGTTATCGCCAGCCGCATGGAACGCGCCCGACAGATAGCCGTTTGCTGCATCACCCGCTGGCAACACATCGTTCTCAGAACCGGACCACCACACACCAATGAAACGATCCATCGGATAGCGGATAGAAGCGGCTTCCTTGATCGCCACTTGGTTCATCACGCCCCAACCCCACATCATGGTCCAATCCGGTTTTTCACGACGGATTTGCAGCCACGTTGCTTTTTGCTCTTGGCCAGGGTGGTCAACGGCAAGTAACTGCAACTCAAAACCGTGCTTTTTGGAAAGCTCTTCCAAAGTCCGGATTGGCTCTTTGCCATATGCCGAGTTGTGATAAACGAGAGCGATCTTTTTGCCCTTAAGCTTATCCATCCCGCCTTCTTTTTCGCCGATGTATTTGACGAAAACAGAAGCCTGATCCCAGTACGTTGCAGGGAAGTTAAAGATGTATGGGAATACTTTGCCGTTCGAAGCCGACGTACGACCATACCCCATCGAGAAGACAGGAATTTTGTCGTTCGTTGCTTTTGGGATCAACTGATAGGTAATCCCCGTGGACAACGGCTGGTATGCCAGCGCACCAGATGGGCCCTCGCCTTTGGTGTTCTCATAGCACTCAACGCCTTGCTTGGTGTTGTAGGCTGTTTCGCACTCAAGGTACTTAATTTTCACACCCTCGATGCCGCCATCACGGGCGTTTAACATCCTGAAGTAATCACCATAGCCGTTAGCGAACGGAATACCGTTAGGTGCGTATGGACCTGTCCGATAAACAGTGGCCGGGATAACCAATTCATAGGCTTCCGCAGCTGCCGTCATCAATGGCGTTGCCACTGCGGCAACCGCCATAATTTTCGTTAATAGTTTCAGTCTCATGTTTTCCTCCCTTTGAGGTTAAGATGACGACTTTGTCGCCTGTTTTTATTAGTTGATGTCATGCTAACCAATTCGCCTAAATATTAATAGGGGAACGGCCAGCGCCGTAGTTTCTCTTTTAAAATCGCCCACAATCGGGCCAGCCCATGTGGCTCAACGATCAAGAAGAAGATAATAAGTGCGCCGAGCGTCATAACTTCGACGTGCTTCGCCGCGCCAACAGCGAACCCGAACCCATCGACCATGATGGTCTTGAGCGTAATCGGCACCAACACCATAAATGCGGCACCCAGGAACGATCCCAAAATACTGCCAAGACCGCCGATGATGACGATGAACAACACAAAGAATGATTGGAAAATATCAAAAGCTTCAGTCGGCTCGGCACTGCCCAGCCAGACGGCGAAGTACAACGATCCCGCCATCCCGATATAAAAAGAGCTGACGGCAAATGCCGATAGCTTGGCCTGCAATGGACGAATACCGATCAGTTCCGCCGCGATATCCATATCGCGAATGGCCATCCAGTTTCGCCCAAGCCTGCCACGCACAAGGTTTTTCGCAACGATCGCCGCCACCGTGACAATACTCAGACAGAATAGATATCTGACAACAGGACTTGCTTCCGGTCCTGTGATTAAAAATCCAAAGACTTCCCGTGGTGGTGCCACGATCATCCCGGTCGGGCTGTAGTTAAAGAACCAGCCGACTTTGTTGAACAGCCAGACCAAAAAGAACTGCGCCGCCAACGTGGCAACCGCCAAGTAAAACCCCTTAATGCGGAGCGACGGCAGACCGAACATCACACCGACGAACGCGGTAATGCCGCCCGATAACAAAACGATGACAATCAGGTTCAACCCTGGAAACTCGGTCGATAACTTATAGGTCGCGTACGCGCCCACGGCCATAAAACCACCCGTACCCAGCGACACTTGACCACAATATCCTGTCAGAATATTCAGGCCAATGGCGGCCAACGCATAAACAAGGAAGTGGACCAGGATCGCGTTCGCGGAATAATCGGTGATGAAAAACGGTACCACCAAAAACGCAACGGCCAGAAACGCGTAGACAAAGATTTTGTCCTGCAGGATCGGGAACGTCGCCTCGTCCGCGCGGTAGCTTGTTTTGAACTGTCCGGCTTCACGGTAAAACATGTAGGCTAGACCCTCTCAATAATTTTTTCGCCGAACAGCCCTTGGGGCCTGAACAGCAAGAATGCCAACGCCAGCATGTAAGCGAACCAGTTTTCAATGGCACCGCCAATGAACGGCCCTGCGTAAATTTCTGCGACTTTTTCCCCAACACCGATGATCAATCCACCGACGATGGCACCCGGTACCGATGTAAATCCACCGAGGATCAGAACCGGTAAAGCCTTGAGAGCAATCAAAGATAGCGAGAACTGGATACCCGATTTCGAGCCCCACATGATCCCGGCCACCAAGGCAACGAACCCGGATACAGACCATACAATCACCCAAATGGTGCGGAGCGAAATGCCCACACTCAGTGCTGCTTGGTGATCATCAGCAACGGCCCGCAATGCGCGACCGATCCGCGTTTTTTGGAAGAATATCGCCAATACAGTCACCATGATCGCAGCGACCACGGCGGCAAAGATTTCTAGTTTTTCGATATAAAGATTGTAGTTATCCAGCAGGAAATCGACGGCACCATTCGGTAAGCCAATGTTCAACGGTTTCACGTCTGAACCAAACAGTGTGTCGCCCAGACCTTCCATGAAGTAAGCGAGGCCGATCGTTGCCATAAACAATATGATGGGCTCCTGGTTCACCAAATGTCGCAACACCAGTCGCTCCACCAGCCACGCGACGATGACCATGACGCCCATGGTTGCGATAATGCCAAGCCAAACCGGCAACACGAACCCGAATAAATCATGGAACCACCCGCCTTCGGCGATGAAGTCATAGAGTGCCAAACCTGCAAAAAGTGCAAATACGCCCTGGGCAAAGTTAAAGACTCCAGATGCCTTGAAGATCAGAACGAAACCAAGCGCGACCAGCGAATACATCACACCAGCCAACAGACCTGTGATCACTGTCTCTAGAAAAAACAGCATGTCTAAACCGCCTTATTCATCGTCGTGAGAAACGCCCAAATAGGCGTCAATCACGGCTTGGTTACTACGCACTTCATCGGGCGTGCCGTCGGCAAGTTTCTTGCCGTAATCCAGCACGACAACCCGGTCGGAAATATCCATCACAACACCCATGTCGTGTTCGATCAGAACGACTGTGGTGCCGAATTCATCATTCACATCCAGAATGTAGCGGCACATGTCTTCTTTTTCTTCGAGGTTCATGCCCGCCATGGGCTCATCCAACAAAAGCAGATCCGGCTCGGCGGCCAAGGCGCGGCCCAATTCGACGCGCTTTTGCAATCCATAGGGCAACTTACCGACGGGCGTTTTACGGATGGCTTCGATTTCCAAGAAATCGATAACCTTCTCAACCTGGGTGCGGTGCTCGGCCTCTTCGCGCATGGCGGGCCCGAAATGAAGCGCCTGCCAAAAAATGTTCGTGGTCATCTTTGTGTTGCGGCCCGTCATAATGTTATCAAGCGTCGACATCCCCTTGAACAACGCGATGTTCTGGAATGTCCGTGCGATGCCGCTACGTGCAGCTTCACTGGGTCGCACGCGTCGACGTTTTTGCCCTTTAAAGGTCACGGTGCCTTCTTGAGGATGATAAAAGCCGTTAATGCAATTCAGCATTGAACTTTTACCTGCCCCATTGGGGCCGATGATCGCAAAGACCTCGTGCTCTTTAACCTCAAAGCTGATGTTAGACAGTGCTTTCACACCGCCAAACGAAAGCGAGATTTGATCAACGGACAGGATCGTTTCGCCAATGTTTCTTTCGTATGCCATGACGTTCCGGTTACTCCGCCGCTTCGCGTTGTGCGACGGGGATCATTGTCGCTTCGCGGATTTTGACATCAGCCTTAATCGTGCCAGTCCGGCCGTCTTCAAACGTGACCTGCGCTTCAACCAAACACGATTGCACATCGGAATAGAGTGCATCGATCAATTCACCGTAGCGTTCCGAAACAGTCGAACGGCGCACTTTGCGCGTCCGTGTCAATTCACCGTCATCGGCATCAAGAAGCTTGTGTAGAACCAAGAAGCGTTTGATTTGCGACCCTGACAGCGCATCGTCTTCGGATAAATCCACGTTCACTTTATTGACGCATTCGATCACCAGATCATAGACCTCGTCACGCATCGCCAAATCGGTGTAGCCGGAATACGCCAAGCCTTGTTTTTCTGCCCAGTTGCCGACAGCTTCTAAATCAATATTGATAAAGGCAGCGGCGTAGTCTTTTTCATTTCCAAACAGTACGGCTTCGGTGATGTAGGGGAAGAACTTGAGCTTATTCTCGATATACTTCGGCGCAAACATCGTGCCACTGTTGAGTTTGCCAACATCCTTGGCACGGTCGATGATTTTCAAATGCCCATCGCCATCAAAATAACCCGCATCGCCCGTCTTGACCCAACCGTCATCAGTCTTGGTTTCACGGGTTGCCTCGTCATTTTTAAAATACGACTGAAATACACCGGGGCTTTTGAATAAAACCTCGCCACTATCGGCAATCTTGAGTTCAACATCCGTCGCGGGTGGGCCAACCGTATCGGGTTTCACATCACCGTCGCGCTGCATACAGATAAACACCGACGCTTCGGTCGATCCGTATAACTGTTTCACGTTGATCCCAAGACTTCGATAGAAATCAAAGATATCCGGGCCAATCGCCTCGCCCGCCGTGTACGCCACACGAAAGCGCGAAAAGCCGAGTTCATTTTTTAATGGGCCATAAATCAGCACGTTGCCCAGCGCATACTTTACGCGATCCATAAACGATACGGATTCACCATCCAAAATGGCCGGGCCGATCCGATTGGCGACGTCCATAAAGTACGCGTATAATTTTCTGTTGATCCAGCTGGCGTCTTCCATGCGGATCGCAACCTGCGTCAATATCCCTTCGAAGATACTGGGCGGTGCAAAGAAATATGTTGGCCCGATCTCTTTCAGATCGTGCATCACCGTTTCTGAGCTTTCAGGACAACTGACGCAGAACCCTGCCACATAAGACTGACTGTATGAGAAGATGTTATCGCCCACCCACGCCATCGGCAGGTACGCGAGCATTTCATCGGTCTCTTTTAGATGATCCCACTCAACCCCGTTACGTGCGGTGATGACCAGATTATCAAAACTCAGCACGACACCTTTTGGACGACCTGTTGTGCCGGACGTATACAGCATAATTGCCGTGTCCGAACCCGACCCTTTTGTGGCCTCTGCTTCAAACCATCCCGGGTTTTCGCTCAGGAACTTCTGGCCAGCCTCCATCAATCCTTCGAGGGAACGGACGTGCGACTGATTATAATGACGCATCCCGCGTGGATCTTTGAAGACGATCTCTTTCATCGCCGGGCATCGATCCATGATCTCGAGCATTTTGTCGGTCTGCTCTTGATTTTCGACAATCGCAAAACTCGCCTCGGCATGCTCAATCACATACTGCATTTCTTCGGCGACGGCGTCTTGATACATCGGCACGGGAATGCCACCCAGCGCCTGGGCCGCCGTCATGGCCCAATATAATTGCGGTCGGTTGTCGCCAACGATGGCCAAACTATCGCCGCGCTTAAATCCAAAAGCATGCAATCCAGCCGCCATGGCGGCGATCTCGGAACGCATCTCGGACCAGGTCCATGCCTGCCAAATTCCGTAATCTTTTTCACGGATAGCAGGCCGGTCGACGATGCGACGCGCGTTGTCGATCAATAGCTTTGGAAATGTATCGAGAGCACTATGGCTCTGCCCAGCATCACCCATTCAGTTTTCTCCCTACGCACCCCGAACTTTTCGCCGGGTTTACGGCCTCTAACTGGGAGAGAGTTACAAACCTGTCATCTTTGGACAAGTAAAATATGTTGAATAGGCCCCCGCCCGTAATTTGGTTTACGTTTACGTAAACATAAGGGCACCTCTAAAAATAGCCCCGCCCCAAGTTTTAATCGGGTAGAATCACGA
>ENA-UOXV01001640-UOXV01001640.1-marine-metagenome-genome-assembly--contig:-NODE-1640-length-30775-cov-59.151758_pt1 | contig 30775 bp, 29 predicted proteins | sample MGYA00238165_ERZ766961 | MGnify/ENA primary metagenome ERZ766961 (study PRJEB28924, sample SAMN03173240) | marine metagenome | biome: Marine; feature: Water; material: Subsurface seawater | place: North... | reverse complement strand
AACCCCAGCTCCAACCCCAGCTCCAACCCCAGCTCCAGCTCCAACCCCAGCTCCAGCTCCAACCCCAGCTCCAACCCCAGCTCCAGCTAAGAAAAAGCCAACTACTAAGAAATAACTTTAAATAACAGGATTTGGTGCTATTTTATTTTTATAAAATACAAACCAACCTACGAGTATAGTTAGTAAAAGGAATAGATATTTAAATGGGTATTTCTTTTTTTCTTTTTCCATTTTTTCGATATCGTATTTATCCGGAAGTCGTTTAACGTTTACGTTTAATTCATCGATTTTCCCGATAAGTTTTTCTAAAGCAGACAATATCTGTATTTCCCTGTTTATGGGTTTTTCTTTAACGTCTATTGTTGTTACTTCTAATGTCATAAACCAGTTAGAATCGGGTTGTAAAGTTACGTAATCTCCATCTCCTTGTAATTCGTATAGTTCAAAATTAAGCTTTTTTATTGATATCGGATTAAATAGAATGGTAGGTCTATTAAAACCTTTCCACTGTTTATCATGCATTTTATGTTGAGCATTCCCGTCGAATTGTCTTTCTAGGGCCATGCGTGTAAGTATTTGTCCCTTACGTTCGTCGAGTATTTGGGCGATTTTTGGTATATCTTCGCATATTATGTCGATGTATTTTGCACCATTCCCTGTACCTGAACCCGAACCCCCGACTTGTGTAACGTAAAAATCAACGACCTTTAAACCAATGACTTTACTTATGTCAGATACGTGTGTATTTGAAGTAAGGTTAAGGTCTACAGAGAATGTATTATTTGTACCCGTAACAAAATTTGAATCTACTGATATATACTGTACTTTTTTAGGTAACTCCTGGAGTGAAACCATCTTGTAGTAACTATAGATAAAAAAAAGATTCTTAAACATACATATGACTTGGTGGCTTTATCCAGTAGCTGTATATAAAGTTTTTCCGTTTGATAAAATCAAAGAGCTATTATTTTTAGTATTGGATGTATTTTTGTGTTTTATATTAGATTTAATAAATAGTATTCATTATATAATTCGTTTCCTTGTAAACTTTCCAGAATATTACAGATCATACGTAGAAGATATTGAAGATACAAACGTATTTAATATTTTTAGAACGTTTAAACGTTTTTTTAAAAAAGTAAAAACTAAGAAAAAAACATTGGAAAAAGAATATAAGGGGTATATAGATACTAACAAATAATAAAAAATGTTTTCTTCTATTTCTAATTATAGTTTCAATATATTAAATACTTTACGTCGTGTTATTACAAACGACTATTATTATATAAAAAAAGAAGAAGTTGAAATGGATAAACCATTTAAACATTACGATGAAAAAACAGATATAATTTATGATCGTTTATATTCACATAACGAAAGTGGTGAACTTATTGTGATAGATATTCCTAGATCTTACAAATATAAAAAGAAAAGCTTTTATTTATAAAAACAGTTATGTTAACTATAAAACCTTTTTTAAATAAATCATATAAAAAAGTTGTATTTTCAGAGGAAAAAAGACAAGAAAGTATGAAAGAATATGAAAATATGAAAAATAGAATTTATAAAGATACTATAAAATATGGAGCAATTATAACGTCGTATTCTTTCTTAAGTCATGGTCCTGTTAATGGTTTATCATCCATGGTTGGTGTAGGTGCGTCTACTTTATATGTGAGCATGTTGTATAAGTACGTTGATAATTTAGAGAACAATAATTATATTTTTAAAAATCAATTTGTCATTCCTTTATCTGTTTCTGTGTTTGAATCTGTATGGAATTACGAAAATATGCCTTTTGATTTTAATTATATGACAACAATGTTTAGTTTTTTTGTATATAAAATTGCGATTTTATCTGTATCGTATGATATGGTAAAACACGCGTTAGAAAATGAAGACGTTATATTGAAAAAAACTTTAGAAATTGAGGATGACGACGAAATGATATAATATAAAAACCTAAGTGAGTTTTAAAAATGTAAAAATATAAATTAATTATGCGACCAAATTGTTCTTACGAGAATTGTTACTGTAGAGCTGGTAAGAACGGATTTTGTTTAAAACATAAAGAAATAGGTGAAGCTGTACAAGCTTTATTACTTCTGAAAGGAATTAAAAAATAATAGTTCTTTTATAATATAAGTTTAAAAAAATTATTATATATTTAATTTAAAAATGGATGATCTTGTTTCTTTAATGCAAATCATAGATTTGAATTCGGAAATATTATCCGAGGGTGATTATCTTAAAATGTGTAATCATATGAAGAATATCCACGTAGTATTGAATAATACATACGAAACTACGGATTCTGAACCCGATGATTTTTATACGAATAGGTTAGATGTACCACTACCACCATTTTCACCAGTTCCACGGTTACCTCCTTTTCCGGGTGAGTTTAACGAAAATGACATTACTTTATACGATAGTGTACCACCTTTACCCTTAAACCCGGGTGAATTTATACAAGTGAACATAGATCCAATTCGTGTACCTGGTAATATTTATTCTTCATCGGATGATGATAGTGAAACTGTATACGATCCAGATTCTGAAATAAACGAACGACTCGAAGTTGATAGAGATAATTGGAGTCATATGAATATAAACGAAATAGAATACGTTTATTACGCAACAACATCAATAATAGAAGAACTTTATAAAAAAATGAGAGGATTAAAACATAGGAAAAATATTACATCTACTGTTAGAAAAGCAGCTGTTAGAAAAGCAGCTAGAGAACTTGGAATAACTCTTAGAAGATATACAATTGGCGCTCTTTTAGATGCTGGTCACAATGTTGGTGAAGAAAAAGCCTTTTATAAGTCTTATATAAATGATTATAACGAAGAAATCGATTGCATAAAAGAAGAGACGAATAATGATATCGTATATAATCAGTGTAAAGAGAACGAATTATCTAATTTGTTATTTCAAATGGGATGGCCAAACTTTTAATTAAATATTATTTTACACCATTTTTCATTAATGTTACCGAAAGGTGAATATTCAAAAAATAAATGTACTAAAGCACCTGATATAATAAGCGACCCTGTACCCTTATATACATACGTTTTCATGACCCAAAAAATAAACTGTAAAATAAAACCTATTAAAACAGCTTCTGATAGAACGGTTGTTACAGGACGTGTATTCATTTTTATAGTATATAAATATTTTTTAATATTAGAATATGGAAGATATAATATCACTCATAAACGAAATAAAAAATCGTGATCGCCAGATACTGATTAAAGTTACGAACGAATTGAAATATATTAGAGAACGAGTTGAATCCCAGGATTTGGAAATTACAAAACTTAGAAGTTTAGTTGAAAATTCTAAACCCGTACCTAAAAAAATACCCAAAAAGGTTCTCGAACCCAAACTTGAGTGTTCGCACGTTACCAAGAAAGGTATAAAGTGTACACGACGATGTCTACAGGGGGAGAAGTATTGTACTTTACACTTTAAAACTAAAAAACATTCTATCGATAAACAAAAAAAATAAACTTTACCAGGAAAAAATATCTGCATATAGAAAATGAAACACGATAGAATTGTTTTGTTTCTCGTATCATTATTATTACTTTCCGTGGTAATTTATAGTGTGCGTGGTAATACCAAAGAAGGGTATCCTACATTTAACAAACTAGATATTAAGTGGAAAAATCGTGTAAATGTAGAAGGTATAGTAACAAAATGGATTTTGGTTTTAAAATATAGCGATGGATCAGAAATAATAAAGGTCGAAGATTCAACACCCAAAAATCTTAAGGATTTTAACGACGTTTCTATAGAATTATTAAAAAATACAGATGTCGATAAAAAAATTTTTACAGGTACGAATAAACTTTACGTTTATTATAACGAAAGAAGTGAGACTAATTTGGCAACAACTATAGATTTACAATTTAAAGAATCTGATTTTTCAGTTAACGTAACCAGTGTTAGTAATACTAATACACCTATTGGAGATAGTATAGAAATACCAACCAAGTTTATAGGTGTGGACTGTATAGGTTCTTGGAGTGATTGGGGAGATTGTTCAAAAGCGTGTGGTGGTGGTTTTCAAAGGAGAAAGTATACCATTGAAACAGAAAAGGAAGGTAACGGTAAATCATGTGAAGCAGTAGACGGACAATTAGATAATAAAACGTGTAATACTCAATTTTGTCCACCAGAACCACCAGCACCAGAAGCTACAAAACAAGACTGTGTAGGTGAATGGGTGGATAGTAAGTGCGATTCATTCTGTGGTGCTGGTAAAAAACAGAAACGATATCAACATGTAATAGGACAAGCATTAGGTGGTAATGCCTGTCCATATTCTCACGGTTATATTGACCCCAAACTTTACGACTGCTCAAGTACCGAAGCATGTGGAACAAGTAATTGGAATCCTAATTACCAAACACCCGACTCGTGGTTTGGGCCACAGTGTCCACCGGGTAGTGAAATTGAAGGGGAAAAGCCTAACGATTGTCGAGGGTGTTGGGCTGACTGGTCCCCGTGTACGAGAACGTGCGGTGGTGGTTATAAACATAGAATGTATAAAGTGGTATCAAATGCTTACGCGGGTGGTAAACCGTGTTTACAACGAATGTATAGTTTTGAAAGTAAAGCCTGTAACACACAACCATGCGTAGCACGTACTTTCCCAGAACTTCCACCAGCTCCTAATTCAGTAAACTGTGACGACCCTGTAGTAGGTGAATCGGATGCCTGTAAAGATGTTCCAGGTAAAGATTGTATAGGGGAATGGGTTCAATCGACTTCGTGTAGTAAACAATGTGGTCCAGGTTTACAGACATTGAAATATCAGGTTAATAAAGAATCGCTTAGAGATGGTAAATGTGAGAATAAGGGTAAGACAAAAGAGGTAGACTGTCAACTTAGAAACGATTGTTTTTTTCAAGATTTGACACCAATAACTCTTCCCCCAATGTTTAATGCTGTATCCGTTAAAAGTTTAAGTTGTCCAACGCATACGCATACACCTGGTTCGAGTAATTTGTGTAATAAAGTAGAACAATTGGACCCGGATACTTCGTGTAAGATTCCGATGTGTAATCAAACAAAAAAGATACCGATCAGTGAAATTGATGGTTTGGATTTGAACACAGATAATTCACTTTATAAACACATGGACATAGCAAATAGCGTGGGGGATTCATATTTTTACGAAAAAAGGAAAAAAATGTGTGGTGGAACTCCTAGAATACAATGGACTAATTTTACTTTAGACGATTGTTTGAAAAAATGTTCATTACAGGATGATTGTTCGGGTGCTGATTACTTTTCCGAATATAATAAAGACACACCAAATTATCAACAGAACTCTCTCGAAGTCAATCCAGATGTAGACTTCAGAAGCTACAAGACTTATCACGGTTTACCAGAAAACGGGGTACCTCAGTTAAGGAACACGTGTGTACTACACGGCGAAAATGCTCTCGCGATGAATGAAAGACTTAATGATGGCGATCCAAAAAAATGTAAGGACAATGTCGTTACTTCTAAGACAAAAAATTGGGATCATTTCATAAGAAGAAATAAAAGCGATCATCCGTGGAGTGTAAACTCTAAAATTGTATTAGCTAAACCACCGTCAACTAGTTCCTAGTTCTAGTTCTAGTTCTAGTTCTAGTTCTAGTTCTAGTTCTAGTTCTAGTTCTAGAACTAGTTCTAATAAACAAAGTGTAGAGCCTAATATTGATTGTGTTGGTAAGTGGGAAATTCCAAGTTCAAACGCTGTATGGAACGATGGTGCTGAACAAACGAGTACGGTTAAATATAAGATTACTACACCAAAATCCGGAAACGGTAAGGATTGTAAATCTAACATGTTAACAAATGGTTTAATAAATAAGTGGAACGAGGTTATAGTTAAGGATGGCGACACGGCTGAATTTTTATACCCAAGGGGGCCCATGACGAGTATAAAATTACAGGTAATGGATATTGTAAATTCGGACACACCGGGGTACGATGTAAAGTATTGTATGCGCGAAACAGGTACAACTGGTTTTGCTGAGAGGGTCACAATTAATGGACAAACCCAATGGATATGCGATTAAAAGAATTAACACGGGTACGAATTAAATATAAAAAAAATGTAATAAATAAAATATTATATAAACGTAAAACTTAGTATGAACGTAAGTATTATTTTATTTATTATTGTTGCTATACTTATTGTGTATATGCTTTACAAAAAATACCAGGGTGGTAGTGATGTCGCACCTGCACCAAACAGATCATCGGCCGACGCTCCAAGAATAGAAATCGACGAAACTATTCTTGAACTTAACCCGAATAGTTCCAACGAAGAGGAAGGGTATATGACGGAGGGGTATACGGAATTTTTGTCGGGTGAGGATCAAAAAGATCTATCGGGGAATATCGTTTTATATCTAGGATGGGGTAACCGTGAAGGTTTTGGAACGGTTGACGAACTTAGATTTTATAGATACGTTGATAGTGAACAACCACCAACAGATAATAAATCTTACGGGGACCGTAATACGTCCAAAACAGCACTTTACCCTACGAAAATGCAAGCGTTTTACAAAAACGACGAAGGTATCGAAACGGAGGTTCCTGCAACTATGATAACATACGGGGATACTTACGCATCCATTAAAAAAACCGGTGACGCCGCCAATATGTTTACTAGTTTTAAAGACGGGTATAAGATTAAGTTTGGGAATAAGAAGAGCAACGATACCGCTTATAGCGTTGTGGGGCGAACACACATGCGTATCGAATATGTTATCGGTACAACAAAAGGTCATTTAGTACCGGAAACTTTCGAGGGTACTGATGTTACGGATAACGATTTGGATTTAACACTTTCAATGACAGCGACTGATACGAGAAGTATTAAACCTGCTTACAAAGATATCCAAGTTTCTACGGATATCGTGAAAGAATCGTTTTACGTTATACCGGGACCCTTTCAAACAACAGACGATGAGAAAAAAATAAAAATAGGTGGACGACGTGATTTGGGTAACATAGGGACTTCAGAACTTTTTCCAGACACAAGTGTATTAAGAATTAGTACAAATGACTACTCTAATAGTGGTTGGAACACTTATTATGATAAAAATGCAAACGTACACGTTTTTACTAACTATTGGGACAGAGATACATTATTGGACGGTTTTATAAACGACCCCATGTTTAAAAAACGGGTACAAGCCCAAAGAGGTGTTATGTTTAGGGCCGCTGGTGATACAGAAGAATTCAATATTGTTGTAACAAAAACCAAGTTTATACCTTCTAACACTTTAGTAAAAGACTATACTTGTAAAAATGGGGCATGTACTGCTAGTACCGCTGCTACACAAAGGTTACACATTTTGAATCATAAGGATTTCGGGCTTGATGAGGTTACTAATATGTTACCCCAAGAAAAACAAACTCCCCATTATGTCAGTAAATACAACAATTCTGCTAATGATTACGAGGGTCGTATTGGTTTACGTAGTTTTCATATAAAAAGTACTAGATTTACCAATCCTTATAGGTCCTTAGAATCACATGTAGCACAACATTGGACACCAGCTAATGAGGAAGGTGGTGAATTCTACGTTAAGATAAACGATGATTCGACCTTGGGGTGGACACTTGAAAAAGCGAGTACGAATGCGAGTAAATTTAAACTCTTTAAAAAGGATACAAAAAAATTGACAATATCAGATAATAAGGAAATTGATGTAAACATATATAATATCCAATTGGTAGAGGCTAATGTTACTGGCGAGGCTAGAAGGTTTTTGGTCACGACTAATCATACATCATCAGACTCTGAACGTAACGATAATAGAATTTACGCGAAGAAAATCGATGCTACCCTAACCGAACCTGAATATAAAAGTATCGATTGGGCTTTTGTAAATACTAAAGATGTAGGAATTGGTTATGATAAAAGTGAAGAAGGCGTTGAAATGATCGTCAATGAGACAAATGACGAAAATAAAGATAAATATAATTTTTCGTATGCACTCGAAAACTAATATTCACATTTTTTGAATAAATATTTAATAATAAAATCTCAATAGAGTATAAATGGAACTGAGTTCAGTTTTTATTATTATTTTTTCAGTCGTGGTAGTTTATATACTCTATAAATATTGGTCACGCGATAAGAAATTACCAGCAGACAACCAACAAAGTAATCGAAATAGAGGTCCTCAGGTCGAAGTTGAAAGTATAACGAAGAGTCTTTTACCACGTGAAAGAGGGGAGAGTAATACAGAGGAGTATACGGAATACGCAGAAGCAGACGAAGTCGTAGACACTACAGAATACCAGTCTACTTTTCACAGATTATCCAATAACGTTAAATTTAAATTTGTGTGGAATAATAAAGCTGGTTTTGAATCGATTAATAAGGTTACACTCGAATGGTTTCTTAAAAAAAAGGGTACTACCAATGATGTACTCCTTAAAAAAATTACGTACGAACCTGACAGTGAAGGTAAATTGCCAAAAGAATTAAAAAATTTTGAGAAAAACGAAGTTACATTTAGTAACATGGATTTTCAAAAAAAGGAAGACAAAAAAGATTTCAGAGGAGTACACAAAATGGTTTTGAAGGCGTATGATAGAGATAATACAACTAAAGTGTATACTCTATACACATCACCTTCTCCAGATGATGCGAGTAATCCGTGTGAGGTATGTAATGTTACTGAAGACCAATTAAACTTAACCATGGAATTGGTAGAAGCAAAGAATTTTGTATTTACTGCAAAAGCTAGTGGTTTCGTAAAGGATACGGCTATTGTAGAAAACCCCTTGTATATTCTTAGCCCGAAAACGTTTGCATCTCTTAACCACATGCCGTTTACAAAAGATGGTACCCCCGATTATACCGCTGGTTTAGAAACGGAATTAGAACCAACGGATAAAACGAACGTAATTTATATAAAAGCAAAAACGAATAAAGGAACATCAAACAAAGACGTGTTTAAGTATTTGTTTTGGAACGGTACCAAACTTTCTTGGGAATCTGGAACCAGTAAAAGAACTAAATTTTATGTCGAAAACTTTATAGACGATATATCGAGTAGCGCTACTACTAAACGTACGATTTTTTCACTTGCATCAGACACGACGAAAGTTTTGGGTTACGATAAAACTGATAAAAAAGTAACACTGATTGATTATTTTTCTATTCAGGCGGATATGAATAAATTAGAATCAGCGCTTTGGATTATTAAGTATAGAAAACCCGAATTTAAAATTATTTATGGTAAATTTGATGAACATAGTATAAATGAAGATGGTATGTTGTATTTATACATGACAAAAGGTAGTCCATCTAGTCAATACACTATTTCTGACTCCAACGCCAACGTGTGTGGCGATAGTGTATGTATTAGTATATTATCTAACAAAAATACAGAAGTAGGTGGTAGTACAGAATTCCCAGGTTACCAAATGTATTACATGGATGTCGGAAATCAAAATTTAGTTAAAGAGTTTGTATATAAACAGAATGGTGCAGTGGAAAGTGATGATAACAGCACACACGAAGGATTCTTTGGGGATACCGGGAAAAGTTGGCAAACGACAGAGCCGATGTTCTGCGACCAGGAATACAGAGGTAATCTCATAGGCGCTGATCTCGGTAGTGGAAACGGTTGGGGAGATCAGAATGAAAAAAAAGAATTATGGAAAATTAAACCAGAAGGGATTGATAACTTTTTTTGGTATTGTAAGAATAATAATTCCAATCCCGCATCTTGTCAAGACGGTTTAAATGAAGGTAAAGAAGACTTTTGTAGGTATGGTGCCCTTCGTACCGGTATAATACCTTTTAATAAAGTATGGGGACTGACTGAATACGGTAAAGGTGCTAATAAAGGGAGTGTACCACCTATTTTTAAACTAATTAGTAAAAAAATTAACGATAAGCTAATGGTAACTTTCCAGGTAGGTTGGTATAATTCAGATGGTATATGGCAAGGTTTTGATAATATAAACCCAATAAAAGGCCAATCTGATAAAACCTGGAAGACAACTGGTAATGAAAAAGATAATTTATGGAGTCAAACTGATAATACAGTGTTGCCTGGTATACAGGAGTTTGCAAGAGGTGGTGGTATTAGAGTAGTAACACAATGGCCGGCGGTTGCATCTGATGAAACTATCGTAGGAGAAGAGTATACAGGTATAAAATTTTATAAGGGTAACAATGTCGTTGCAACGGGTGGTTTAACATCAAACGATGATTTTATGGAAATGAACCAATTTTAATTAAATATTTAATAATTAAAATCTTAATAACGTATAAATGAGAAGTAACAATACATTTATTTTTCTCGTTGTTGCGATAGTATCTTTTTTAGTATATTGGTTTTTTATCAGGAAAAAGACCGTAAAAACACCAGCACCAACACCATCATCGACCGAAACTCCGAGTGCGACTATGGGCGAAGCCGTGGTTACTTTTAAACCTGATAAAGACGCAGACGAACCAGAAGCGTATACGGAATACGCAGACGATACGAGTTGGGCGGAATTATCTGGAAATGTAACAGTAAAACTTACGTGGGATAATAAAGCCGGTTTTAATAATACGACAAAAATAACGATACGACGAGTGATAGTAGACGATGAGAATAATGAGACGATTTACGATCACGTTATTGAAAGATACAATACCAATGGTACCGTAATTACAGCTAATGAAGACTATTTTAAAAATTTTGAATCTGGATTAACTTACACGGTAACAAACATGTCTGGTAGTGATGGTGGTAATACTGCATACAGTGTTTTGGGTAAAAACACGTATAGTATACGGTATACATTAACCGATGGTGGATCAGCAATACTCACAGAAGACGAGAATGGTAAAAAAACAACACTTACCGATACGTTTTCAATAGAGGACCTTTCGTTAACCTTGGACGCGGTTGCAAAGACGGAACGTAAAGTCAAACCGTCTGGCGCGGGTGGTGTAGAAACATCAAGTGCTGTATCTGAGAACCTTGTATACCTTTTATCTAAAAACACAAGAAAATTTGGAAATAAAGATACTAAAACAGCATACGGGCATGCCGTGTGGAACTTTGACACAAGTAGATATGACTACCATTATTTGCGTCTGGATAAGGCTATGAAACAAATATGTAATAAAAAAAGGGGGTACGAAACAACCGATAAAAACGCGTTTCAGCTTTATTGTAACTATAAGAAAAAGCATATTGCTGTTAATTTTACATATTCAACAGGAGGGGTTACGAACGTGGCACTTACTTGCGTGGAAGATGTTGAAAAACTAAATCAAGGATGCGTCGATGGATCATACTGTACTACATTTAAAATGGTTGAGGATCAGTATACGAAAGGTGATACTGGTGATGATACAAAATATTACGCATTCAGAGTATCAGACTGTAATAGAAAAACTAAAACGTCGTGGGCGAGTATGACAGACGCTCAAAAAGAAAATCCTGATAATACACGCGGTACTGACGATTTAAAAAGTACTGTCGATGCATATTTGGTTACCAATCCAACAACTGGTTATTTAAGTTTAAAAACACTGGATACAATGACAGAACAAGAGTTAAGTGAGGGGTGGCATGCATTTGAACTGCGTAACGTGGATAGCGGAACTGAGGACTATATTAGAAGCGACAATGTTTCCATGAATAACGTATGTTAATAGTGAATACAAACAGGTAACAAGCACTTATGGAATGATACAAAATCTAGATTAAATAGATGTAAAACAGGTAATAATAAAATCTTAATAACGTATAAATGAGAAGTAACAATACATTTATTTTTCTCATTGTTGCGGTAGTATCTTTTTTAGTGTATTGGTTTTTTATACGAAAAAAACCAGATGATATTTCAAACCAACCAAGTCCAGGAGAAGAAGAACCTTCTTTACCAGTTGCAGAAATGCAAGAAATAGAACAGATTATTAATCCAGATGAATCTGTTAAAAAGGAGGAGTACGCGGAAGCATATACCGAACCGTATACGGAATACGCAGGAGAAGATGATGGGTACGATTTTGCTAATTTATCTAATAACATCACAGCTACATTAAAATGGAAAAATAAAGGGGGTTTCCAAGATGTTAAACAGATTACTTTAACACACAAAGTTGGTACAACGGAGGTAAACAAAGACGTTATTAATAAATTCGGTGCGGATGGTACCACTGAAATTGAAGATAATAAAAAATATTTTATTAATCGTTCTGGCGATACTCTTATTTCACACATGTTTGATAATAAAAAGACGTCTGGTGGTACCAGTGTAAACCTGGTGGGTACAAATACATTCACGATTACGTATAAGATAAGTGACACTGTAACAGGTACACTTTTACCTGCTTCTGGTCAAGGACCTATAGAACTTGTTATATCAGAAGACCAATTACGGTTATCCTTGGAATTATTCGAACCGAGTTCACAAACGTATAAACCAAAATCGAAAGGTGCATTTACATCTGGCATGAGTAAAGACGAGGCTCTTGCGGGTACTGAGGTATATTTTCAGTGGGACTGGAAATCTGATGCCGATAAGTGTTATCGTAGGATTGGTCACATGTTTTCCATGGACCAAATTAAGATTTTTGAAGGGGCGGTCCCTACAGGGACTGAAAAACAGGGTTATAAATTTCAAGTTATTCTCGACGATAATAGGAGGGCAGAGGCGGGTGCTTATTATGACGCAACTGGTAGTACTACGAGTGTAGTAGGTGACATAGAACCACAAGTACTGGCGGCGGAGACAGATTATTACATAAAAAAGATATCTGCGTCTACTATCACAACACCAGAAATGGTTTGGCTTACGAGTAATGAAGATAACGCACAAGAATTTAAGTTTGTAGATCCACCAAGTACTATTAAATCTAAACTGAAAAAGAAGAATTATTTTAATGGTGGAGCTGTTACTACTGATAATAGCACTACTGCCAAACCTACGCGTTTCATGTTTAATAAAGATGGTAAAGACTTTTATATGGGGTATAGTAAGGGTAGTGCACAAGAGAATAAGAAGGAAGCATTCCACCTCGAATATTTTACACTAGACATGGCAGAAGAAGGGTACATGTTAGATTGCGTTATGAATACCAAACCAGAAGAACGGTATAAAGGCCACGGGTGTGACGCCAATTTAAAGAATAATGCACCTAAATGGGGTCCAGTTAGACACACGGGCTTTTCCCCCTTTCCACATTATAAAAAAATGAAAAAAGACAACCCGGCGATGATTGGAGATGGCTATGGCGAACACAGTAGAGGGTTAAGAAATAGAATTAGATATATGGATAGTGTGTCAAAACCTAATAAACCATACGTACGAACAATTGCAGGTCAGGAAGATGAAGATTTTGATAATAATTAGCTATTGTTTACATGCACACAAAAAATATTTTTTCTTTTAACTTTATTTATAATAAACATAAATTTATTATAAATAAAGTGTTGTTTAGAACTTAAGTTAAAGTAGAATTTATATAAAAATTAAAAACATTTGTTATTGAGAAGAACGAACCCAAAATGGATACAAATACACTTCTTTTAGAGCTTTTGCGTGAAGTTAAGGCACTTCGTGAAGATAATAAACTGCTTCACGATAAATTAGATGCATTAACTGTTTCTAAACAAGACGACCCAAAACGGAACGTTGGTATTAAAAATCAATGTACGGCGTTAACTGCTAAAGGTAGTAGATGTAAAAAAGGATGTTTGGATGGTACGAATACGTGTAAGATGCACGCAAATAAAACGGTTACACTACCACCCGAAAATGTGTGTGTAAACGATTATGCGGAAGACAATAATAATGATAACGAAACCCCAAACCAGTCTTCACAATCCAATGGTGGTACACGACCTCGACCTAAACTGAAACCCAAATTAAAATCAAAAAGTGGTGGTAAGAAAAGCGTTTCTAAAAAACCCGATCCACCAAAACATAACCACTTACCCGGTGAGATTCCTACCGAACCCTGTGAATTGTGTGATACACACGGCGACGTTACAGACCCTGATCTTATAAATACAGAGTACGAGGAAGTTAATGTTGGTGGTAAAAGTATAGAAGAACGCCTTCTTGAAGTTATAGAGAATGAATCTATGTGTGAAGATGACGATGATACGGTTCTTAAAACTCAAATTAAGGGTAAGTCGTGGGCGGATATGGTAGATGAGGATGAATAATAAAATAATGATAGATACGTGTTTAAAAAATACTAACTTTTTAAACAGATATCATTTAGGTATCATTTAGATATAACTTACTTTTTTTCAAATATTTTTTTAACTCTATCTTGTATTTTAACTTTTTCTTCTTTTTTTTGATTAACAATATTGTGTTTTATATCTTGAACAAATGGATTGAGATTTATTATCTTTTGCATTTTCTTACGTTCTAAAACACCTGCAACACACAATTCCTGCCACTCGTGTAATGTAATTACCGAATCTTTTAATTCGTCTAACGTTTTCTCGGTTTTGTATAGAATACGTTCGTTAAGTTTTGTATCCGCCGCACGCATTAAGTAGTATGTCATTGCAGTAACATCGTCATGGGAGAATGAGTCTGTATCATCACTATCTGTACTATTGTTATCTTCTTGTACGCTTTCGTAAGTTTTCGCGAAACAGTTTTTGACGAGTTTTCTAAGTTCCTCGAAGTCTAAATCACCTTTACCATCTTCATCTGCTTCCTTGAAAACTTTAGATGCTACACACGCTTGTGCGGCATATTGAGCGGCCTCATTAACAGGGTCAAATTCTTCTTGTATTATACTTTTATAAACTGGAGATATGTCACCTAATAGGAACTTTGCGACAAATCCTACAATCGATGATGCAACACCCAAAAGAACCAAACCTGAAGTCAATTGAAGTAGAACAAATACGTAATTCACTTCACCCACTAAACCACTTTGTTGAATATCAATTAAAATACCATACCTGTAGAAGTCTGTATATATACCGTTAGGTTGACCCGTTGTTAAATTAACAGGATTGTTTATATCAAACATTGTGACGTTTGGTAACTGTTTGTAGTATATTTCATTACCTTTTGAAAACCACCCTAATTTTGGTTCAACATTAACTATGGCATATATATCCTTTTTACCTATATTCGTTTTATCTGTGTGTAAGTGATAATTATGATATTTAATTTTAATATTCAATCTTACACCACTTGTTCTTACGTATGGGTAATTATCAATATCCTGTCCAGCTCCATTAAATCCCGATACTTGTGTCGCCGCACCTTCAGATACTTGTTCATTTAATGGTTTATCGAGATCAATACCCGCTATATCTAACCATTCAGACATTTTTAAACGTACGGAACTACCTTCTTCGAATGTATACAAATTTTCATCTGAACCTGGTTTTCGGATATATGTTAAAGGTTTGGGACCGGAATCTACGGAAGAGTCATAATAATGGTTGAAGGCGAAAATGCTATCTTCTATACCCGTGGCCAGGAAGTTGGCTGACATGGAGTGTATACATTGATCCATTTCCATGACACATTCCTCTATACCATTTGGTTCTTTCAAACACCCTGTATCTGGTACCGTGTATCTCTGTTTGAGTGTTTGTGCAATATGTGTAGTAAAAAACATGACATCGCCAGATGGTAATTTTGAAATCAATTCTGCACCCGCATAATATACACAAATTGGTACTTTGTAATACCAATCTGTCGAGTAGTTAAACGCATATACTCCAAGGTTGTCACAAAAAGATGATGATCCGTTGTATATACTTACCTGTTTATTTGTATAATCCGTTCCACCTAAACCCCATGAGCTTACTACACCCGTTGGTACCTCGCTTTCGATATATGTTTTTTGGTCAAATAATGAATATATGACCCATGATATTACGCATAACTGGAGAAACATATTCAATACTGCAAGTTTCCAGTCTCGTAAAACTGTTACCTTTTCGGTTCGATATGTCATCGACATAATATTTCTTCTGATCCATTTAACAACCGGATTCAGCCTGGATTTCATTTTTATACTATACACTGGGATATTATTTTAAAATACAGAATATGATATACATGATAATTGGTTTATACAAGGTTTGGTATTGTGATATACATTATATATGGTATATAATCCAACTTTTTTAATTTTTTACATGACATAAAACTTGTTGCAAAAATTAAAAAATACCAGGCGAAACTTGTTGCAAAAATTAAAAAATACCAGGCGAAACTTGTTGCAAAAATACAAATAAAATTATTTTCTTAGCTACATATTGAGATTAGATACGATAACACAAGCCCATAATTAGCCCATATAAAGGTATACAGTGACCATATAGGGTATGAGACCTTATAATCATGGGCTAATTCTGGACATCAAATAAACCCTTTTTTTGTCTGATTACATCAGACGCCGCTACGCGGCGGGGCATAGCCCCAAAAAAAGGGTTCAGATATATATGAGAATTAGCGCACATTTTTTGGGTTTGGTGTGTATTTTCACCTATGTATATCAATATATAGCTAAGAAAATAATTTTGTAGAATAAAATGGAAAACTTTGAAATGGAATGGAAAATAGAAGAATTGAAAAAATTATTGAAAGAAGCTTGGAAAGAAAAGAGTGAATATACCAGAGAAGTTGGAGTTCTCAGAGAAAAAGTATTTGGCCTGGAAACAAATATCAAAATTCTCATGAGGAGACTATAAAATATTTAGATAATGGGAATTAAAAATGTATGTGTCCTGGGGTACCCACATTTCCATAAAATATAATAATATACTTAAAATTTTAGTTTGTAATAAAATAAACAATACTCATACAAATTATACTGAAAATCTTACCTTTTATGTTCTTTTCACTATTAATTTTACTTTTATCACCGATTGTATTATCAAGACGTGTAGAATCTAGTATAGAAATGTTGATCTATATATTAATATTTTTATATGCCACAATATTGTTACTAATCAAAGAAAGTCATTATGTATATTAGTGTTTTATACACGATGTATGTCTATTTCTTACCTATTATGATTTATTTATATATTTTTTGTATTTTATTTACAAAAAAACTATTTTATTTTTTAATACTTATGAAATGTAAAAGTATTAGAAAAAAAATTAATTTTTATAGAATTTATAAATTGTAATCACATAAAACTAGATATTAGAAATATAATTAAAAATACGAGACATCCCACCGCTGGCATCCACCAGTTTTCACCTAACCATGCTATCAAATCAAAACCACCCTTTGCTGCGTTTTCAGCCGCGTTAGCCGCCGCATCAATAACTTCTTTAAGAGCTTGAACAGTTTCTTGTATATCTTTTAAACCTTCCATAATAGCTTTAAACGGGTTTGCTGTGTCATATACCATCATTAATAGAGCAATACCACCAGCACCATAAAGTCCCAACTTCAACAGTGATCTTTTACCTAATTCTGAATTGGCAACATCGTCCAAACCATCAATATTATCCGTTTTCTTACCTTCAAGAAGCTCGTCTTGTTTTTTACCTGCATTTCTCCACCAGTTTTTCATTCTCTCAAAATAACCTTCACCACCTTTCATTGGTTTCGTGTTTAGCATTCCGTCTGAAAGTTTTTGATCTTTCCAGTATTTACCGACGCTAGAATCAGAGATTTGATTTGCACGTGTTAAAACTCTTTCATCAGACAGATTATTAGGTGGTAAATCTTTACCAGTTTTAGCAGACCCTGTAGGTGGAATGTTTTTTAATGCAGTTGCCAAATCACTTGCTTGATCTGCGCCTGGATAAAATTTATTTGCAAACGCAGGATCGACATTTTTGAGTCTCGCAAAAATGGTGGCTTTATCCGATTGTTTTAAAGTTGAAGTCAGTTGTGTAAAGGCGTCATCGGGTATCTTTTTAAATAATGTAGTCAATTCGGCATCTCCCAGTTTTTGAAATGCACCAGTAATCTTACTAGAATCCAGTTGTTTAAATAATACACCTAGGTCCGCTGTTTTCATGCTATTGAAAATGTCAGAAAGGCTATTTTTAGGTAAGTTAGACATAAAAGCTGCAACCTCATCAGCATTTTTGGTACCCGCTTTTAAACCGTCGAATAATGCACCCCATCCAGACATTTTTATTTTATTATACGTATATATTTTTATTACCAGCGTTTTATACCTAACAAATTACACATCTTCTTGTCTTTCTTTCATACATATGGGTCCGCGTCCTCTGGGATAATCTTCTGGACATTTTTTGTAACATAAACCGTTTTGTTTATCTGGATAATCATCTGGGCATACACTTTTCGTTCTAGCCATAAACATTCGCGAATATCTATTCCTACGTTTATCACAAAATGCGGATCCTAGTGCATAAGACCTTCTTTGGAAACCAGGCAAACACCTTTCCGCAACCGTAGACGCCCACTTATTTCTTCTACCCTTAGGGTCAAATTCGTCTTCACAATCACTTGTTTTTTGCCAAAGAAAACACGGTTTAGTTTTTGTACCCTGAATACATGTAAAACCTGTATTTCTGGACCCTTCTGGACATTTACCTTCGCACTCGAGTGCACGACTATTATAACCATCTCTACACTTAGGATAACACAATTGACCCTTTTGTTCTTCGTCGTCTTTACATTTTATTGGAATTCTACCCATACCCCTCCCCTTAGAAGCGTTGATAAAATTTACAATATCCACGGTCGCTGCCTGTATAAAACCAGTAGGATCAACTATACTAAGTGCAACAGCACCCGTGACAACACCAGGGTCATTAGAATTAAACATATCTTTTCTCTCATCCCACGAACCCTTTACTGCGCGTGTAACAGTTGTACCAAAAATCATTTCTGCAATTTCTTGTCCTCTGCTCAAGTAACAATCCTTATTTTTATAGTCCATTTTCATTCTATCTCTACAATATTCCCTTGTATAATTACAATACCCCTTTTCGTAATTAAACGTTACACCGTCATCGGATGGGTTATGTGCAAAATAACTTGCGGACATGAGTGGATCACCTTTATTTGTACCCAAACAATTATACATTATAGCTGCCCATGGCATCATGAGTGTCATTTTTCTATCTAATTTCTTTTCTATAACGTTAGGTGATTGACTTGTACCCGGATTATCACGGTCCTGGACTCTATACGTATCCGTATACGCTGCGACCAGAGGTGCATAATCGTCGGGTATTTCATCTTCTTCTAATTTAACCTTTGGATTACTATATCGTAAATGCTTTTCTTCCATCCTTACATTATATCTTCTAGCCCCGTATTCGTTAAGAGTAACACCTATAACATCGGCAGAAGACATACTTTCTATATATTCAACCTGGTCGCCATACCCTCTTGATACACACAAATCGTATAAAAGTTTATCGCGTTTTATGTGTTGAAAATCTATTTCAGCTATAAGAATTTCGGCAAACATCGTCTGTGTTTCTTCACTTATCACTGGTTCCGCGGTAGGATTTTCTTTATCTACATAACCACCGACCAACATTTCAACCATCTGTGTAGGATCCATTTTCATTAACGCATCCACCATGAATGCATTTATCAACAACGATGAATATCCCATGTTTACTTCTGGTATTTCATAGTCACCAATTGGGTCTCTGTGTTCAGAATAGGTTTCTGAAGGCGAGGGTGAGGGTGAGGGTGAGGGTGAGGGTGCGTGACAATTGGGATCACTATCTGGACATTGAGATTTTTCGTCTAAATCAGGGAAAGCTGTTAAAACGGGGAATAAACAAGGCCACGTTATACCATCACTTTCATATAACGAAGCTTCAAGAGCAGTTTCGGCTCGGTTTCTTAAATTTTTAATAGCATCATTAGTTTTATATGTATTGTAACCGTGTATATCCGCTATATCTAAAGCTGCGCTAACAATTTCATACGCAAAAACGGCTGCTGTGCACACGGGACATGCTGCTGCCTTTGCTTTCCAGACATATTGGGCACCCCGAGCTCCCGCGATTGTACTTCTTCTCGCGACTCTGTAACCAGATTTAAGAACAATTTTAGTACCCACAGTTAGTGTATTCCAAACACCTTTACTACCGGCTTTACCCATAATATTACCACCGCGCATACCTAATTTTGTTCCTGCTTCGAAAGTAGCTTTCCTAGCAAAACTCCTAACAGATGTACGAAGTCTTCCCAAGTTAGCTTTCAATACCTTCATTTTTGCTTTAAATACTCCTGGTGATGGATACAATGCACGCATCTTAGCTACTATTTTTTCAAATATATAACCAACGACGATGGCTTCTATGATTGGTGGTGCAATAGCTTCAACTTTATCGAGAAGTGATAACTTAGTTTCTTCCCATTTACAACACTGTGAGTCGGGATTCAATTCCATACCTGTTGGACACGTAAATTCTATTTTTAAATCAGGATCAGATGATACGCTTCTTGCTGTATCTGATTCTTCGTCTAAATAATATCTCGCTGTATTTCCATCTTTATCTATATTCTCGACAAAAACCCTTTTTGATGGATAAAAAATACACTCTTGAATAGGATCTGTTAAAGATTTTAATTCGTCTTCTGTTAGACCAGCATCAGAAAGTATCTGAGTAATACCATCGAGTGTTTGTGAATTAGTTATATCCGCTTGTTCAGTTATTTTTTTTGCGGCATTTAAAACCGCTTGATCTACAGCCTCGTTTTTACCATCTTTTTTATCACCGTCTTTATTTTTAAAAAATAAAAATAATAGGGCACCTATAGTTAAAACAAAAATCAAACCAACGAATAAAACAAGATATTCTTTGGAAGATGATGCAGCCATTGTTTTATATTAACACATTATATTTTTTATTGATAAGAATAATAATCAAATACAATAGAAAAAATTATTTTTTACTACACGACGAACACGTTTTAGCGTTACTGGATACCCTGAGACTTACGAGTATAGCTACAACAACTGCACCTACCGTAGCCATATTTACATTTTTCATTTTAAACTTCATTTTATTTACTTTAAATAAATATTATTTTTTACTGATCTAATAACTTTTTATATGCCAAAACTAATGTTGAGTTTACTGGGTATAATTCCGAAAACTTTATATATTGCCTCTTAGTCGGGTGCATAAAATGAACCTGATCCGCGTAATCAGTATTTTTAAAATTACCGTGTGAATGTTTCGCCCATTTTTCGAGTGCAGGCATAGAATACATTTGCTTAACGGTATCACTTTGTATTATCCATAGTGGTGGATCCAAAGTAATTTTACCATTTTTTATTTTAACTTTTGGATTTTCCAAAGTTAATATATCAATAAAATCTTCCTTTTTTATATTTTTTTTAAGATCGCCGTTCCAATCGTGATACGCACTAACACCAGTTCCTCGTTTTCTCGCCTTAACATCACTTACCTTATTACGATTGTTAAAACTACTACGTCGCGAACTCGTGTTTTGTACGCGCATGGGTGAAGAAAATGGTGAAGGGGTTTGTGATTTAGACACAGAAGATACACGTTTAGGTGAAGAAAATGGTGAAGTATTATTCATTGATGTATTAAATAACCGTCTCCTGATTGGCGAATTTATAGACGATAACGATATACCACTACCGTCTCTTCGCATGCGTTCTTTTCTTTTATCACCCCTAATTGTTTTTATATCAGGTGGGATTTTAGACGAAGACCGTGAATTTTGACGCTCAGGTGTTTTATTCATTAAATTATACAGAGAAAATATATTAGTATATATAAATGGCTCCACAACAAATGATGCAATGTCCTCACGGAGTTCATGTAGATCAGTGTGATATTTGTACTGATAGAAGAATGCATTATTTACGAAGGGTCGCCGGAAATAGTAGAGTGGCTGGGTCTGCATGGAATACAATATCTCGAAGTACATTACAACGACTCGCAAACACAATGTACCCAGAAGGGTATATGGTTCATAATCAAAATATTGGTAATTTTCGTAATGGTAGAACACGTGTTTTAATAACACAAAGCATGAGAAACGCGGCTAGGAATTTTCTCCGAAGTTATGGCAGAGAATATCCAGGAATGAGACAGCGTATAGGAGAAAAATTTTTTAACGCTTCTATAAATGCTATTCGCGACCAAGAAAATAACGTAAATAACAACTTTCACAGTGGTAATAATTCAGAATCATCTAATTATAGTAATCAGGGAACACAATATTCAAATAAATCAGGATCGACTCGTTTCTCTGTACAAAAAAAATCTCCTGTGTCACCAGGTGTTACATCTAGAAGAAAAAAAAGATAAAACCCTACATATTTGTATCGAACACTTTTTATTATCGTGAGTTTCAGTCACCGCAATAAAAATTGATTTTACCATTTGTATCGTCTTCAATTACACGTATCTTTTTCATTATTATTTAATAAAGCGTCACGCTTTTTCTCGAGTTCCAATATAACTTTTATATACGCTCTTTCCTGACGTCCATCGGTATGAACCCAGTATGCTTTCATCCTTTCTATATCCTTTTGAATTTTCAACACATCCTCTACATTATTATTAATGGATAAGGCCCGTGCTTTTACATCGCGAGTTCTTTTGAAACATTTTGGGCTGGTAAAAAAAGTAGATGAGAGAAGGGGGGTTCTCAACATACTATCTCTTATAATTTATTTTTTAAATAAAAATATTAATTAATAGTAGATTATTATGTCATCCCAACAAAACAGTAATAATAGTAACATGACAACAGCAAATTCAAAAAATCGTGATATTAATATATTATTAAAACGCGTAGGTACACAGAAAAGAGTTAGAGTATCTTCACTCGTAGATTTGTTAAGTATTTTGCCACGTCCAAGTAATTCTGTATTAACAAATAATAAAAAAATACGATTATATAGAATTATCAAAAATAGAAATATATCTCGTCTAGCAAATCAGGTCAGTCTTAATTCATTAGTTAATATACACCCCGAACTCAGAAGGGTTGCTAGAGCATTTTCATTTACAAGACTACGCATGCATTCAAATTTATTAATAGATCATATACTCATTGCTATAGATGATTATTGGGATGTAATTAATTCTAATAGTAATTGGAGTATGAGTAATAATAAATAAATTATTAGAGTTCTGTTTATTTATCGTGTTTGTCAAACCATTTTTGTGTTCCAACGTAAGATCCGAAAAAAGATGCTACAGACATTGCAGTAATTTTTAAGAATAGATTGTTCATTTTATTCTTAAAGATTCCTTATTTTTAACTTATTTTCGTATTCTTCGTTCATAATTTTCGTGTATTTTTTAGTAGATAACACAGTCACTAACGAAAGAAACGCCGTGTATACTTTCGGAAATATATACGTTTTCATTTATAATTATTATATATTTTTATTTTCCTAAAGAACTTTTTTCTAAACCATTTTTCCTTCTTTTCTTAACACCGAGTTGTCTGTTAATAAATTTTTTACGCGATATTCTTCTTGATTTAATTGGGTTTGGTATATTAAAAACATTTAATGTATTATTTATTCTCTCCACCGTTTGGATATTGATTTCTTTTTGTTTTAATTTTAATTTTTGTATATTAATACGTAGTTTATAAATCTTACCATTTAAGCGATTCATATATTCTTTCGTTGAAGTAGAAGTGCTATTTTTTTTCCTGTTTTCTAGTTCCTTTATTTTATTTGTCTTTTGATTTATTTTTTTCTCTATTTCTCGGTTATTATATTCGTGTTTATTTTTTATGTGTTTTACATGTTTTAAACTCTTTTCTAATATAAGTGAATTACCTCTTTTTACTCTATTGATATAATTCAAATTAGACATTCTTATACTTAACTAATATTTATTTTTTGGGTGGTGGTTTTGGTTTTCTAGGTGGTGGTTTTGGTTTTTTAGGTGTAGATTTTGGTTTTGGTCTTGGTCCCATCCTTAATTTTTCGAGTACACGATTCAATCTATTACGTTTTTTTTCAAGTTCGTCGCGAACATTTTTATTATTAGAAGTATATTTATTTGGTTCTTGTATTTGTTTTCTGTTATTTTTATTCAATTTAAAATTTAAATCGTACAGTTTTAATTCTATTTGTTCAATAATACGTTTTCTCGTATTAAGAGCAGTTTTATTGTTCATTGTTTATTACTTACTGTTACGTTACATTTTTAATTAAATGACCAATACACCCACAACACATTTTTAGTATCTTCAACGTGGTCCGAACAACGCTAAACCGTTGTTAAAATGTTCGACTGTAACCAAAGACACTAACCCAATCATCGCCCATCTACCGTTAGTTAATTCAGCTTCTTTATTAAACGGTCCAATCTTTTCATCTTTATCAACAAGTTTAAGTTTTGAAAAAAGTGATCCAGTAACGATAAGTCCTGCAACAATCTGCAACACAAAAAAACCTGCCGTTGGGTATGTAACTGTATCACTCGTACCATCTAAAAGTGTAAATGTACGCGTTTTAAAAACTTGGTTCCAAACAGTTTCGTTCTTAGTAAACTCATAATACAGTGCCATGATCCACCCAATTTGTGCAACTCGGCCGTTGATCATTTCAACAGATTCAGGGTTAGCAAACGTTTCAAGTGTCGGTGAACCATTTCGTGTCGCGTACTTATTCAACCACGCCGTTGATAATGCTTTCATTTTAGCATCCGATGAATCATGATGATTCTCTATATCTTCGCGGGTTACGTATTTAGGTTCATCACTTGATGTATCTATAAAAGTATTATCATCTTTATTCGAAGATCGTTTTAAGCGGGTAGTTCTATATAATTTGGGTACAAAGGGGGTAATTCTGAGTCCAGATATCATTTTTATTATAACATCTTATACACTTGTTTCTTTAATTTATTTATTTTCATTACATTTTTAATTAAATAACCAACACCCACAACACCGTTTTTTAGTATCGTGAACGAGTGGTTTGCTAGGTTTGTTTATTTTTTTATCAATAAGTTTAGGTACAAATAGAAAAGGTAACATGTACAACATTCTTAATATTATTTAGAAAGTAAACTGTGAAAATACTCGCAAAACCCAATAATTTTTGGCCTGATTTCATGTAACCACTTTTTCCTATCGCGTTTAATCTCGTATCCCATACGCGAATCGTTATACTGTTCAATGAGATTACACGTATTTAAATCCATCATCTCCATGTAGACCAGGCACTGTATCTCTTCGTAATCGCGAACCGTTCTAAATAAACCACGCGATCTATTCTTAATCTCGATAATAGTTTTGGTACCGTCGTAATTTTGACGAACCCTATCAATGCGTCCAACAATCTGGTAATCAGTACCTTCGAGAGAACACACGTCGTATGTATAAAAAGTATCGTCAATTTCAAAATCGTCGTAATGACTCGCCGTCGTATCTTCGTGTCGCGTTCCGTGGTTCGTATACAAAATTTTACGCATATAATCTTGTGTATTCTTCTTATCGTCATCCCGTAAATTCGAATATAGATCGAGTTGATTAGAAACTGCTTTTAGTTTACGATCCACATCAGATGAATTAAACGATTTATACGATTCGACGTCTTTCATAATATTTGTCGCAAAATCACACTTGTGTATAGATTCGAGCGCTCTTTGATCCTTTGTTTTACCTTCGAACGTTTCTGGTTTGTATTTACTCCAGAGATTATCAATAATCTCAGGTGGTTTCTTAAACTGGTTCTTACCGATAATTGATGCAATATCTGACGCTTTCAATATAACCTTTTCAACACCGATATCTTTCAAATCCCATACATTATCGCGAAGGCGTTGATAAACAACACCGCACGCACGCGAATCGTTTAACGCGTCGTGTGCACCATCAAACCCCTGACCAAATATGTGTGTATACACAGTAATCAGTTTATGATTATACAGGGTCGGAAAAATAGTTCTAGCCATATCCAGGGTATCAACAAAGGTAACATCATCAAACGGTTCCGTTTCAAAACCTCTTCTGTAACACTCGGAAAAAAACACGTTTTCGTCGAAGCATGAATTGTGGGCGACGAGTAGTTTGGTATCGCGTGTAGCTTCTTTTAAAGATGCGTATAAATAACCAAACGGATGACCGTGTTCTCGAGCGTATTCTTGTGTAATACCATGGACGTGTGTCGCTGCAACCTCAAATGTATCCGGATACGAAATACCGTGGTAAGACCCAATCTCTTTACCACACGACGTATACTTAACAAAAGCCAAAGTAAGCAATCTACACTTATCAAATTTATAAACGTTTTCGGATGTTGCTTTCTCACCGCGTTGAAAATTTCTGGAAGGAAGTCCCGTTGTTTCTGTATCCCAAGCAATATAATTCATTATAAATAAAAACGTTTCGTTTCTTTAATTATGGAATTCAGGTACGTGTTTTCGTAATCTATCTTTAGAAAAAATAAAATAATATTTTTTTAGTATTTTCTAAAGTAGTTTGTGTTTTTTTAAAAACAAATAATTCAACTTAGGAGGAATCTTGTGCGTCATAAAGCGGGGAACGTACTAAAACTATCTGTTTCAGGTGCATCTATCCATTTACAAAAATCTGCTGGGTGGTCTTTCCAATTTATGTCCCCTCTTTTTAATTTTACACCAACTCTTTGAAGTCCGGACGATTCATCACCACAACCGTCATCGTATGTTCTACAAACAGATTTATTATTATAATCATAAAACACTTCACTATCTCCACTATTACTACCCTTTTTGTTTTTTTCTGTACACGCAAGTTTCCGTTCTTCTTCGGTATTATATGTTGACGTTCCAATCGTTTGACATTGCGTATTATACAATGTATACAAATCTTCAATATTTTCCATATTATTATTTTTATTGTATACGGTTTTGCCATTGTCATCCTCTATTTCTACCGCGTAATCACCTTCATTAATATCTTTAAATCTTTGATTTATTGTGTCTACATTTGCCATACATTTAGAACGTTCACATGTTCCGTATGTAACATCGCTGTTGATTATAGGCATTGTACACGATTGAGTCGTCACTTCTTCTTTAGGTAGAACTGACCCTACTTCACTTTTCGATTCGTTAATACTGAAATGGGGACATTTTTTACTGTTGTTACCTTGACCCGTTGTTTTAACACCGAAATATTTTACAACTTGTCCTTCGCAATAATTTGCTCTTTCCATTGGATTCAGTGCCGCTTTCTGTCTTTTTTCTTTAGTATCACCTTTGAATTCACACTGTTTATATTCTTCTTGTTCGACGCAATCAACATTACAAGGTACGTATTTAAAATCGTTAGTTTTAGGGTTCGTTTGTGATACCAATCCATTACCCAAAGCTCCGTTCCACCCCTTGAAAATATTAGGGGATGGAACAGTAGTTCGATAATGGACGCTTTCAGTATTACTCCACTCCTCACCTTCCGGGGGCGGTTTAAAACCGTAAGGCATTTCTACCCACCCAATTTTTTCTTCATCACACGGAGCACCACCTGCTTTTGCTGAAGTAACTTCTCGATATTTCATCATTCTTAAACCTGGCCACCTTGCACCACACGTATTGGATACTTCTTTGTTTTCGAGGTTAAAATCTTTATCGGCATACTCCCACTTACCACTGCAATTGGCTACCGATGAATAATAACACGCACCTTCTTGTGCGTCTCTATACGACATGTGTTTATGCGCGTTACATTCACTCCTGTTATCATTAAATTCGCCACACACTTTATCTGCATTTTTATCGCCGTCCCATTTACATCCGAGATAATAACCATCATCGTTAAGTTCTTTTATATTATCCGCGTTACCGCTATTCGCCAGGTCCTTATAATACGTGGAGCCGGCTTGATCCGGGTTAGCTACTGGAAAACCTTTACCTTTACCGTTTTGGACACCAATTGTGAAAAAAGAATTATTAGAAGTACTTGCACTGTTTAAAAGAGTTTCGCAATCTTGAGGTGTGTAAGGATTCACTTCGTTACCAGTTATAGATATGTTGTCACCTCTTACGACGGTATCTACGTTATCGTAATTTACTTTACCACCCCCTCTAGAATACAAAGGTTTATTTTTACAAACACCACAGAGTATGTAATCCGTTAGTTCATCACTACCGACTGGTGCGTCATCTCTCCTAGCATAACCCGTCTGAACTTGAAAATTACACCTCGTTGTACCGGTAGGTAAATCATTGTTCATATTATTACACTCTTTTCTAGTAACCGTACCTTCTGGACATATGTTTGCAGTTTCGCTAGTCGTGTATGACGGATCTGTGTTACACGAACCTGACATATTCATATATTGATCACCTTCGATACACTCGTCTAACCCATCGTCGTACCTCACAGTTGGTTTAACAAATGCCCTAAACCCCGACCACCATCTACATATTTTATCACCTTTTTGTTCTATTATACCGTTATAATTTCCTTGTAATCCTGTTCTAGTATCGCACTCTCTTTTATTATCTATAGATGTACACACATTTTGTGTATCTATACTAATCTTATTATCCACTACACCGTTTACAGTTTCTTTGTTTAAATATTCATAATCAATTAATTCAAGAGAAATATCTTGTGTGTATGGATTATACGAATACGAGGTGTTGTTTTTCCCCCCCGTGAAACTAAGAGGAAAACATTTACCAACGGGTTCAAATCGACACAAGTCTTCACCCGGATTAAAGGGATGCCAAACCTTATCAGAATTAAACTCGCCATATTTATCAGTCTGTTTGTTTCCTCCGGTTTTGTCAGACACTTCTTTACTAAAAGGTATTCCAGCTAAATCAGGGTGATCCATAGTTACTTTTTGACATTCCGATTCTCCACCTTGTGCCCAATCCGCGTTTATGTCACGCGCTCCATCACCACCAATTCCGTCACCCGTGTTATCGTATTGACTACACACATTTTTTAGCGTATTATGATAATTATGAAGTACATCGACATCGGATTTTGTAATAGTTTGACCTGCTTTAAGTGATACTTTAAATTTAAATGATTTAATTTGGTCTACCGGTGTTTTTTCCGTATTCCAAAAAGATTGATCATATCCGAGGTTACCGTGGATATTATACATAATATAACCATACTCATCAACGTTCATATTACTTTGGTTTCTTCTTTTTCTTCCTCCGTGAACTATACTTGCAAATATACTTGGATCAATAGTTTCCGGATATTCACTAAGTGTAAAATGTGATGTCCAAGGATTAAAATATAAATGCATACGGTTTGATGAATAATCATCTCCTCCTTGTCTAAAAACAATTGGTTTTTTACTTCGAAATACAACGCGTCCATTATATTTTCCAGTCTTTGGTGAAGTGAGTTTCACATATTCAAATTCCCAATCACCCTGACTGTCTGTGTAGTCGGTTTGAATTAAGGTATTATCATCAGTCATCCACTCTACTTTAAATGTTTCACTATCACCAATTACACGACCTTCATTAACATTACCATTCGTTAGAGTTCCTGTCCACCACCCAGAATTACCAATATTACCAATTTTATAACTATTTTCCATGGCTTTTGTTTTCTCGTCACCTAGTGTATCTCCAGTTGCTATTGATTTGTCGAACCAAGATTTCAAATTATTCATGTAGGTTGGTCGACATTTACCCTTTTTCGCCTTATCATAAAGTTCGGCGTTGTGAGGGGTACTCGGAACTTCTGGTATATTAAAAAAATCCAAGGGGTTATTTGAGCGATTATATTGATCCATAACTTCTTGGTCGACGTTATCATTTTCAGATGTTGGTGCTGGGGCAGGGGCAGGGGCTGGAGTATTATCTGGTGTTTTAAAACACGTATCAAATTTCCAATCACCGAATTTCCATGACCCGCCTGTACACGTATAAATACCGTATGTTATAAGACCGGATACTAACACAAAACATACTATAAGTAGTATTATTATGATCGTAACAGATTCATCAGAATTATTAACCATTCTGTCTTATATCATACTAACAAAAAAAATATTAAATAATTTTATTTAAAATTTTCTAAGAACCGTCTGCATATAATAAACCAACTTACGCTTAAAAAAACAATTTCACCTTCTTCATTCATATACTATTAGGGTAAAATAATATCGTCTACATCTCTATACTGTTCAAAACTATCATACGCATCCATATATGCTTGTATTGTGGAATCCTTTGGTTTCAAGCGGTCTCTTAAATCACACGACGCGATCATTTCGTATACAAGACTCCCGTCGACGATTTCCTCTTCGACGAGTATTTCTTTCAAGTGTTCGAGTTTAACACGATATGTATTAAGGAGTTCTTTCACTTCCGTATAACAGTTTTCAACTATATCGTGTATTTCTACATCAATATGGTTTGCCGTCACGGGAGATATAAGATCAGGGTTAATGTTCATTTTACCTATAGTTTCACTCATACCATACGTAGTGACCATTTCGCGTGCTATATTAAACGTTTGTTGAAAATCACTAGATGCACCTGTAGTAACATGTTCTCTTCCGTAAACGATTTCCTCTGCGGCGTGACCACCGAGTGCGACTTTAATTTGTGATAAAAGATAATCTTTCGTGTACATACCTATATCGTCCGTTGATGGTTGGAAATATGTAACACCACCTGCGTCACCTCTTGGTAATATACTCACTTTACGAACTTCATCGTATTCTTGCATGAGTACACCAATGATGGCGTGTCCCGCCTCGTGGTACGCAACTCGCGCCTTACGCGCTTCAGAAACGGCACGGTTTCCTTTAGCACCAACAACTATTCTTTGGTACACGTCTTCAATAATATCTGGTGT